>JABEBW010004120.1_pt1 | contig 10770 bp, 15 predicted proteins | sample 7245961 | NCBI WGS metagenome assembly JABEBW01 (sample SAMN14506364, study PRJNA622280) | hot springs metagenome | biome: hot spring [ENVO:00000051]|acidic hot spring [ENVO:00002120]; feature: spring [ENVO:00000027]|sediment [ENVO:00002007]; material: sediment environment [ENVO:01001048]...
CCATTATCAAGAATAGCAAGGGAATACAGTAAGAATCCAATTGTGAAAAATACTGTTGCTCTTGGTGCAATGTTAAAGGCAATAAACATGGATCTTGATACAATGTATACAGTCATAGATGACACGTTCGGTAAAAAGGGTGATGTTACAACAGAGAACAAAAATGCATTGAAGGCAGGATACGATGCCTATAATTATGAAAGATTGAATTTGAACTTTGAAAAAAGGGAAAGGAAAGGTTACCTGATTGCCGGTGGTGAGGCTGTAGGTCTCGGTGCTGTTATGGGCGGCATGAAGGCATATTTTGCCTATCCAATGACACCCGCATCCTCAGCCCTTCACTGGCTTGCAAATCATGCAATAAAATATAAAATACTGGTGAAGGTTGTTGAGGATGAAATTTCTGCAATAAACATGGCAATAGGTGCAAATTATGCCGGAATTAGGGCAATGGCGGGTACATCGGGTGGTGGCTTTGCTTTAATGACCGAAGCAGTGGGTATGTCCGGTATGATGGAGATCCCCATTGTTATTTACGAAGCGCAGAGGGCTGGGCCAAGCACTGGTTTACCAACAAAGACTGAACAGGGAGATCTATTCCAGGTTCTTGGCGCATCACAGGGCGATTTTCCAAGGATAATCTTTGCACCAAGGAATGTAAGCGACGCATTTTACTGTACAAGGGAAGCTTTTAATGTTGCAGAAAAATACCAGTTACCTGTAATTGTAATGTCCGATCTCTATCTTGCAGAACATGCTGAAACTGTTGAGGATTTAGATTTTAACTTTAAAATAGACAGGGGAAAGATCATTGATAAAAGGATTGATGACTATAAGAGATATGAATACACACCTGATGGAATTTCATTCAGGGCAATTCCAGGAACAGAAGGATTGATGCATAACGAGGACAGTGATGAGCATGATGAGTATGGTGATGTTATAAGCGATGCTGTAACCGATCCTTCAAAGAGAATGAAATCCATGGAGAAAAGAATGAGGAAGCTGGAAACATACATTAAGGAAATGCCTCCAACACCAACATACAGGTTAGATGATGCGGATTTTGTTGTTTTCCAGTGGGGATCAACGCAGGGTGTTGTTGAGGAGGCAATAGATATGCTCAGGGATGATGGTTTAAGAATAGGAGCAATAGAAATAAATAGGGTTTTTCCCCTCAACCCTGATATAAAGAAGATTCTTGGTGAAAGAAAATTCGTTGTTGTTGAAAACAACTTCACAGGACAGTTTGCAAGGCTTTTGAAGGAAACATTTTTAATAAATCCCGAAGCAGTGATAAGAAAATATGATGGTGAAGCATTCTATCCAAAACAGGTTTATAAAGAAATTAAAAATATATTTTCGGGGGTGGTATGAATGGATCCAAAGGTTTTTGATCATCCAAGGGTCAAACCTGACTGGTGCCCTGGCTGCGGAAACTTTGCACAGCATTCAGCCATAAAATCTGTTCTTGCGGAACTTAACATTCAACCGCATGAGGTGGTTGTTGTTTCTGGTATAGGATGTTCAAGCAACATGCCTGAATTCCTGAACGTTTACGGTTTCCATGGTATTCATGGAAGGTTATTGCCTGTTGCCCAGGCGATAAAATGGACAAATCCAAAGCTAACTGTGATTGCATATGGTGGGGATGGTGATGGATACTTCGAGGGAACAAACCACTTTGTGCATGCAGCAAAAAGAAATGTTGACATTACTTACATAGTTTCTGATAATCAGATATTCGGTCTAACAACAGGGCAGGCATCCCCAACATCGGAATTCGGAATGGTAACAAAAACAACACCATTTGGTAATGTTGAGGTACCAATAAATCCATTGACAGTTGCATTATCAGCAGGAGCAACATTTGTTGCAAGGGGATTTTCAGGAGAACTTGATCATCTAAAGTATATAATTAAAAGGGCAATACTTCACAGGGGTTTTTCCCTTGTTGATGTTTTCTCTCCATGCGTTACCTGGAATAAAATAAACACCTACGAATATTTCAAAAAGAGGGTTTATAAGCTTGATGAATCAAGGATAAATGATTTCAACTTTGCTTACGAAAAGGCACAGGAATATGGTGAAAGAATACCAATAGGTATTTTCTACGAAACTGAAAGACCAAGGTATGAGGACCTTGACCCTGTTTTGAAGGAAACAAAACTTATTGAGGACAAAACATACGAAAAAATTGGAAAGGAAGAGGCTTTAAAAGAATTCATTTAAACTTTTTTTTCACTTCAAGGAAAAGACCATCTTTTTTTATAATTTTTACAGTTTCTCCAACTTTTATATTCTCATCAGAATAAGCTGACCAGGTTTCATTACCTATTTTAACAACACCCGGTTCACCTGGCAGAATTTCTTTGATAACAATACCTTCATTTTCATCCTTATTTTCTAGATTCGCAGGCTCAATTATTTCAAGACCCTTTATAAATAAAATGAAAAATTCAAGAAAAATAAAAGCTGCAAGGGAAAATAAAAATACTTTACTCCGAAAAGAAATGTATGCTAAGAATGATAGGATTACAAGGGCTGTAACTATAATAACAATTATAACACTTCCTGGACTCCAACGCAAAGGTGAGAAGAAACCAATCTTCTCCATATTTTTTAATAATATACAGTTCCTGATAAACCTTATCATTGTAATGCTCAAAATTTAAATATAAACGAAGGATGACTTATTAAACATGGAAAAGGGAAAGCTAGCGTTAATTCTTGAATATTCTGGTCTGGGTATTTTGATTTTTGTATTAATCTTTCTACTCACACTTCCTTCAATCCATCCCCAATTTTTCTACAACAATAGTGAAGAAGTTTTTTCTATTGTAATGTTGGGAATATTCATTTCTTTTGCCATAATGATATCGGGCGGTATGTTATTGAGATCCGTTTATACTGATGCCCAGGGAAAGGTGTTCGTTGTTAAAGATGTTAAAGATGACAGACACAGGGGATACATATATAACCAGGGTGCAAAAATTAAGGTATATTCATCGGATGAACTATCAGATGGTGACCACGTTAAGATCATAAGCTCGGAGAAAATTTTTATGGGACGCTATTCAACAACAATACTAATGTGCAAGAAACTTGGGTTGGAAGATCCTGAATACAATAATCTTGCTGATTCAAAAAAGAAACTGGAATATTTTAAATATGAATAAAAAATAAATTTCTACCCCTTTATAAAAATATATTAAATTAACAAACTCTCCAAGATTTTTTATAACTTAAAAGTAACAAAAATATTAAATATGCTCTTCTATTGAATAAAAAAGAAAATGGTGCTTGTTGATAGATTTGGCAGGCCTGTTACGAGCATAAGAATATCCGTTACAAAAAGATGCAACCTTAATTGTTTTTTCTGTCACAGAGAAGGTATCAAAGGCGAGGAAGATACATTTTATCCTGAAGATTTTGAAAATCTTTTCAAGGTTGCAAAAGAACTGGGCATAAAAAAAGTTAAGTTTACTGGCGGTGAACCGCTTGAAAGGGATGACCTTGAGGATATAATTAAAAGGGCAAGGCACTACTTTGAGGATATAAGTTTAACAACAAACGGTACAAAGCTTAAAGGGAGAGCAAAGGATCTTTACCTTGCAGGTCTGAACAGAATTAACATAAGTTTACAATCGTTGAAGCCAGAAATATATAAAAGAATAACTGGTAGGGATACGCTTAAAAATGTTCTTGAGGGTATAGAGGATGCAAGGAATACACCATTGAATCCAATAAAAATTAACTACGTTTTAATGAAAGGCCTTAATGATTCAGAATTCTTTGACATGATAAATTTTGTAAAAAATTCAAACATGATTCTTCAGGTAATAGAACTTGAAGTACCGAGGGAGGGAGAAAATTCACCATGGTATCAAAAGTACCATGTTCCCCTTGACGAAATTGAAAAATATCTGAGATCCCTGAACCCAGAAATAAGAAGGAATCCATTACATAACAGGGAAGTATTCACTGTGAAAAATGATGGAATATCATACACGGTTGAACTTGTAAAACCCATGCATAACACGGAATTCTGCAAAAATTGTACAAGGATAAGGTTCACCTATGATGGAAAGCTTAAACCATGCATATTCAGGAACGATAACCTTGTTGATGTTGAATATTCCATAAAAAATGGTGATCTTGCTGAACTGAAGAATCTTTTCCTTAAGGCAATTGAAAACAGGGAACCATACTGGAGATAATTATGAAAATACCTGTTTTTGATAACCATGTGCATCTTCAGGAAGAGGGAGAAAACGTTAATGCTGTAAAAAGGTTTGAAAGGGCAGGGGGAAATATAATAAACATATGCAATTTACCATTAAATAAAAATATTGAAGGCATTGATTATTTTGTTGAACAGTATGAGAAAACAATAAAAATAGCTGAAAATGTAAGAAAAAACACAGGTGTTATAGTTCTCATAACAATAGGCCCATACCCTGTTGATGCACTGAAAATGGTTAATAATAAAAAAATTGAGGAAATAGAAAATTTGTTTAAAGAGGCTGTGGATCTTGCAATAGATTACATTGAAAATGGAAAGGCAAATGCTCTTGGTGAAATAGGAAGACCCCATTTCAATGTTCAAAAGGAAATATGGGATATGTCAAACAGAATAATTGAATATGCATTTAAAAATGCAGGAAAAAAGCACATACCTGTTGTTTTGCACACAGAATCCGCAAGTGAAAAAACTTTTAAGGAACTTTCGGAAATGGCAGATAGGAATGGAATTGATAAGAATCTGGTTATAAAGCATTACAGTCCTCCACTCGTTTTGATTGAGGAAAATTTTGGAATTTTTCCAAGTGTGATGGCAAACAGGGAGAATGCAAGAATTGCAATTAAAAAAAGTAAAAGATTTTTCCTTGAAACCGATTTCCTTGATGATCCAAGAAGGAAGGGCGCTGTGATGGATATAGAATCCGTTCCAAAAAGAATGAAAATGTTGATGTCTGAATTTAAGGAAGAAACAGAGGAATATGGAGAGTTTCTTTCTGAAAATATTTCTAGGATCTATGGAATAGAATTGAGGGATTTTTAGAAAGAAGTTTTTTACCGTAGTATGCACAACCTATTGCACCATTTGCCTGTGGTTCATCTGGAACAATAACTTCAACACCCAGTTCATTTTCAAGTATTTTTCTTATTGCCATATTCTTTGCAACACCACCCGTAAAAACGATTACGTTTGATTTGAATCTTAGTAAAAATGGTTTAAGCCTTTCAAAAACAGCGTAGTTCACGCCTGCAATTAACCTTTCCCTTGGATAACCTTCCATCATTTTAGAAATCAATTCTGTTTCAGCAAAGACTGTGCATGTGGAATTTAATTTTACAGGATCCTCGTGGAACTTTGATAAGCCATCAAGGGAAAGATCAAGAACCTCAGCCATTTTTTCAAGGAACCTTCCTGTTCCTGCAGCACATTTATCGTTTGTGAGAAAATCCTGTATCACCTTATTTCTAACATATACAATCTTATAATCCTGGCCACCTATATCAAGTAGGGTAAAATCCGAAAGGTCTGTCTGATATATTGCACCAAGCACATGTGCCCTTATCTCAGGTATTGCCTTCAAGGTTTGAACCGTGAATCTTCCATATCCTGTTGATATGGCATTCTTCACCTGATTCTTTCTTTCTGAATAAATGAATTTTATTGTTGGCAATATTTCCTTATCTATTAAATCCTCATCCATCTGAACGATCTTCGTTGTTGTACTGCCAACATCAATTCCGGTTATCACAAAAAATACAAAATAGGAACTTATTAAAAAATTTGATGGAAAAAAGAAAAAAATTTATTCGTAGTAGGATGGTGGAACCTGTTTCAGGTTGTTCCTTATTGCCTCAACACTTTTCATGAATTTTTCTTTTTGTTCTGGTGTTAGATCAACCTCTATGATCTTTTCAAGCCCATTCTTTCCCAGTATAACTGGTACTTCGGCAAAAACACCCTTTACACCATATTCTCCATCAAGGTATACGCTTGCCTCAAGTGCAATCTTTCTATCCCTCTTTATTGCATCAACCATCTGGAGCAAACCTGCAGCAGGACCCCAGTTACTGCTGAATTTTCTAAGGTTTGTTATCTGTGCGCCAGCCTCAATTGTATCCTTAACAACTTTGGAATACTGCTCATCGGTTAAGTATGACTTTAAGCTCTTTCCATAGACCATGGATAGTTCTGGAACTGGATACATGTTTTCACCATGCTGTCCCAGAACAAGAGGAATTATTGCTGCAGGTGAAATTCCAATGTACTGTGATGCATAATAAGCCATTCTCCTTGAATCGAGAACACCGCTGAAACCAATCACCCTGTTCCTTGGAAAATTAAGTTTTTTGTAAAGAACCATAACCATTGCATCAAGTGGATTTGTTGTTATTATAACAATTGATTCGGGTGCATATTTCTTTATTTTTTCAGCCGTTGAAGCAACAATTTCAGCATTCTTTGCTGCCAGTTCTTCCCTTGTCATTCCAGGCTTCCTTGCAAGACCAGCTGTTACTATTACAATATCGCTTCCCTTTATATCCTCATAGTTGTTCGATCCTTTAACTGTTACGGATTTTCCAAGTATTGCTGCCGAATGGTTCAGATCCAGAGCTTCACCCTGTGGCAGACCCTCAACAATATCCACAAGAGTTAAATTATTATCAACCTCTCCAAGCATAAGAAATGCTGCTGTGGATGCTCCCACTCTTCCGGAACCTATAATCGATATCATAATTTAATTATTGAAATTCACTATAAATTTTTTTCCTCAACAACTGTATTGCTCAGTGTACCTATCTTTTCTATTGTTAGATCCATTCTATCACCAATCTTAAGAAGCATTGGTGGTTTCCTTGCAAAACCCACACCACCGGGTGTTCCTGTTGAAATAATATCGCCAGGTTCAAGTGTTAAAACATTGGATATGAATTCTATAAGAAAATCTATTTTAAATATCAGATTTGATGTGTTTGATTTCTGCCTTATTTCACCGTTTATTTTAGTTTCCAGGTTCAAATTATGTGGATCACCTATTTCCCACCTGTCAACCAGAACAGGACCGATGGGTGCAAAAGTATCAAAACTCTTTCCCACAAACCATTGCCCCGCATATTTAAACTGATGATCTCTAGCACTAACATCGTTCATGATCGTATAACCGGCTATGTATTCATATGCATTTTCTTTTTTTATGTATTTACCTCTTTTTCCTATTACAACAGCAAGCTCCACCTCATAGTCAAGTTCCCTCACAATTTTTGGATATATAACAGGATGGCCATGACCTGTTATTGATGTTATGGATTTTTCAAACCAGACAGGCTCTTCAGGTATTTTCTGTCCTGTTTCCCTTGCGTGATCCATGTAGTTTAATCCGAGTGCCATAATCCTTCTTGTTTCAACAGGCGGATCGAGCTTTTCAGGTAAATTCATTATAAAACCATTTTTCTCTATATCCTTTTCCATTTCCCCTATCCATTCTTTATCCGTGAGATACTCAACCTTAAAATCACCAATTGGCAAAACCTTTCCCTTCACTTTTCCATAGTAAATGTTTCTGTACCTGAAAATTTTCATAATTCCTTAATTCAATATACCGTATTAATAACTTTCCAATTTTAAACACAATAAGTTTAAAATATCAATCAAATATTCTTCAATTATGATCCGTGTGGATGAATATGAAAGCTATGCAATTCTAACAATAGACAGGGAGGATAAGGCAAATGCCCTGAACTTGGAAACTATTGAAGAAATAAGAAAGGAACTGGAAAAACTTGAAAAAAATAAAAATATTGTTTCTGTTATCATAACTGGAAAGGGAAAATTCTTTTCCGCCGGTGGCGATCTAAGGGAAATGCTCACACTTGATGAGAATGGTGGAAAGGAATTTTCAAAAAAGGGACAGGATCTAATGAATTACATTGAAAATAGTGATAAGATTTTCATTGCCTGTTTGAATGGACCTGCATATGGAGGTGGAATGGAACTATCACTTGCATGCGATATAAGGGTTGCAGGGAAGAATGTGAAAATGGGACAGACGGAAATAAACGTAGGTCTTGTGACTGGCTGGGGAGGTGCCGAAAGGCTAATTGAAAATGTTGGCAGGGGACTAGCAAAGTTTATGCTCTTAACAGGCTATGTGATGAGCGCTGAGGAGGCAAAAAATTTTGGAATAATTCATGTTATTTCTGATAATCCACTTGAGGATTCAATAAAAATTGCAAAGGATCTTGCAAAAAGAAACAGGGAATCTTTGATTTCATACAAAAGGATTGTAAGGGAAAATTCATATTTAACAGAAAGAGAGGAATTTGGTAAAATTGTTTCTTCGAAAAATGGTAAGGAAGCGATAAGCGCATTCCTTGAAAAGAGGGAACCGAGATTCACATGATACTTATTCACGCCTGCTGTGCACCATGCGTTTCTTCAATAATAAAAAATATGGATGAGGAGTTCACAGTATTCTGGTACAATCCAAACATTCATCCATACAGGGAATATTTAAGAAGAATGAATACGCTGGAAAAATTGAGCAGGGAATGGAATTTCAAGGTTATTTATGACAAAACGTACAATCTTCAGGAATGGATTGAAAAAACAGCCGTATTAAATAAAAAATCTGATGTTTTAAGATGCAGATACTGCTATGCGGATAGGCTTGATAGAACTGCAAGGTATGCAAAGGAGCATGGATACAGAGCATTCACAACATCACTGCTATATTCACCATACCAGAAGCATGAAATAGTTAAAGAAATTGGAGAGAATGTTTCAAAGAAATATGGTATAGAATTTTATTACAGGGATTTCAGGGAATTTTTCCCCATGGGTAATGAGATTGCAAAATCCCTCGGTCTATACAACCAGGGTTACTGTGGATGCATATGGAGTGAGTTTGATAGGTATGGTAAAAGCGATAGTGAGTAGGGAAGATTTCAGCATAAATGATCTTACATCGGAATTGATTAAAAAAGATGATGGAGCCATAGTTACTTTTATTGGAACAGTGAGGAATAAAAACAGGGATAAGGAGGTTGTAAAAATAATCTATGATGCATACGAACCTATGGCAACAATGGAAATCCAAAAAATAATAAAAAAGGCTATGGAAAATTACAGCATTGATGATGTCATTGTATATCATAAAATTGGTGAATTTTTACCAGGTGAAAAGGTTGTTTTCATAGGTGTTTCATCCGCACATAGAGAGGATGGATTTAAAGCCTGTAAATTCATAATAGATGAAATTAAGAAATCCGTACCAATATGGAAAAAAGAGTTTTATCAAGATGGATCACAATGGCTTGAAGAATGAAATTAGGATAAGATCTTATGGTTATGCCAATTAAAACGTTATAAATAAAATATTTTGATCATGAAGGGATCATAAATTATAAATATTCCATAAACATCCCTTTTCTACCTATGATTGAATGAATGAAAGAGGTGAAAAATATGGCAAAACCACAGTATGTAAGATTCGAAGTGCCAAAGGATCTACAGGATAAGGTGCTCTCAAACCTTGAAGTGGCAAGTACATCAGGAAAGATAAGGAAGGGAACAAATGAGGTAACAAAGGCTATTGAAAGAAACGAGGCAAAGCTTGTGATCATAGCAGAGGATGTAAATCCTCCAGAGGTTGTGGCACATTTACCCTATCTGTGCGATGAAAAGAATGTTCCATATGTATATGTCCCGAGCAAGGGAGAGCTGGGACAGAGGGTAGGGATAACATCAGCAGCAAGTGTTGCAATAATTGACTTTGGCAAAAGCGAATCTGAATTTAAAGGAATAATTGAGGAAATTTCAAAGTTGAAGAAATAGGGTGATTAAAGATGCCAGATGAGGCCACACCGGCTGAAGTTGTCGAAATTATGGGAAGAACGGGAATGACAGGTGAAGTTATACAGGTGAAGGTAAAAATACTTGATGGCCCAGATAAGGGCAGGATTATAACAAGGAACATTATCGGACCTGTTCAGGTGGGGGACATTGTAATGCTAAGGGAAACCGCAAGGGAAGCAAGGAAACTTATTGCCAGGTGAATACCTATGGTTGTTAAAAGGTACTGTTCATTCTGCGGTAAGGAAATAGAGCCGGGGACTGGCAAAATGTACATAAGAAAGGACGGTACAATATTATATTTCTGCAGCAGCAAATGTGAAAAAAACATGCTTGAGCTTGGAAGGATACCAAAGGAAATAAGGTGGACAAGGGCCTTCAAAGAAGAAAAGAATTTAAGAATACACAGGGTGAGTGCAGGTGGAGAGAACGCTGGTAATCCTCAAGCCTGATGCTGTACAGAGGAACCTTGTTGGCAAAATCATAACAAGGTTTGAGGAAAAGGGTCTTAAGATAATAGCATTAAAGATGGTAATGCTATCAAGGGAAAGGGCAGAGAAACTCTATGATGTTCACAGGGGAAAGAAATTCTTTGAGGATCTTGTTTCATACATAACATCCGGACCGATAGTTGCCATGATAGTTGAGGGAAGGGATGCAATAAACGTTGTAAGGAAAATCATGGGTAAAACGAATGGTGCAGAGGCCGAGCCTGGAACAATCAGGGGTGATTTCTCAACAGGTATTGAGAAAAACCTTGTACATGGATCCGATAGCCCTGAATCATTCAAAAGGGAATATCCAGTTATTTTTGATGAGAAGGAATTTATTGATTATAAAAAATCGGGTGAAGAATGGCTTTAGATGATAATAATTTCTGATGTACATTCAAACCTTCC
>JABEBW010004394.1_pt1 | contig 10764 bp, 10 predicted proteins | sample 7245961 | NCBI WGS metagenome assembly JABEBW01 (sample SAMN14506364, study PRJNA622280) | hot springs metagenome | biome: hot spring [ENVO:00000051]|acidic hot spring [ENVO:00002120]; feature: spring [ENVO:00000027]|sediment [ENVO:00002007]; material: sediment environment [ENVO:01001048]...
TCCTTAAGCTCACCAAAAGGCATTTCATTGCTTGTGCGCAGGAACTCCTTAGCTTTTTTGCATGCTTCATATGCTTCATCTGTTGAATTCAAGCGCAGAATATGGGATTTTTCATCAATGCTTAGCATAAGGGCATTGCCATCTGCCTTGTCCCTTACTATTAATACATTTGGCACCTCTATTCCAAAGTTTAAAATAATTGAGTCGACGAAAATAGATTTTGAATTTAAATCAGTAGCTATTGCCCTGCGCCTGAATAATTTTATGCTAAGCTCTGACAAAGGCGCAAAGAGAGCGGGCTTCAACAGCTCTGAAGCAGAGACATTGGGTATAAACTCTGCCATTTCCCCTTTGTCTGTTACAGAATAGCCCCTTGCAACTATATTGATGGCAGAGCCTTCTGAGACATTAATAAACAGTACCCTTCGCGGCAGCATATATTTTGGATTTATGGTAAACGTTTCATTCTTATTTAAATTTATGGCAGGCATAGGAGCGCTTTCCCCACTTATAAGGAGCTCTGCCGTGCCTTTCATATTGCTATCGTGCTTGCTATATGCAATTGCGGTAATAACCTGGACGTTTTTCATTCTGTTATACAAAACCTGCAAGCCGTGTTTATTATACAGGATACCTTGTATCAGAGGTGGCTGGCCATCGCCTCCCTTTTCTTGGTCCTCTTTGCCTTTTTCCATAGCATCACAAAAAAACATAATGCATTGAATAAAAAATTATTGCTGAATAAAACTTTTATGCAAATAATATATAAGCATTGTGATAAAAATAAATGCGCAATTCAGATATTGCCCCCTGTAAGTATTAAAGCATAAGGGGAATGCAGCTGCTTTTTTGCTGCGGCATATGCCGCAATGCCTCCCAATTCAACTGCAATGCCATATCTGCTAAGAAAATCCTTCTGCGCAGCAACAAGCTCATTGTCTGAAATTGTAAGCATTGCACCCTTTGATGCTTTTATAGCTTCAATTGCCTGGTTGCCATATCCTGGCATGCCAACTGCAATTGCATCTGCATTTGTTTTTGGAGCTACATATTTTATCGGCTTGCCGCTTTTCAATGCATTAGCAATAGGCGCGCATCCTGCAGCTTCAACTCCAATAAGCTTAGGCATAATGCCTATATCCCTAAAGCCTTTATATAGGGCAGTAAAAAGGGTGCCGTTTCCTACAGGAACCACTATGCTGCCCAGCTTTTTTGCCAGATTCGCAAGCTCGTATGCGATTGTCTTCTGGCCCTCTTTTCTATAGCAGTAGTCTCCAGTAAGGAACGCGCCATAGCGCTTTGCATATGCAAATGCATGCCTTTGCGCCTCTGTAAAATCCCCATGAACCTTTGTAACACTTGCATCATGAGTTTCCCTTATGTCCCTTGCCTTGTCTGCATTTACATTGCTGCTTACAAATATCTTTGCCTTTATGCCAAACAGCTTTGAAAAGTATGCAACAGAATATGCCATATTGCCTGTAGATGCACATACAACTTCATTATAGCCATATTCTATGGCCTTTGCAACCTCTATAACAGAGCCCCTGTCTTTGAAAGAATTTGTAGGATTGTCAAGTTCAAGCTTCATGGCATTGCCATCTTCATCAATTACCCTTGTTGAACCTACATAAAAGTGCCTGTAGCTTCCCAAAGGCAGAAAGCTGGAAAAATCCCAGAAGTTGCTGCTAGATTCAAACTTATGCTTTTTATCATAGACTACCTCTAGTATGCCTCCGCATTTACTGCATGTTTGCTTTGTATAATCCATGCCAAATTTTGCCTTACACGAAAGGCATTCCAAATGGTATTCAGAGCCCTCCAATGAATCACGGTAAAAATTCATTGTTTTTTATCTTTTCCCTTATGTAATCATCTATGAAAGTAAGCCTCGGCCCCTGCAATGAGTCCTCCTCAAGCTTTGTCTTTGTCTGAAGGATCTTCTTCAGCTCATCAACCCATTCCTTATACTTGTTTATCCATGGATAAGAAAGCAGCTCCTGCGCCCTTTTTATGTCCATCTCGTTTGTTTTCATAGTGAGCTTTTTTAAGAAATCATAGCGCTCTATGTCAGATATAGTAACCCCAAGGAACTTTGCAGAAGGAGTTGCAAGCTCGTTGCTTATATATGCAAGGTTCATGCTTCCTGTTTTTATCGTCCAGTATATATACCAGCCCCAAGCATCGCAGTCGTTAAATACATAAACTGGCAGGCCTTTGTCTGCAAGCTTCCTTATCATCCTCCTTGTACCACGTGATGCCTGACCCTTAGGAGTTATTACAATTGCATTCTCCTTCTTCCAGAAGCCATCCTCATTAAGCCTTTGCCATACTGCATCTTTTTCTACAACAAGCACATACTTTGCTTTTATGTCAACAAAATCTATGCTGTTGTCAACATCGCTTGGTATTGACCAGCCGCTTCTTCCCTGCTTGCTTGCATCTATCTCAAGCTTGTCCTGGCCAAAGCCGTCAATTATCTTCATGTTGCCTACAAGAAAGCCTTTTCTGTCTGCATTTAAGTTTAAATCTTCTCTTTTAACTCCCAGTGCAGTTTCAAGGTCCTCAATCAAAGGGCTTGATTCGCTCTGCTCCGAAAATATATTCTCATCTATATCTTCACCTAATGAATACTTGAGCTGATAAAAGAGCCCCCTGATAGATGTATGCAGGTTCTCCTCAAGGAATGAATGGCATTTTGCCGCAATTGCAAGAGTTTGCATGAACTTCTTTGCCTGCGCAATATTCACAAAGCTTCTTTCCTCTTTTGCGTTACCTATCTTAAGTATGCCTTCTTTGTCATCATAATGTATGTTTGAGCGTGAGCGCACCGCAGTTTCAAACCTCGGGTTGCGCTCCTCCTCTATATATTTTACAATCTCCCTTCCAAATTCCTCAAGCTTTGACTTAACATCCTTGCTTTCTTGGGCCATGGGATCACTTATTCATGCTGCTTTCAAGCTCCTTTATAATCTGGTCACGCTTTTTGCTCTTTTTTAGCGCGTATCTCATAACGTCTGCAAGGGTTTTTACTGTAATTATCTTTATCTGCTTTAGCTGTGCCTCGTTCAAGTAAAGGTCATCTTTGTTGCTTTCAGGTATTATGACCTCTTTCATGCCTGCATTGATTGCGGCTTCAACCTTTGTTGTTACTCCACCAACAGGAAGCACTTCACCCCTTACTGAAAGCGAGCCGGTCATGGCAATTGATTGGTCAACAGGAAGCTCCTCCATAGCAGATATGATGCTTATTGCTACTGATATGCTTGCGCTGTCACCTTCTATGCCTTCATAGGTCTGGAGAAACTGCACATGCATGTCATACCTTGAGACATCCTTGCCCATATGCTTCTTTATCACTGCACTTACATTTTTGACAGCTTCATTTGCAATCTTGCCCAGCCTTCCTGTAGAAATGAACTTGCCTTCAGATGAGGAACTTGCTGGGGTTACCTCTGCCACAATAGGTATAACCATCCCAGCGGACATTGCTGCATTTCCGATAACTGCAAGGCCGTTTACCTTGCCTATCTTGCTGCCTGAAGTTTCAAATACCTTATAATCCTTGCGGAAATCAACCTCCCTGCTTACAATCTGCCCTTCTATAGATTGCGCAAGCTTCTTTGCATCAATGACCTCTTGCCTTGTTACATATTTCAGATTGCGTTCAACTGCAAGGTCACCTGCAGCGCGTACAAGCCCTCCAAGATCCCTCAATATTACAGTAAGCCTGTGCTTCCTCCCTGCCCTCCTTCTTGCCTCTTCAAGTATCTCATTTACTGCATCCCTATTGAATGGCGGGATTTTGCCATCTTTTTTGACTTCCTGGGCCACGAACTGTGCGAGCAGGTCCCTGTTCTTTTGGTTGTCCTCCATTGTAGACTCCATAAATACCTCATAGCCATAGCCGCGTATCCTTGATCGCAAAGCTGGATGCATATGCTGTATGTCATTGATGTTTCCTGCCGCAACAAGTATAAAGTCGCAAGGCACAGGCATTGTCTTAACTAGTGCGCCTGAGCTCATCTCGCTCTGGCCAGTTATTGGATATTTTTTCTCTTGCATTGCTGTAAGGAGCTCCTGCTGGGCGTGCATATCAAGGCTCGAAATCTCGTCTATAAAAAGCACCCCTTTGTTTGCCTTGTGCACTGCGCCGCTCTCCACACGCAGATGTGCAGGAGTGCCCAAGCCGCCAGATTGCAATGGATCATGGCGCACATCCCCAAAAAGCGCACCTGCCTTTGAGCCTGTTGCATCTACAAACGGTGCATGGTCCATGCCAGTATTGTCAACAATCAGCTTTGGTATGTTAATGTCTCCCATACCTGGAAGGTTAAGCCTGCCTGCGATGCCTGTAGTAAACATCATTGCCGAGCCAAAGATCATTATGCCCAATATGAGCGCTGCAAATGTTATAAGTATGTCGCCAGTAAAAATGCCGCTTAAAGACAGGCCAAGGAGTATTAAAACAAGAATCATTACAATAGGCACGATTGCGCTGCCTGCCTTGCTCATGTTTACTGTTGCCTTCATCTTTTCGCTTTGCAACAGCTTCCTTCCCTGCCCTTCTTCATCATCCTTCTTGCCATTTGGGTAAGTTTTGACAGCCTTTATTATAGGCATGTTTTCGTCATTTGGATTCCTATATACTAGAATATCTTCAAGCTCTGCAGCAGGCAGCAGCTCAGACATTGCCTGAGCGAGCATTGTTTTGCCAGTGCCTGGCTCTCCAATAAGCAGAACATTCCTTCGCTGCTTTGCTGCCTTCTTTATGATCTCTACTGCTTCATCTTGCCCTATGACCTGGTCAATAAGTTTATCAGGGACTTTTATATCATTTGTATTATTAAACTTCATTATATACCACGCCAAAACAAATTTTGCTAAAGCATGCCTTGTATATCTAATAATTTAACATTTATTAAACTTCACTAAATCCTAAAAACTTGCAATGTAAGTTATGCATTAAGCATTACTATAGAAATTGAAAATAAAGCCATTACAATATATTTGTAGGCAAAATAGAAAAAGATTAGCTTTAGCTTTGCTCAGAAATCAAAAACTTGAAGCCTAAATACAGTAAGACTTATATGCTAAGAAACAAGATCCCAAAAAGTATGGATGCAATCCCAAGCATATGCACTGGATTAAATCGCTCTTTTGATACTACGATTGCAAGCAGCACTGTTATAAATGGCGCTGCAGAAGCAAGAGGCACTGCGATAAGTGCAAAACCCATCGAAGCTGCGTAACTTACAGAAATAAATGCCAAGATTATAAGCACAGATTCAGTTGCAAGGGAAAGCCTAGAAGCATTTGGAAATGAAAGCTCATGTGCCTTTGCGCCCAATGCAAGGTACATCAGCAGGCCTATTGCCTCAATGAATAATACAGGTATGAGCCAGCCTGCTTGCAATGCCGCCATGCTTAGAAGAAACATCATAATGCCCCAGAAAAGCATTGTGGCAAAGCCATACTTTAAGCTTGCTGAAATGTTTTTTATGGAACCCTCTTTTATTGACATAAGAATTGCCCCTGCGATAATTGCAGCAATGCCAAGGTATTCGATGCCAGTGAGCCTTTCAGATAAAAAGAATATGCCAAGTGTAACTGTAATTATTGAAAATGAATTTGATACTGGAGAAACAATTGCAATGTCCCCTTTTTCAAAGCCCTTGAAAAAGGAATAGTATGCAATGCCTCCCAGTATGCCTGCTAAAACAAGCTCTTCCATGCTTGTTGCACTTACCTTCCAGCTTGGCCTGAATGGGAGCAAAAGCAAAACAGCAAGGATTGCAAAGCCTATGGCATAGTTCCAGAATGCCGCCTTGATTGTGCCCATGCTCCTTGCAACTATTGCTTCAAGGTAGTCACCAAAGCCATAGCCAGCCATTGCTATTATGCCAATTGCAATGCCAATATACTGCATATGATGAATAAGGAAAGCAAATATTTATGCATTACAATTAGAAGGTTATGCCTTGCTAAGCCTTGCTACAAGCTCTTCTTCCGGGATCTTTGTTGTGATAAGGGGTATGCGCTCAACCTGCGCAAGCTTTATTGCAAGCTTGTCTACAGTTGAAAGGCCTAGTATGACAACAACCTTTGGCTTTATGGGCGCAACACGTATGACAACCATTGGTGACCTGCCTGTGGACACATTCTTGAATATGAATGCCCTATCTGTTGTTGAGCCAAAAAGCTTTGGGTACTCTTGAGGAGATATTTCAAGTATTACGCGTAAGCTGTCAAGCAGTGTATAGCCAAAAAGGTTCAATGAATCAAGGTAAGAAGGGTTTACAATTACCTTGCCGTCTATTATCCTGTTAAAGTCAGTGCCTTTCAGTGGTGCCTTAAAGTCCTTTATGCTGTAAAAGGGCTGCTCTGATGAAGTTTTTGAGGGCATGCTAAGCAGGCTTCTTATCACATTGCCACCGCGCTCGCGGTCTATTGAAATCAATGCGATGACAAACCTTTTGAGCACGCTGACCCCAGGGCTAAGCCTCCTGTTTCTCTCATAATCGCTTATTGTTGAAGTTGCAATGTTTATTTTCTTTGCCAATTCAACTTGAGAAATGCCAAAAAATTCCCTCCATTTTTTCATTGTGCTGCCAGGGCTGTCAGACATGGCTATTTCTCCTGCTATCTTGTCTTTCAAATCGTTTTCAGCTTCATCAGCTTCTTCCATATTTTTCACTTCGGCTTCTGCTTAGGCTTTGCATTCTTTGCGTTGGCATGCGGTTTTTTGTTAGTACTCTTATTTTGCATTGGCTTTTCCTTTGCGCTTAATTTGCTGTAAAGCAGGTCCCTTTCTTTAAGCTCTTCTACTGACTGCTTTTCTGCTTCTTTAGCCTTTGGCTTTTTTATGAGGCCAAAAATGACAAGCATTATACCCGCTATAAACATAATGATTCCAGATACGCTGCCTATGCTTATATAAGCAAAAGCATGTGAAATGTTAGGATACTTTGAAAGCGTATATTGCGTTATTGGAGGTATATATGCAATTGATGCGTTGGTAATGCCTTTTGTGCTCTGCATGACAATTACCTCTGTTTCATTGCTGATGGATTTGTTTGATGAATATACAATTGTTGCATTGGTTAAATTTCGCGAGTATGACATCCCTAATGCAATTGAGGTTACATTTGTAAGTATTGCAAAGGTGCCATTCCCTTCCATTGACTCTGCATAAGCAAGCCCATTCTCAGGGTTTGCAATTGCAAGTGCTGCCCATTTCTGGAATGCAGTTGAATTAAATGAATAAAGGTTAATGCTCTTGTTAAACCTGCCTAAAAATGCAAACAAAACAGGGGTCTTATTTGATGGTATTGAAAAATTAATAGGCAAAAATCCCCCTGCAGGTATTTTTGTATTGATATACATGAACGGGTTGACATATGAAAGCAGAAAAGATATTAAAAAAGCGGCTGCAATCAGCACCAAGCCTATGATGACAATCTTTTTTCGCATATAACCATTTTTCTCTATTTATCTGTTTATTCTCTATATTCTCTATTTTAAAGTATAAATTTATAAACTATTTGAATTTACTGAGAAACTCCCACTTTTTATCTATCTCAGATTCAATCTCTTTTATTGTCTGCTCTGATAGGCCAGAAAAACGGCCTTGAATTGCAAGATATTCTGACAAAGGCTTCCTTTTTGCCTTGTCTTCATAAGGCTTGCTTATTGGTGATATTGAAAGCTTTGAGTTTTCATATTCATAAAGGATCCATGAGCCTGTTTGCACTGCCAGCTTGCCAACTTCAATGGTATTGCTTGCATCCATCCTCCAGCCTGGAGGGCATGGAGAATACAATTGAATAAACTTTGTGCCTTTATGCTGTTCAGCCTTTTTGAGCTTCTCTATAAAGTCTATAGGGTATGCAACGCTTGCCGTTGCAACATATTCAAGATTGTGCACAAGCATTATTGCCGCAACATCCTTCTTGAATTCACGCTTGCCTTCTGGAGTGGTAGTTGTCCATGCCCCATGCGGCGTTGATGATGAGCGCTGTATGCCTGTGTTCATATAAGCCTCATTGTCATACATTACAAATATTATATTGTCACCGCGCTCTGCAGCCCCACTTAATGATTGCAAGCCTATGTCAGCAGTGCCCCCATCGCCTGCCCATGCAACAACAGTGCCCTTCTTGCCTAGCATTTCTATTGCATTTGCTATGCCGCTTGCAGCTGCGCCAGCCCCTGCCATTGCGATGTTAAGCAACGGAAATGTAGCTGAGCTCTTTGGCCATGCGCCTTGTACTACGCTTGCACAGCTTGCAGGTATTACAACAATAGGGTTTTCTATTGCCTTTGCCATAAGCCTCATGCCAAGCGACAGGCCGCATCCAGGGCATGCTGCATTGCCAGGAAGCCAAAATTCCTCCTTTTTCACATCTTTCAGTATCATCAAAGCACCTTCAGGTTAACCCACATGCTGCCCTTATTTGCCATAGTAGATTTTACAATATTAATGTAATCATTAGGAGTTATGTCCCTGCCGCCAAGCCCTGCAATATAGCTTTTTATGACGGGCTTTGCACCAGCATCATAGAAAAAGGACTTTATCTCATGGGCCATTATGTTGCCTATGCCTGTGGAAAGGGAGCGCTCAACAATTGATATATGAGAAGCATTTGCCAATGCCTTTACAATCTCATCTCCAGGGAAAGGACGCATTACGCGTATTCGCAATACCCCTGCCTTTATGCCTTCCTTTCTGAGAAGGTCGCTGGCAACCTTTGCATCGCCGCTTGATGCGCCCATTGTTATTATAACATGCTCTGCATCATCGCAATTGTAGCAGTCAACAAGTCCATACTTTCTTCCTGTAATCTTTTCATAGCTTTTCTCAGCCTTTGCAATGGCAGACTTTGCGCCCTGCATTGCCTTGTATGTATTGTAGCGCATCTCCATGAAGTATTCATCACCTATGACATTGCCCAATGTAACAGGGTTGCCTATGTCAGAAGCAAAAACCGGCTTTCTTTTCCCAAGGTACTTTTTTATTGCATCATCATCAGGAACGTCAACTGGCATGCTTGTATGTGTAAGTATAAAGCCATCTAAGCCCACCATTACAGGAAGTGAGACCTTTGGATCTTCAGCTATCTTGAATGCTGTTATTGTGGTATCAAGCGCCTCCTGGCCGTTCTCAACCATTATCTGGATCCAGCCGCTTGTGTGCTGTATCATAAAGTCCGTATGCTCATTAAGTATGCTCCATGGAGCCGCAAGCGCACGTGTGGCAACTGCCATTACAATGGGAAGCCTTGCCTGAGCTGCCCAGTACACAACCTCTGCCATGTACATAAGGCCATGGCTTGATGTTGCAGTAAACGCCCTTGCCCCTGCAAAGCTTGCGCCTATGCATGCGCTCATTGCGCTATGTTCTGAATCCACTTTTATGAATCGAGAGGAAAGCTGCTTTGCCTTCACAAAGTCTGCAATGTCTTCAACAATTTCTGTCTGCGGCGTTATAGGGTATGCAGCAATTATATCAGGATTTGCAAGCCTGACCGCATGCGCAACGCTTCCGCTCCCAGTTAAAACCTTCATAGCCATTTAACCCTCTTTTTCCATGCTTATTGCATTGGCAGGGCATTCCTTTGCGCATATGCCGCAGCCTTTGCAGTAATCATAGTTCACTGCAACGCTGTCATCATCATTTCTAACTATTGTTGCCTCAGGGCAGTCAATCCAGCAGATAAGGCACTTTATGCATTTTGAATTGTCTATTACTGGCTTTTCGAGCCTCCATTCACTTGTCTTTCCGCCAGAGCCGAATGCAGGCACAGATAAAGGATATTCTTTGACAAGCTTTGCATATTTGCTATTTGGTATTACATAAGCTATAAAATCACCCAAGCTTTTTTACATTCTGGTAACCTTGCATGGCAGCATCAACATTCTTCTTTGCAAGCTCTTCAGGCCAATACCCAAGTATAGCCTTGCCAAGGTCATCCATGCTGAATATGTTTGTAGCCTTTGCAAGCGCGCCAAGCATTATAGTATTTATTACAGGCCAGCCGGCAACAACAAGCCCAAGCCTTACTGCTATGGATGTGGCATCTATGTAATATACATTTGCAGTTTGGGCCCCAAGCTTTTTTACTGCATCATCTGCATCATGGCTGCCCTTTTCATTTATTATTATATAGCCATTGCTTTCTAATCCATTTATGGAAATCTCGCTTGCCGCAATATGCATTAGCTCTGAATCAAGCACAACTATTATGTCAGGATTGTAAATCTGGCTGTGGAGCAATATTGGCTTTTCATCTATACGCGCAAAGGCCTTGACTGGCGCGCCACGCCTCTCGCCGCCAAAAAAAGGAAATGCCTGGGAATACATTTTATTGTTGTAAGCGGCAATTGCAGCAAGCTCGGAAGCCATTACTGCACCATGACCCCCCCTTCCGTAAAATACAATTTCACGCATATGGCATAACCACAGTATACTCTTATTTTATATTTTTTAATTTTTGCATTTACTTCGTTTACTTGAATATGGAATTATAGTAATGCAAAAATTGCACTATGCATAAGCAGAAGCCTTTGCCAATAAATATTTAGAAAAAAAATGCCCCTGCTATGAAGTTGTAAACAGATTGATTGCAGGCAAATTAAATGAAATGTATAAATATAATAAAAAACAAATATACTTTATGGAAAAAAATAGAGAAAATGCAGTTAACCAAGAGGAATGTAACAAAAGGCTGTTTGCTGCAATAAAGGAAGGCAAGCTCGATGAGA
>JABEBW010004395.1_pt1 | contig 10699 bp, 13 predicted proteins | sample 7245961 | NCBI WGS metagenome assembly JABEBW01 (sample SAMN14506364, study PRJNA622280) | hot springs metagenome | biome: hot spring [ENVO:00000051]|acidic hot spring [ENVO:00002120]; feature: spring [ENVO:00000027]|sediment [ENVO:00002007]; material: sediment environment [ENVO:01001048]...
TGCCTCAACAATGTATGCACTTTTTGCATGGCTTTGGTATCTTTTTAGGCAAAGTCTCAAGCCTTAATGCCATTTGCGCAATAGAAGCCATTTGTTGATTTAGTAAGTCCTGCCGAAGAACAGCTCTGCCTTTGCCTCCTTTCCGCATAATGCGCATCTCTTATTGCTGCTTTTATCCTGAATAAATCCAAGTATTGGTATGCCTGCCTTTTCTTCGAGCTCCCTTGCGCATTTTTCGTCCTCGCACCAAGGCAGGCCAACTATCCCACCTTCCTTGTTATATTTTTCCTTTAAGTCATCTACATTAGAAAAACTTAGCACTTTGTTTTTGAAATATTCTTTTGCTCTTTCTCTCATATTGCTTGTTATGCTTTCCATAAGCTTTTTTATTTCGCTTTCCAAATTCTCTGCATTTACCTCTATCTTTTCTTTTTTATCCCTTCTAAATAGGATTACCTTCCCGTTTTCTACCTCCTTTGTGCCTATTTCTACTCTTACTGGCACCCCTTTTGCTTCCCACTCATAATATTTATCACCGACCCCTTTTTCACGCAAGTCTATCGCAACCCTGAACTCTTTTTCAAGCTTTGCTTTTATCTCTTCTGCCTTTTTCAGCACCTTATCTTCATTGCCTTTTTTCAGTATAGGTATTATAACTACCTGTTTTGGCGCAATTTGTGGAGTAAAAACAAGGCCGTCATTGTCGCCATGTATTGAAAGGAATACTCCTAAGTCTCTTTCAGATATTCCATAGCATGTCTGGTAGACATAACTCTGAGTATTGTCCTTGTTTTGATATGTCAGATTATATGCCTTTGCAAATTTGTTGCCAAGGTTTATTACAGATGCTAACTCTATAGCTTTGCCATCGGGCATTACTGACAAGAAGTCAAAATTGTATTCTGCTCCAGAAAACGTGTCCCATTTCGGTGTCTTTACAATTATATAAGGTATGCACAGCCTGTCAAAGAATTCCTTATAAGCATTTATGCCTTCCTGTATCTGCCTTTCTGCTTCTTCAGCTGTTGCATGGAATGTATGCGCCTCCTTAAACTTTGCAATCTCCCTAACCCTTAGCATTGGGTGCGTCTGCTTTGTCTCATGCCTGAATACGTTAACTATCTGGTAGAGCTTAAGCGGGAGGTCTGCTGCTGACCTTATCCATAGCCTTACACTTTCATACATGCCAGTTTCAGATGTAGGCCTTACATAAAGCTCCTCGCTAAGCTTTTCTTTGCCTGCCTTTGTCACTATATAGGCTTCGCCTTTAAACCCTTTTAAGAAATCCTTTTCTTTTTCAAATACAGATGCAGGTATAAGCATTGGAAAATATACCTCTTCATGGCCGCTTTTGTCCATTACGTCGCGTATGTTGTCTAGCATTAAGCTTAAAGCCTTGTAGCCATATGGCTTCCATATATACATACCTTTTACTGGATACCTATTGTCCACTATGTCTCCAACTTCAACTGCTTTGTCATACCAATCTGGAAAATCCTTGTTTTTATCTATTGAAAAGGTTACTTTTCCCTTTTTGCTGCCATCACCATCGGATTGCTCAGAACCCATTGATTCACCGCATATTCTTTTTGTATTTATTTAAGCGCTCATTTAGAAAGATTTGGCATCTGAAATAAAGGCCTTAGCCGGGAATCGGACCCGGGCCAAAGGATCCACAGTCCTCCGTGCAGCCATTACACCACTAAGGCCATAGCACCTCATTCACTTTTTATATTTATATATAGCAGGTATTAATATGTTTAGCATATGTCTTTATGCTATAGCTATTAATGGCTATGCATAAGATTGCAAAAGTAGACTGCCAATTTGTCTATTAGGTAATTTGCAACGCATATAAATATTTTTCCAAAATAAATATTTAATATAAAAGATTCATAAAATGAGCTGATTATATGGCTAATTTACAAGAAGTTGAAGCAAGTACGTTAGTGGCAGAGGTAGCCAGCAAGCTTAAGGGGATTATAGCTAAGCCCCCAGAATATGTAAATTATGTTAAATCAGGTGCAGGCAAAGAGCGCGTGCCACAGGACAGAGATTTTTGGTATGTACGAAGTGCATCAATTCTAAGGCAGGTATATCTTAATGGGCCGGTAGGCGTTCAAAGGTTAAGGGTAAGATATGGCAGCAGAAAGGGGCATACTGTGCACAGAGGCCACCACACGAATGCAGGAGGCAGCATAATACAAGACTCTTTAAAGGCACTCGAAGCTGCAGGGTTTGTAAAGGCAACTAAAAAAGGCAGGGAGATAACCCCAAAAGGCAAATCTCTCATTGACAAAACAAAGAATGAGATACTTTCAAGAAAGTAAATGCATTTAGGGATGCCTATGGAAGAGGAAAATTATGATGATAGAATTACAAAGAAAAGGCTTGAGGCAGCTTACAGGAAGCTTCAGGAGGAGCTAGAGAAAAAGCAGCTTGCAATGAAGTTTTTGGACTCAAAGGCATATGAAAGGCTTATGAACATCAGATCTACAAACACAGAGCTGTATGACCAAGTAATAAACATACTGATTTCAGTAATAAAAACAGGTAAGGTCAATGGCAAGATAACTGAGGAGCAGTTTGTAAGCATATTAAGCAGGCTTACATCAAGGCCTGAGCCTACAATATCATTCAAGCATAAGTAAAAATATAAATAAAGCACAAATTGCAAAGTTTGAAAATATAAATAAGGTTTTTTTATGTCTAAGAAAACAAGCATTAAGAAGATAAGGCTAGGGCATGCGCTGAAGCAGTCTAGAAGGATACCTTTGCTTGCAACATTGAGGACGCATAGAAAGATACAGTTCAATATGTTTGCAAGGAGCTGGCGCAGGCAAAAGCTTAGGAAAAAGATAAGCTTTGAGTGATAGCATGGCAGAGCGCATGATTACTATAAGCATGAGAAAATACCTTATGCGATTGCATAGGACAAAAAGGGCAAAGAAGGCAGCAGGCTACATCAGAGACAGGGTTGCGCATTACATGAAGCTTAATGCAGAGAATGTAAAGATATCCAATGCATTGAATGACGGGCTTATGAAAGGCAATGCAAAGCGCATGAAGCCTTTGAAGCTTCTTGTCCAGATAAATGGCACTAATGCAACAGTTATGCCGTTTTCAGTTGCCAGTACATCAAGCAGCGCCAATCAAGCCAATACTGCAAAGGCGCCAGAAAAGCCTTCAGGCGCAGCGCAAGGCAATGTAGCAGCGCAGCCAGCCAAGGAAAAGCCTGCCTCTTCAGATGCCAATGCAAAGAGAGCAGGCTCTAATGCCAATGCCCAAAAGAAGGAAAAGGGCCAGAATGATTGACATGGCTGCAATTCGCTATACATTATTTGGCAGCGAGTATATAGGGGCTTATGCAAGCGCAACAGAAAAATATGTATTTACGGGCAGAAGCATGCCTGAGAATGCACGCAAAAGGATTTCATCAGCATTAAATGCCGAGCAGGTAACCTTGTCAATAGGCAGCTCTGATATAATCGGCATATTTATGCGTGCCAATTCTAATGGAATTTTGCTTTCAAACCTTGCAAGTAAAGATGAGGTTGAGGCAATAAAAAAGCTTGGCTTAGGCATAAATGTTGGCGTGCTTGACAGCATACTTAATGCAGTTGGCAACAACATACTTGCTAATGACAAGCTGGCATTTGTCAACCCTGAATATGATGCAAAGGCTATAAAGTACATAGCAGACATACTTGATGTTGAGGTATTTCCCATGGAAATCGGCGCATTTCATGTGCTGGGTTCAAGCAACATACTTACAAACAAAGGCATGGCAATAAACAACCATGCTACAGACAGCGAAAAAAAGCATGTAGACAAGCTTACTGGCTTTGACAGCTTACGTGCAACTGCAAATTTCGGCTCTCTTGGCATAGGGCTTTCAGTCATTGCAAATTCCCACGGCGCGGTTGTAGGAGGAAATACCAGTGGCTATGAATTTGCAAACATACTTAATGCATTAAACATAAATTGATTGGTGAATTTATGTTGATTGGTGAATTTATGAGGTACATGGTATCTGGCTTAATAAAAGGAAATAGGAATTTTAACATGGAAATTGAAGCTAACAGTGAGAAGCTTGCAGTAATATATGCAAAGGAAAAGCTTGGAAGCACGCAAGGCTTAAAGAACAGCCAGATATACATAAAAGAAACCAAAAAGGTTGAGTAAGTGGCAGGAAATGGGCAGAATGAGCATGACAGCCATGAGGTTGAACACAGGCTCATAGAATTGCAGTATGTGCTGCAGCAATATGAAAACCAATACAATTACATATCGGATGAGCTTTCAAGCGCGCAGTCAACATTAAAAGGCATAGAAGCCGCGCAAAGTGCGGCGCAAAAGGCAATGCAGGGAAGCTTTAGCGGCAGGAACCTTCTAATAAACATAGGCGGCGGGCTTTTTGCATCTGCAAAAGCCAATGACTTAAATGCATTGCTTATAAGCATAGGGGCAGGCATACTTGTTGAGGTTCCGCCAGGCACTGCATATGCGCTTTTAGGAAAGAGGAGGGGCATTGCTGAACAGAACGTAAGCAAGCTTTCAGAGGAGCGCAAGCGCATAGAGCATGAGATTTATAATATCTCTTTTATGATCCAGCAGTTAACGAATGGTCAAAATGTTTGAAGGCCTGAAGAAAAAGATTCATGATGCAATCCATTCTTTTTCATCATCAGAGGAGAAAAAGATAGAGGAGCAGAGCACTGCAGAGCCAGAAAGCAGTGGCACAGGCGCTGAGGCAAAAGGCTCGGTGCAGCAAGAGCAAGAGCCTTTGGCTTCTAATGCAGGGCAAGCCGAGGCATCAAAAGGCAATGAAAGCAGCGCTATGTCATCTTATTCAAAAGAGCCTGCTTCTAATCCACATTCAGACAATCTTAAATTTTCATTATCAACGCGCGCAAGGGCAGCCATTTTCAAGAAAGTAAAGCTAAGCCAGTCAGATATAGACAACTTTGCAGATGCGCTTACCTTTTCAATGCTGCAGGCTGATGTTTCATATGAAGCAACCGCATTGTTTTCAGAGCAGATAAAGAAAGAGCTTTCAGGCGCCGAGTTCAGCTCAAATGACATAAAGGCATCCCTATATGCTTATGTCAGAAAGGCACTGCTAGACATTCTTAAAAAGCCAGGCAGCTTTGATCTCCTTCAATTCATCATTAAAAAGAAAAGCGAGGGCAGCCTGCCTGTCAAGGTGCTTTTCATCGGCTCAAACGGCACAGGAAAGACCACAACCATTGCAAAGGTTGCTTATATGCTTGGCAAAAATGGCATAACCTCTGTGCTGTCAGCTAGTGATACATTCCGCGCAGCTGCAATAGAGCAGGCAGAGCATCATGCCAAAGCCTTAGGTATACCTGTAATAAAAAGCACATATGGCGCTGATCCAGCAAGCGTTGCCTATGACGCTGTTTCATATGCGAAGGCGCATGGTATAGACGTGGTGCTTATAGACAGCGCCGGCAGGCAGGAAACAAACAAAAACCTCATAAATGAGCTTAAGAAGATTGTAAGGGTTGTCTCGCCAGACTTAGTAATATATGTAGGGGAAAGCACTGCAGGAAGCCCAATAGTCAGCCAGATAACGGAGTTTTTAAAATTCATAAAAATAGACGGCATAATACTGACAAAGCTTGATTGTGATGCAAAAGGGGGCAATGCCATATCAATTGCAAGCACTGCAGTTATTCCAATCCTTTTCTTTGGCACAGGGGAGGCTTACACAGACCTTATGCCTTACAATCCAAGCCAGATAGTTGATGCAATATTGCCATAGCTAAGCTTTTTCTTGCAATTGCATTTTGTAATGCATAACTTAATGCATATACTAGCTCATTACTGCTTTCTTAGCAGGCCCCCAAGCTTTACGACCCTTTCTATCTCATCAACCATTTTCTTTGATGTGGGCACATTTTCTATTGCAACAACTTTGCTAAGCTTTTCATCCTCTTCCCATGCACTCTTTTTTTCTGCCTCTTTTCTTGCAATTACAGCAAGGTCCATTAGCCTATTTAAGCTTTCCCTGTCTTTTTCAAAATCTTCATGCGTCAGTACCTTTGATGCTATGTAATATATATCATAAAGGTCTGTTATCTTCTTTCTGTCATAATAGGCGCTTATCTTTTCATTTAGCATAGCCATAGGGCCCAATGCCACAACCTCTATCGTGCTGCCGTCCGCCTTTTTGTAAAGTGCAATCTCTCCTGTTATAGGCTCCCATTCTGCATTTACTGGCGTTTTTGATATGCTCATGTCAACTTCGTAGTGCCCATTTTCAGTCCATTCATTCATCCTTAAATAAGTGGTATGGCCGGTGTTTGTCCTTTTGTCTTTTGTTACCTCCATGCCTGCTCTTCTTATGCTTTCTATGAAGCCTTCTATGTTTTCTTCCGATGAATATATATCAATATCAAATGATATTCTGTGGCTGTCAAATATGCGCCAAGGCACAATGCCACCGTGAAGTATCGCATCAGGTATGCCATTGCTTCCGAATATTATTTCGATTATGCTGTCTACTCTTTTTGCATTGTCCTTTTCAAACTTTGACATCTTTGTATTTCTTGTAATTGGCGTTCCCATAAGTATAAATTACGCACATATTGCTATTTAAATATATCGTTAATTTTATCTTTATCTATGGCACTAAGTTTAACGGCATTTCCCTAAATATTAGATAACTTATTATAATTGCTTTACCTATCTTTTAGTGAGGATATGGCAGACGATATTACTGAAGCGCTAAAAATCAAGTTTGATGATTTTTTTGATAAATACTACAAAAGCAGCATTGATGCCCTTGCAATATCCTTCCCAGAAAAAAGGAGCCTTGCCGTGGATTTCAAGGACCTAGAGAAATTTGACCCTGAGCTTGCAAATGAGCTCATTGAGAACCCCGATACAATTGAAGCCGCGGCTGTTGAGGCATTGAAGGGCAAGCTAAATGCAGCTGATGCAGATGCAGAGCCCCATGTCCGCTTTTTTGGCCAGACTATAAATACACCGTTAATTCAAGATGTTGGCGCAAAGTACATAAACAAGCTTGTACTACTTGACAGCCTGATAATAAAAAGGTCTGAGATAAGTCCAAAGATAAAGATCGGGGTTTACAGATGCACCTATTGCGATACTGTATACAAAATCCAAACAGATAAAGAGGAGCCACCTGAAATATGCCCTCAATGCAGGAGAAAATCCATAAAAGAGGTACCTGAAGAGTCAAAATTTATAAATCTGCAAAAGATAGCAGTTCAGGACCCACTGGAAAAGCTGCGCGGCAATACCCCTACATGGCAGCTTGAAGCGTGGATTGAAGATGACCTTGTAAATACAGTAATACCAGGAGACAGGATAGAAATGACTGGCATACTTAGGATAAGGCCGCGGCGCAACTTAAAGGGCAAAATAGAAAAAAACCTTTATACTATGTTTATTGACGTTATATCAATAAGGATGAAGCAGAAGGAGTTTGCAGAGCTTGATATAACATCTGAGGAAGAAAGAAAGATAATAGAGCTATCTAAAAATCCAAATATATTTGAGAATATTGCGCAGTCTATTGCGCCATCAATTTATGGCTATACAGAAATAAAGCAGGCAATAGCACTCCAGCTTTTTGGTGGCACCCCAGACAAGGAGCTTGTTGACGGGGGCAAGATAAGGAGCGACATACACATTTTGCTTATTGGAGATCCAGGAAGCGCTAAGACAAGGCTTTTGCAGTCTGTTGTTTCGCTTGTGCCTAAAGGCATATATGTAAGCGGCAAGTCTGTTACAGGAGGCGGCATGACTGCAGTTGCAGAGCGCGACGACTTCTCTGAAGGCGGCTGGACCCTTAAGGCAGGGGCAATGGTCCTTGGAAACGGGGGCCTTGTTGCAATAGACGAGTTTGACAAAATAAGCGATGAAGATAGGGCATCTTTGCATGAGGCGTTGGAATCCCAGACAATAAGCGTTGCAAAGGCAGGCATAATTGCAAAGTTTAATGCAAAGGCAGCTGTATTGGCCGCTGCAAACCCTAAATACGGGCGCTTTGACCCTAATATATACCCTGCAGAGCAGTTTGACATACCTCCAACATTGCTCTCGCGTTTTGACCTTATATTTCCAATAAAGGACGTGCTTGATGAAGGCATTGACAAGGAGATTGCAAAGCACATACTTATACAGCACCAGGCTGCAGGTGCCAAACTTGCAGAGCTGGAGAATTACACCCAGGTTACTCCTCCCTCAATAGACATAGAAACGCTAAGAAAGTATATTGCATATGCAAGGAAAAACATCAGGCCAAGGCTAAGCGATGAAGCTGCATCTAAAATTGAGGAGTATTATGTTGAATTGAGAAAAAGTGGGATAAGGCAGGGTGCAGTTCCTATAACGCCCAGGCAGATTGAAGGGCTAGTTAGGCTTGCTGAAGCAGGCGCCAAGGCAAGGCTTTCAGATGTCGTGCTTGCAAGCGATGCCGAACGTGCGATAAACCTTAGCGAATATATGCTTAAAACGCTGTCAGTTGACAGGGGCGGCAGGAGGGACATTGACACAATACTTACAGGCATGCCAAGGGAGAAGGTAGACAAGCTTAATACAATGCTTTCTATAATAAAGAAGCTTGATGACGAGCAGGGCTCCGCAAAGCTGCAGCAGGTCCTTGAGGAGGCAGAGCAGGCAGGGATAGATGCTGCAGCTGCAAACAAATATTTGCAAGAGTTAGAAAGGAGCGGGGATGTTTACAGCCCAAAGCCCGGCGTGATAAAGCCTGTGAAGCATGAAGCAGAATAAGAAAAGGCATAAATTATTGCTCTGCAAAATATATTGCCAATGAATATGCAATGGGTCCGTAGTCGAGTGGCAAGACGTTACCTTGACAAGGTAAAGACCCGGAGTTCGATCCTCCGCGGACCCATGAGGTGCAGATTGCTATGCAGTTGGCATTGCATATTCTTAAATGCCAAATGCATGCTAACCCTTTTATTTCTATTCCGAGATATAAAAACATGCCAAAGTTTTATACAGGCATGGGGGACAATGGTTATACTTTCATAGGCAAGGAGAAATTGGGTAAAGGCAATATCATTTTTGCTGCGATAGGGGACATAGATGAGCTGAGTACAGTCATAGGCATTGCATATGCAAGCCTAAATGATGAGGATATAAAAAAACTATTAAGGCAGATACAAGCAAACCTCTCATCTATAAGCGCTGAGCTTGCCTCTTCATATGACAGCGCATTTAGGCCTAAAAATCCTGTTTCGTATGCCAATGTAAAGGAGCTTGAGCATGCAATAAAAAGATACGGCAAGGAAATAAGCAATATAAGCAATTTTGTGCTGCCTGGTGGTACAATATCCTCAGCATACATTCAAAATGCACGCGCGGTTTCAAGGCGCGCAGAGCGTAGTGTTATACTTGCATCAAACTCTGCAAAGGTAAGCTCATCAATACTTTCATACCTCAACAGGCTTTCAAGCCTTCTTTTTGTAATTGCATTATACATAAACAAAAAAGCAGGCATAAATGAGGAATTTAGCTAGTAATGTTGAAGTACTCCTTAAACTTTTGCGTAGTTTCAAGCCTCTTTGTTCTGCCCTCTTTTTTTGCAGTTATAAATTCCTTTTCAACTATCTCTTTTATATGCTGATAGGCAGATTCCCCAAAAGCCTTTATGATATCTTTCTGCATAACTGGCTCATTTTTGCTTATGTATGCAAGCACCTTAAGGGCCCCTTTGCTTATCTCAGGCTTTCCAGCGACGCCGCTTGTTAACTTTGCATATTCTTCTTTAAGGATAAGTTCATAGCTGTCATCAAAGTGCGAAATCTCAAATGGTGAGTCTGAATTTTTGTATTCTTCTTCAAGTTCATTTGCAATCTGCTTTATAAATCCAACAGAGCTTATGCCTGAGTTTGCCGCAATCTCCTCTAGTTTTAGCGGCCTCCCAGCTGCAAAAAGCATTGCCAGAACTATGTTTTTATATTTGCCATTGTCAGCTGCCATGCATATCTTTCTTTATATTTATTATTATAGAGCCAAAAAATTCTTCTTGTACAAGCGATATCTTCTCCTTTTGGGCAAGAAATAGCATAGGAATAAAGGCATTTGTTAACTTTTCATATGCTGTTGGATATATATCTGCTATTGCATCAAATGTTGCATAGCCAAGCCTGTCTGCTGCCTCAAGTATTTTTTTGTATGTTAAATTTATCTTTTCATCTATCCCTTCAGAAAGGGTTATTTTTTCAACTATCTTTGGCTCATACACCTTTCTGCTCTCTTCAATTTTCATTGCGCTATCAAGCGCCTCTATTAATTCTTGAAGGGTTATTCTTCTAGGCGGCTGCATCCTTGCCTTTAAAATCAACTCTGGAACTTCAATCTCTCGTTTCTGAATCATAGGTTCATCAGGCACTTCTGCATTCTCTGCCTCATCCTCTATAAGCATACTGCTTTTGAGTCTTAGCAAAACAGATGCAGCAAGGATTATATTTGCAGGTATCCTGAGCTCAAGCACCTTCATTGCTTTTATTATCTCAATATACCCCTTGACTATTGCGCTTATATCTATATTCCAGGGATCTAGCTTTTTTGTCTCAACCATGCTGGTTAAAAGTTCTTTCCAGGTAGAGTTATTGACAAATCTTTGCAAGTCTTCTGCATTGCTAAGTTCCTGTCTCTTATACACATCTGACGC
>JABEBW010004649.1_pt1 | contig 10689 bp, 9 predicted proteins | sample 7245961 | NCBI WGS metagenome assembly JABEBW01 (sample SAMN14506364, study PRJNA622280) | hot springs metagenome | biome: hot spring [ENVO:00000051]|acidic hot spring [ENVO:00002120]; feature: spring [ENVO:00000027]|sediment [ENVO:00002007]; material: sediment environment [ENVO:01001048]...
GCTCAATAGTTATATAGCAGATGTTATGGTTTGTGAGGAAGGTAAGCATAAACATCTGCAAATGCTTAATATGGTGCGCAATCTGATTGTTTGGATCCCTCCCCTAAAGAATCCCACAACCCCGCGCACCATATTAAAAGAAAACATATGCTCTCTTTCGAACCTTTACCTCATGCCAAACATCCTCCCTTCCCCATTCTTTTCCTTTCCCCTTTTCATTAATCTCGATTAAGCAAGCGGTGGGTAGATGAAAAATACAACAGGCACAAAATTGTCGATGGTGAGCAGGCGCCAGGCAAAGGAGCATTTTCTTTTCCTTGAGCCTAAGGGCCTTGCAAGCGCTGACTATGCAGCCAGATCCATGGCTATTTGCAAAGGCGTTAAGAAAGTGTTCCTAACTAGTGGAGAATACGGGTTTGTAGTTGCAATAGACGAAAGCAATCTTGAAGGTGCATACAACATAGCAAAGCGCTTTACAAGAAATGGAAATGTAGGTATGGCTATAGCTCATATAGAATACTCAAAGAAAAGGTGAAACCATTAACGTCGATTTGCTCCACAGAATGCACAATGCAAAGGCAGGCATTAACCCAGCAGCAAAAATGTATACATGCTGGATCTGCGGCAAAACGTTTGATAATGCTGCGGATTTCTTAATTCATATAAACAAAGAGCACAGGAAGCCCATTCCTTAGCCATTTTCTAAACTGTTGTGCTTGCCTCTTTCTTGCTGCTTTCCTTGATTGCAGCCCTTGCTGCTGCAAGCCTTGCAACAGGAACCCTGTAAGGAGACATGCTCATATAGTCAACTCCTGCGCTGTTGAAGAACTCTATTGATTTCGGATCTCCACCATGCTCTCCGCATACCCCAACTTCAAGCTCTTTGTTTGCCTCTTTGCCTTCTTTTGTGCAGAGCGCTACAAGCCTCCCCACTCCTGATTTATCTAGAGTTGCGAACGGATCTTCGGGAAGTATGCCTTTTTCTGTGTAGAATGGCATGAACTTTGCCTCTACATCATCTCTGCTAAAGGCGAATGTGCCTTGAGTAAGGTCATTGGTGCCAAAAGAGAAGAAGTCTGCATATTGTGCTAGCTCGCTTCCAATCAGAGCAGCCCTAGGCGTTTCTATCATTGTGCCAATTTTGAACTTAATGCTCTTGCCATATTTCCTAAAGACCTTTTCTGCTGTTGCTTGTATTATCTCTTTTGCCCTCTTGAACTCTTCAGCGATTGCTACCTGCGAGACCATTATCTCAAGGTGCGTTTTTATGCCAGCTTTTTCTAGCTCAAGCGCAGCTTCGAGCATTGCCTCTACCTGCATTTCATAGATTTCATTGTAGACTAGAGCAAGCCTTACGCCACGCTGGCCCATCATAGGGTTTGCTTCTCTAAGCTCCATAACCTTGTTGAGCATCTTCTCTTTTTCCTTTAGCTCTTCTGCATTGCTGCCCTTAAGCCTCAATTCTGTAACTTCTGGAAGGAGCTCTTCTAGCTTAGGAAGGAATTCATGCAGAGGTATGTCTAGGAGCCTTATTGTGAAAGGCTTGCCTTTTGCAATCTTTAGCATTTCCTTGAAGTCCTGCTTTTGCAACGGCTTGATCATATCTAAGTACTTCTTCCTTTCTTCTTGGGTGCTTGCCATTATCATCTTTCTTACGAGCTCAAGCCTATCCTTTGAATTGAACATCCTCTCTGTCCTTGCGAGCCCAACGCCCTCTGCACCGTTCTCGATTGCTTTTTTGACCATTTCTGGAGTGTCTGCGTTAGCCCTTATGCCAAGGCGCTTGTACTCATTTGACCATTGCAGTATCTTGCTTATGTCTGGTGTTACTTTTGGCTCTATGAGTGCGACTTCGCCATAGTATACTGAGCCATCACCTCCATCAATTGTTATTGTATTTCCTTCCCTAACTACCTTGTCCCCTACAGTGAACAGCTTCTTCTGGCTGTCTATGTGGATTTCTTCTGCCCCGACTATGCAAGGCTTGCCCATGCCCCTTGTGACAACTGCAGCATGGCTTGTCATGCCTCCTCTGCTTGTAAGCACTCCCCCACCTGCAGCTATGCCTGCTATGTCCTCAGGAGTCGTCTCTGGCCTTACAAGTATTACCTTTTCATTTTTCGCTTTTGCATTTACCGCATCTGCCACTTCAAAGACAACCTTCCCAGATACAGCGCCTGGAGAAGCTGGCAAGCCTTTTGCAATGGGCTTTGGCGCTTTGTTCTGGTCTATCTGCTTGTGGAACAGCCTTTCGAGCTGCTCAGGCTCTACCATCATTAGGGCTTCCTTTTTGCTTACTATTCCTTCTTTTTGCATATCGGTGGCAATCTTCACGGCTGCTTGCGCAGTCCTCTTCCCATTCCTTGTTTGGAGAAGGTAAAACTTTCCGCTCTCTATTGTAAACTCTATGTCCTGCATGTCTTTGAAATACCTCTCAAGCTTTTCTGCTGAGCGCACCAACGCCTTGTAGGCATCTGGCAGCACAGACTTGAGCTGCTCAACAGGCATCGGGGTCCTTATTCCAGCAACAACATCTTCGCCTTGCGCATTAAGCAAGACTTCTGCATAAAGTTTCTTCTCTCCTGTGTTCGGGTCTCTTGTGAATGCTACTCCTGTGCCAGATTTTTCGTCATAGTTGCCATAGACCATTTTGACTATATTTACAGCCGTGCCGTAGCTGTCTGGTATCTTGTAAATTTTTCTGTACTCTATTGCCCTCTTGTTCCACCATGATGCGAACACAGCCTCAATTGCCTTGAAGAGCTGGGTATATGGGTCTTGAGGTAAATCCCTGCCAGTTTCTCCTTTCATAAGCTCTTTGTATTTTTCAGCAAGCTCCCTCATGTCTTTTCCAGAAAGCTCGTTATCATCCTTTATGCCCTTCCTTTTCTTCATGTTTTCAAGCAATGCATCGAACTTCTGCCTGTCTACCTTCATCACTATGCTTCCATAGAGCATTATAAACCTCCTGTAGGTATCGAATGCAAATCTCTCATTGGTCCTTTTTGCAAGCTCTTCTGCAACCTTGTCGTTTATGCCTAGGTTAAGCACTGTGTCCATCATGCCAGGCATTGATACAGGTGCTCCAGATCTGACCGAAACCAAAAGTGGATTTTCTGGATCGCCGAATTTCTTTCCAGTCTTGGCTTCAAGCCTGTGCATTTTTTCAATAATCTTCTTTTTCAATCCATCCCAAAGTTTCTTTTCTTCAAAAAATTTGTTGCACATTTTTGTGGTTATGACTATGCCTGGAGGAACAGGAAGCCCTATCCTTGTCATTTCAACAAGCCCATATCCTTTTCCACCAAGCTCAAACTTTGTGAGGTGCAGTTTTGCGGCCTCCTCAAAAAGGTATACTTCATCCATAAAGAATCATCTCTGATACATAAATTTTTCATTAAAACCTTATTAAGGTTTGTTTTGTAAAATATATCTGATGGGATGGACTATCTGCACAAGGTTGTCGCTGATATAAAGTCATTGAAAATACAAGGAGCGGAAAATGTGGCTAAAGCAGCAATTTTGGCATGGAGCAAATCACCAGACAAAAAGAAAGCAGCGAAGATGCTAGAGAGCGCAAGGCCAACAGAGCCGATGCTCAGGAATTCAATAAAGTATTTGTCAAGGTATAACGATCCGGATGCATTGCTCAAGATGATAAAAGAAGCAGATGAAAAGATTGCAAAGTATGGCAGCAACTTGATACCAGACAACAGCACAGTCTATACCCATTGCCATTCTTCTACTGCTGTTTCTGTAATGGTAAAAGCGAAAGAGGAAGGCAAGCATTTCAAGGTCAACCTTACTGAAACTAGGCCTAGCTTCCAGGGCAGGATTACAGCTTTGGCTCTTGCGAAGCATGGCATAGATGTGACCATGCATGTAGACTCAGCAGCGATGCACGCGCTCAAGGATGCAGACCTAATGCTGATAGGCGCAGATGTGATTACTTCTTATGGCTCTGCGATAAACAAGATTGGGAGCGGCCTTTTTGCAAAGATTGCACACGAGCTAAACATTCCTGTTTACATAGCAGCAACGACAATGAAGTTTGATCCTGTCACAGCTTATGGCAAAAAAGAAAAAATAGAAGAGCGTAATTCTAAGGAGGTCTGGAACATACGCAACAAGCACATACACATCTTCAACGAGGTTTTTGAAGAGATTGAAGCAGACCACATAACTGCTTTCATAACTGAATTTGGTGTGATAAAAGCAGAAGCTGTAATGGATGAATTGGAGAAGCGTTACCCATGGATGTTTGAGTGATTTTATGGACCCATACATGGATTTTATAGACAAGAAATACAAGCCGAGCGAAAGCGATGTCATTTGCTTGTTCAAGGTAAAGCCAGCGAAAGGCATCTCAATGAATGATGCAATTGGAAGGATAGCGAGCGAGAGCAGCAATGGCACATGGTCTGAGCTCACAACGCTGAAAGAGCACATAAGGAAGATAAGGGCAAGGGCATTTTTGATTAAAGGTAGGTATGTGAAGGTTGCATACCCTATAGAGCTCTTTGAGCTGGGGAGCGTGCCGCAGCTGATGAGCTCTGTAGCAGGCAACATCTTTGGCATGAAAGCCCTAGAATCATTGAGGCTCGAGGACATAACATTGCCAAAGGAGTATGTCAAACATTTCAAAGGCCCTCAGTTTGGAATAGATGGTGTGTTTGAGAAAATTTTCAAGATGAAAAAGAGAAGGCCGCTGCTTGCGCATGTGCCAAAGCCAAAGGTCGGCATGACTACTGAAGAGCACGCAAATGTAGCAAAGGAAGCATGGCTTGGTGGCGTAGACCTGCTAAAGGATGATGAGAACCTCACAAACCAGCCATTCAACAGGTTTGACGAAAGGATGAAGTTGATGTTCAAGTACCGCGACTATGCAGAAAAAGAAACAGGTGAAAAGAAAAGCTACCTTGCAAACATAACGGCAGAGACAAAAGAGATGATAAGAAGGGCCAAGCTTGTCAAGGACCTTGGCGGAGAATATGTAATGGTCGACATACTCACAGCTGGCTGGGCAGCCCTCCAAACGATAAGGGACGAATGCGAAGACTTGGGCTTGGCAATACATGCTCATAGAGCGTTCCACGCTGCCTTTACCAGGAACCCTGAGCATGGCATGAGCATGCTTGTTGTTGCAAAGCTTGCCAGGCTCATCGGCGTAGACCAGATTCACATAGGAACTGTAGTAGGAAAGCTTGCTGCTTCCAGAAAAGAAGTTATAGACCTTGAAACCGAAATGGTGCAAGAGAAGATAAAGCCACACTTGGATGTCTTGAAAGAAGATTGGTACAACATAAAGCCTGTTGTGCCAGTTTCATCAGGTGGCCTACATCCAGGACTTGTACCTTATGTTATGAAGCTGCTTGGAAAAGAAATAGTCATACAAGCAGGAGGAGGCATAGATGGCCATCCAAACGGAGTAAATGCAGGAGCTAAAGCAATGCGCGCTGCGATTGAAGCAGTAATGGAAGGTGAAAGCCTTTCTGAATATGCAAAGAAGAGCCCTGAGCTCAAAGCCGCGCTTGATTATTGGGGCTATCTAAAGCCTGTATAAAAAGGTGGAAGAATGGAGCTTAAGGTAAAGAACATCCCTATAGAGACAGGTGCAAATGTTGCTTTGATAAATATTGCAGATGCAGCCCAATATGGCATAAGGGCTGGCGACAGGATAGAGATCCGTTCAGGAAACAGAAAAAGGAGCAATGCAATAGTAGATACAACAACCATAATGCCGAAGCATTCCATAGGATTTACAAAAGAGCTTAGCGATGAGCTCAACTTGAAAGAAGGCTCATCTGTAGAGATTGAGAAAGTAGAGCAGCCTAAGTCACTCATTGCAATAAGGGACAAGCTAAACAAGCGCAGGCTTGATTATGAGAGTGCATACGAAATAGTGAAAGATGTTGTTAACAAAAAGCTCAGCCAGAATGAAATTACTGCATTTGTTGTTGGCTTGCACGCATATGAGCTAGACCTAGAAGAAGCAGAATACATGTCAATGGCAATGGTAAAGACTGGAAGCACGCTCAACCTCAAAAAAGATAGGATATTTGACAAGCATTCTATAGGCGGAGTGCCTGGAGACAAAACTACTCTTCTTGTAGTCCCTATAGTTGCTAGCGCAGACCTTACAATACCAAAAACCTCTTCAAGGGCAATAACTTCAGCAGCTGGAACAGCAGACAGGGCTGAAGTGCTGATGCCTGTAAACCTTTCTATAGAGGAAATGAAAAAAGTAGTCAGCAAAACAAACGGCTGCATAGCTTGGGGAGGTGCTGTACATTTGGCGCCTGCAGATGATATCTTCATAAAGATAGAATACCCGTTCTCTATAGACCCGCTGCTTTTGCCTTCCATAATGTCAAAGAAAAAGGCAGTAGGCTCTACTGACATGGTGCTTGACGTGCCTGTTGGGGAAACAAGCAAAATAAAGAGCGTGGCAGAAGCAGAGGTGCTTGTAAAGGATTTCATGGAGCTCGGCTCTAGGATGGGCATAAGGGTGCAAGGCGCGATAACATATGGAGAGCAGCCTGTGGGTTATTCGATCGGAGCAGCAGCTGAGGCTAGGGAAGCACTGCAAACCCTTGAAGGAGACGGAAAGAGCCTTGATTTGATAGACAAAGCCACAAGCATAGCTGGAATGCTTCTAGAGATGTCTGAAAAGAAGAATGGAAAAGAGCTTGCATTGAAATTGCTTAGGAGCGGCGCTGCAGCAAAGAAATTAAGAGAAATAATAGAAGAGCAAGGTGGTGAGCCTAAAATAAAGCCAGAGGAGATACAAATCGGAAAGCACGTTGTTACAATAAACGCAGATCGCGAAGGCAGGGTTCTCCAAATCAACAACTCTGCATTGGCATATGCAACGCGCATTGCTGGCGCTCCAATAGAAAAGGAAGCAGCAATAATCTTGCACAAGAAGCTCGGCGATCCAGTAAAGAAAGGCGAGCCTTTATTCTCTATCTACTCAAACAGCGCGCCAAATCTTTCTGCTGCAGAAAAGTATGCAACAGAAAACATGGCAATGCTTGTCGGAAGCGGAAGCACGATGCTAATAAAGAAGATTGTTGCTAAGAAAATTGTGCAGCCAAGCTTCATGATAGAAAGGTAAATGCATGAGCATAGTGCTCGTTATACTTGACGGTGCCCCAGACCGGCCAAACCCTGAGCTTGGCATGAAGACTCCATTGCAAGCTGCACATATGCCAAACCTGCAAAAGCTTTCCAATTCAGCATATATGGGAATGATGTATCCAGTAGGGAAAGGGATAGCGCCTGAGTCTGATGAAGCTGTTTTTTCGATTCTAGGCTATAGCTTAGAGGGCTATACAGGTAGAGGGCCGATTGAAGCATTTGGTGCAGGCCTAAAGGTATATGACAATTCTTTAGCCCTGAGGGCAAACTTCGCTACGATAAGCGATGATAAGACAATACTAGACAGGCGCGCTGGCCGCAGCATAACTAAAAAAGAAGCAAAAAGTTTGGAAAGGATAATAAACAGGATAAAGCTTAGCGACGGCACTAGGTTTGCGTTTAGGGCAACAGTTGGCCATAGGGGCGCAATAGTTTTCTACAGCAAAAGGAAAATGTCAGCAAACATCTCTAACATAGACATAGGATATATAAAGAAAGGAAGCATCTCGATAGCAGTGCAATCACAAGGAAACCAAAAACTTCCCAAATCTATGCCGCTTGACAAAACGCATGAAGCATCATATACCGCAGATTTGTTGAACGAGTTTGAAGACAAAGCAACAGAGGCACTTGCTAATGCTAAAATAAATGAGCTGCGCAAAAAGAAAGGGCTTCCTGAAGCAAACGCACTTTTGCTGAGAGATGCTGGCATAGGCCTTCCGCATGTCAAGCTATTTGACAAAAAATTCGGCATAAAGTCTGCATTCATTACCGAAATGCCTGTAGAAACTGGAATAGCAAAGGTCCTTGGGATGAGAGAAATTAGAGTAAAGAGTGAAGAAGGGCACAGCGTTGAGAAATACAAAAAGATAGCAAAAGAAGTTAATAAGCGAATTAAGGTCTATGACCTCATATACGTGCACTTGAAAGGACCTGACGAGCCTGGGCATGATGGAAATTCATTGCTGAAGAAGCAGGTGCTGGAGGAAATAGATGAAGGCTTTTTCGCAAGCATTGATAGGAATGAACTCATATGCGTTACAGCTGACCATTCAACGCCTTGCACTCTCAAAGCCCATTCCGCAGATCCTGTGCCTGTAATGGCCTATTGCAGCAACATAAAAAATCCAGACAAAATTCCATTTGATGAGCGCATAGGCAATAAAGGCTCTCTAGGCATCTTCTACGGAAAAGAGCTTATCAAGAAATTATTGAGTATGGAAAAGAGATGCCCTGCTTAATGCATAATTGTGTATTTCTTTGGCAACTTTATGCCCAATATTAATTATTTTTTTGCTTTGTAATTATATTGCTTTGATTTTTCTAAGCGGGGGCTGATGAAACGGAAGAGGGAGCTTATAATCCAGAGAATGTCATTGAGAGCTCAGCATCTAAGGTGCATCCTTCCTTTTTTGGAGTTGTGCAGCAGCGCTCTGAGATAAAGAAAGCCCTTTCTGGCATAAAGCACAAGATAGGCATATACAGCGCAAAAGGTGGCGTCGGCAAGACTACTGTAGCGGTTAATCTTGCATATGCCTTAAAAGAGCTTGGCTATTCTGTAGGTTTGATGGATGCCGATATAGATTGCCCGAATGTGACATTTTTTGTAGGGCTAGAAAAGCAGGTTGCGCCAGAATACCCTTTGAAGCCTGTAGAGCACAATGGAGTAAAAGTAATCTCAACGGCGCTGCTTGTAGATGACAAGAAAGAGCCCATTGTGTGGAGAGGCCCATTGGCAACGAAAATGCTAACAGATTTCCTTAAGAACACAGAATGGGGAGAGCTTGATTACTTGATAATAGACTTGCCACCAGGGACAGGCGATGTTCCAATCTCTATAATGCAGCTCCTTAACCTAGATGGCTTTGTCATTGTGACAACACCTCAGCACATTGCAGCAATAAATACAATCCGCTCAGGCATAATGGTGAAGAAGTTTGGCATAAACCTTTATGGGGTTGTAGAGAACATGTCAAAAGGTCCTGTTGCAGGTGCAAAAGAGGTAGCAGAAGCCCTAAAATGCGATTTGCTTGGCGCTGTTCCGGAAAATCAAAAAATCTCAGCACTTGCAGATGCAGGGGAGGTGCCTGTGCTCGAAGATAGCGAAATTAAGAAAGTATTTATAGAAATAGCGAAAAAGTTAATTAATTGGGCAGAGGTGTAGCTGTGGAGCCTTTTGCTGAGCTTCTTAAGGAATCTAAGATTTTTGCAAATAGGGATGTACTTTCACCTCACTATCTGCCCGACAACCTCCTTTTCAGGGACAAGCAAATAAACAGCATTGTAAAAGCCCTTACCCCTTCGCTTAGGGGAGAGCGCGGCAGGAACTTGTTCATATACGGTAAGACAGGCACTGGCAAAACCTCGTGTGTAAAGTTTGTAATGGAAAAGCTAAGAGGAATGCCAGAGATAAAGGCAAAGATCTCATACATAAACTGCAGGATATACAATTCAAGGTATAGGGTATTGAGCAAGATAATGAGCGACCATCTCCCATTGTATGCAAAGCGCGGCTATGGAATTGTCGACTTATATGAGCACCTGATAAGCTGGATAGAAGAAGACGGCAAGGTGCTTGTTGTATTTATAGACGAAATAGACATCGTAAAGGACTTAGATGATTTGATATATACCCTTACAAGGGCGAATAGTGACATCAGGGCTGGTGGCATAACAATTGTGGGTATTTCAAACAAGATCTCATTTAAAGAAGAGCTAGATCCTAGAAGCGTTTCAACTCTTTATGAAAATGAGACAGTGTTCCCTCCATACAATTCTGTAGAGCTTGCAGCAATACTAAAGCAAAGGGCAGACCTCGGATTCAAGCCAGGCACGATTGACCAATCATTGATAAACTATATCGCGGCTGTGACTGCAAAAGAAAGTGGAGATGCAAGGCTTGCGCTTAAGATACTTTCTAAAGCAGGGGAGCTTGCAGAAGAAAAAGACAGAGACAAGATACTACAGGAGGATGTTGAAGAAGCGATAAAGAGCGCTGAAGAAGAAATTGCATACGACTTGATAAGCACGCTTCCAGAGCATCAGAAGCTTGTGATTTATGCAATTGCATTGCTGACAATGCAAGGAAGCAGGTATAGGAAGCTCAGTAATGGAGAAGAGACATACCTGTTCAGCGGCGAAGTTTATGACAAATATTCTGCAATTTCAAACTCTTTGGGAAAAGATCCTAAAAGCTCAAGATGGTATAGGAAATATATCGCTGACCTAGAAATGCAGGGTCTGATAAGTACTTATGAGTCTGGAAAAGGAATGCGCGGCCATACCAAGCTCATAAAATTGATGTACTCGCCAGAGAAGATAAAAGCAACTGTTGAAAAGGACCTATTCAGGGAAGGCGAGGCAGAGGGCAAAGGCAGTGAAGAAAGCAATGGAAATGGTGAAGGAGAGGGCAGCAAAGAATGATTCCATGCAGTATTTTGACATTTCAATGCTCAATGCGAATGAAGAATTTGCAAAGAGCCTCGGCTTCAAGAAGATATTCAAGATAGGCAAGGAAATAAGCATTTTTCCAAATGGGGAAAAGTGCAT
>JABEBW010003018.1_pt1 | contig 10663 bp, 13 predicted proteins | sample 7245961 | NCBI WGS metagenome assembly JABEBW01 (sample SAMN14506364, study PRJNA622280) | hot springs metagenome | biome: hot spring [ENVO:00000051]|acidic hot spring [ENVO:00002120]; feature: spring [ENVO:00000027]|sediment [ENVO:00002007]; material: sediment environment [ENVO:01001048]...
GATCTCTGGATCCCGTTTCACAATCCTAAGGGGAGATGGAGCACTCATGGAAAGAGCCCTTGTCTCCTTTATGATAGATCTTCACACTTCAAAACATGGCTACACGGAAATCCTTCCTCCGCATTTGGTCTTAAGGCAGACAATGGTGAACACCGGAAAACTTCCAAAATTTGAAGAAGAATCTTACTCAACGACTCTTGACGATCTTTTCCTCATCCCAACTGCAGAAGTGCCGCTTTCGGCAATGCACGAGGATGAAATAATAGATGAAAAAGATCTTCCGCTCAAGTACGTTGCATATACGCCATGTTACAGAAGAGAGGCGGGAAGTTATGGTAAAGACGTAAGAGGAATGGTAAGACAGCATCAGTTTGACAAAGTTGAACTCGTTAAATACACTAAACCAGAAGATTCTTACGATGAACTTGAAAGTTTGACTCATGATGCCGAAGAAGTACTCCAATATCTCGAACTTCCTTACAGGGTTATCGAACTTTGTACCGGAGACATAGGCTTTGTGTCATCGAGAACTTACGATATAGAAGTATGGTTGCCATCGTACAACGATTACAAAGAAATATCTTCTTGCAGTAATGTCACCGATTTTCAGGCAAGGCGAGCCAACGTCAGAATAAGGCGCGCCAACGGTACGCTTGAATTTGCCCACACGCTCAATGGTTCGGGGCTTGCTGTCGGAAGAACCCTTGTCGCCATCTTTGAAAATTACCAGACAAAGGATGGAAAGATAACTGTTCCAAAGGTGCTAAGGCCATACATGGGAGGAAAAACGGAGATATAGGTGTCTGAAATATTCTTTGCGAAGATATCTGGAAATCTTGCCGAATTCGATGATCACGAGATAAACCACATGAAAGTCATGAAAATTAAGGTGGGATCTCAAATCTTTTTCACAGATGGGGAAGGTAAACTCTTTCGCGGTAAAATGCTTGAAAGAGGCCTCGCAAGCGTTGATGATTTGGTTGAAATTAGGCCACCGCAGAAGATAAAGATTGACCTTATACTTTCTCCGATTAAATGGGAGAGGATGCGCTTTATCGCCGAAAAGGCAACTGAATTAGAGGCTACGGCGATCGTGCTTTCAAACATGGATAGAACAACTCGGAAAGAGTCGGAGTCAAAATTAAAGAAGGTATCTCTGGTCGTAAGAGACGCGGTTAAGCAAAGTGGCAATCTTTACATGCCCAAGGTTATGGATGCAGATGAGTTTAAAGTGCCAGAGAATGCCTGTAAAATTTGCTTCGATCTTGATGCCAATAAAAGTTTAAGAGATATAGGAGATGCGGATGAATTCGTCCTCCTTTTTGGTCCTGAAGGAGGATTCACAAAAAGAGAGAAAGAGAAATACGATGCCATGGGCTTTAAAAAGGTAAAACTTGGCGATAAAACGTTGAGAGTTGAAACGGCAGTAATAGTTGCTTTGAGTGGAATAAGAATTTTAAAGGGGGTGCTGTTGTGATGTACAGTTACACTTATCTTGAAAAAGAAATTTCAAAATCTTACAGAGATAAGTTAAACGAATCGAAAAAGCCTGCTGAAGTTCAGGAGATATTTTCTGAGAATGTTTTGACTTTGTTGTCGAAGATAACTGAGGAACTTGGAAATTACGAGATCAGCGATTTAAAACTCCTTCCGACAGAGGAAAAAAAATACGAGATGTCAGAAAGAATGAAAAAGGATCCGCGCATTTCTTATCTCATGAGAGAGAGTGATTTACCGGCTATAATAGAAAGAATGGCCAAAGATGCCGCTAACAGATATTTGAAACTTGTAAATGACGATGACAGAACGGCTACTTTCAAAATTTCGCCAAGGCGCACAAAGCAAATTTAAAATTTAAGAGAGCCTTTCAGGCTCTCTTTTGACAGTTAGATCTTTTGAATTCTCTTTGTATGTTTATCTCGAGTTCAATCAGATCGATCTTTTTGTGTTGACTGAAAATTTCAAATGCCGCTTTGATTATTAAAAGCCTTGGGTATTTCAAAAGTAAAATTTTTATGGGATCAACACGGTCTTCAACTGTTTTGAAACTCATCCGTTTCACCCCTTTGTTCGCTTGACTTTCAGCGACAAATGTTTTATAATTACTAATGTTCGCGGGCTCATAGCTCAGCTGGTAGAGCTCCCGGCCCATAACCGGGCGGTCGATGGTTCGAATCCACCTGAGCCCACCAAATTAAAAAAATGTTACGCACATAAAACTATACCACTTTTTAACATTTTTGTCAAGAATCCCTGAAAAACAGGGATTTAATTGTGGAGAGATGGCCGAGTGGTCAAAGGCGTACGCCTGGAGAGCGTATGAGCTTAATAGGCTCCGTGGGTTCAAATCCCACTCTCTCCGCCAGTTTTTATAACCCCAAAGAAAGGGGTTATTTGTTTTTGAAATGGCAAGAATTTGTGGTAAAATACTTCGAGACACATGGTCCGGGTATCAAGATGGCGAGAGCCACACCTTGGATCAGTGGATTTTTTGAAAAAAGGAGGTGTTAGCGTATGTATGCCATACTTGAAATTGGGGGCAAGCAGTACAAACTTTCAGAAGGTGAATCATTTAAAACTGAACTTGTCAAGGGGGTAAAAGAGGGAGAACAGGTAGTTATCGATAAAGTCCTCGCCGTGAAAGATGATAAGGACTTAAAGATTGGCTCTCCTTACGTTGAAGGTGCGAAGGTAAATGCCACTCTTTTGGAAAATGGCAGATACAAAAAAGTTATAACTGTCAAGTTCAGAAGAAGAAAAGGATACCGCCGCGTGAAGAACCACAGACAATGGTACTCATTGTTAAAGGTTGATAAGATTGAAGCATGACTCGTTGTGAATTTCTGATCAAGGATGGTATTTTCTACGGTTTCAAAATATCAGGTCATGTAGGTTTTGACGTTAAGGGGAAAGATGTGCTGTGTGCTGCGATAAGCGCAGTGTCTCAATCAACTCTGATAGGTTTAAATGAAGTGATGAAATTAGACGTCAATTACGAAATAAAAGACGGGTTGATAGAGTGCGATTTGAAAAATAACAACGAATGTGCCCAGTTCATGATGGAAACGTTGTATCAAACGCTTGTCCAGCTTGCGAAACAGTATCCCCGAAATGTATCGATCTCTGAAGTGGAGGTTTAAAAATGAAGATAGAAATTCAACTTTTTGCCACTAAAAGTACTGGCGTTGGAAAAAATGGAAGAGACAGTAATCCCAAATATCTTGGGACAAAGGTTGGAGACGGCCAACTCGTTAAAGGTGGAAATATAATAGTCAGACAGCGAGGGACAAGGATATGGCCGGGCGAAAATGTGGGCCTTGGAAAGGATTTCACACTTTTTGCGCTTAAAAATGGAAAAGTTCATTTCAAGGTTCGCAATGGAAGAAAATACGCAAATGTCGAGGAGATAAATTGATGAGTAAGGCGAAGCAAATCTCTGTAATTGGGATTTTTTCCGCGCTCGCAACTGTTTTGATGCTTTTGGAAATCCCAGTGCCACAACTTGTTGGGTTTAAGTACGATGGTAGTGAAATCGCCACCCTCATAGTTGGACTCATGATAGGTCCGTGGGCAGGTATCTTAACTGAAATCATAAAAGACCTGCTTTATTTTGCCATAAGGGGCACGGATATAGTGGGTTTGATGATGAACCTTGCGGCTGGCATAATCTTCGTTGGAACGGCTTCTATGATTTACTTCAAGCAAAAGACGAAGATGAGAGCCATCATGTCTTTGATCGTCGCAAGCATACTTACCACCGTTGGAATGGCACTTTTAAACCTTGTGGTTTATCCGCCTTACTTGCACGTTTCTTACGCTTTTATACTTCAAAATTACCTTTGGATCATAGTATTGTTTAATCTTTTCAAAACTGTCGTTGATAGCGTTGTCGTTTTTGTCGTTTACAAGAAAATATCAGCCTTTTTCAAAATCGGAAGTTGGGAAAAGAAAAGAATTATGGAGGAGAAATATGAGTCTAAAAACTTACCTCGCTAAAGCGGGTGAAGTAAATAGAAAATGGTACGTTGTCGATGCCACAGATAAACCTGTGGGTCGTTTGGCAGTCGATATAGCCAAAGTTTTGATGGGTAAAAACAAGCCGACTTACACTCCCCATGTTGATACCGGCGATTTTGTCATAGTCATAAACGCAGAAAAAGTGCTTCTAACCGGTAAAAAGTTAGAGGACAAAATTTACAGAAGGCATTCAGGTTACCCTGGAAACTTGAAAGAGATAAGGGCAAAGGAGATGCTCTCAAATCATCCTGAGAGATTGATCGAATTAACGGTAAAGGGCATGATACCCAAAAATGTACTTGGAAGGCACATGCTGAAGAAACTAAAGGTATATCGCGGTCCTGAACATCCGCACATCGCTCAAAAACCAGAACCTTTGTCATTGGATCTTTGAAAGGAAGAGTGAATTAAATGCCAGAAAAGACGACATTTTATGGAACGGGCAGAAGGAAAACTGCGATTGCAAGGGTTTATTTAAAGCCTGGGACTGGAAAGATAAAGATAAACGAAAAAGATTATCAGTCTTTTAAAGAATATTTGAAGAGTGGCGTGCTTGAAATTCAGACGAATTTGCCATTTACAGTTACAAACACTGTAAATCAATTTGACGTTTTTTGCAGGGTGACTGGCGGCGGATTAGAAGGGCAGTCTGGTGCGTTGCAACTTGGAATAGCAAGAGCGTTGGTGGATTTCAATGAGAGTTTGAGAACTCCTCTGCGCATGAACAATTTGCTTACAAGAGATCCAAGAATGGTTGAACGCAAGAAATACGGAAAAAAGAAAGCGAGAAAGAGTCCTCAATACTCGAAACGCTGATATCAAGTAAGTGAAAAGTTTAGAAGATTTCAAAGCGCAGTGCGACATAGTAAAGGTTGTGTCGCACTATGTTGTGCTTGAGAAAGCAGGTTCGAGTTATAGGGGGCTCTGCCCCTTTCACGATGAAAAAACGCCTTCTTTTTACGTTAATCCAGCAAAGGGTTTTTTTCACTGCTTCGGTTGCGGTGCAAGCGGTGATGTCATAGAATTTGTAAAAAAAATTGAGAACATTTCTTTCCAAGAAGCAGTCCAAAAGGTTGCTGAGATATGTGATATAGATTCTCCTTTGATCTATTCAGATGATGAATTTTCAAAATACACTCGATTCATGGAAAAGTTGGTAAATTCCTACGCAGAAGTGCTTTTTTCATCAAAAGGTAAAGAAGCATTGTCTTATCTTTTGGAAGGAAGAAAATTAGACGTCGAGACTTTGAAGAAATTCGAGATAGGATATGCCCCCAGAAATTCAAATATAGTTGCCTCTGTTGCGGCAAAGGCTAATTTTGACGTGGCTAATTTACTCAAGTACGGCCTGATCTCGAGAAATGTAAATGGGACTATTTACGAATTCTTCAGAGACAGGATCATTTTCCCAATTAAAAACCATTCCGGAAAGATTGTGGCTTTGGGTGGCAGAGTGTTGGGTGATGGAGAGCCTAAGTACATAAATTCATCTGAAAACAAGTATTTCTCTAAATCAAATACGCTTTATCTTTTTGACAAGGCAAAGACGCATATCAAAGAAAACGATTTTGCAATAATTTGTGAAGGATACATGGATGCCATAGCCTTTCATAGAAATGGCTTTGAAAATGCCTGTGCCGTTTTAGGCGTTGGGCTTACGGAAAAACATTTGGAAAGTATAAGATCGCTGACGAAAAATTTACTTCTCGTTCTCGACAGCGACAAAGCAGGGTTAAATGCGATGGAAAAACTTTCGAAAACGCTTTCAAAGTATGATCTTAACGTCAAAGTGTTAACCTTTGTGGATGCAAAAGATCCAGATGAGTATTTCAGAATACACGACAAAAAAGAATTTAAAAACTTTTTGTTGAGTGCCGTTAATTATTGGGATTTTTACGTTAGAATGATCGTCGGAGACACATCTGATTTGTCAAAGTCGATCAAAAGATTTGCCGATGCAACAAAATGGATAGATTCGGTTATTTTGCGCGCTAACCTTGTGAGGATACTTTCCAAAAATTTGATGGTAGGGGAAAAGGAATTGTTGTACGAGTTGAAGATGAACTCTGAAATAAGATCGAACAATAATGCTGAAATCGATGTCAAAATATCGCGAATGAATTTTGAGGATTGGATCGTTTATTTGCTTTTTGTGAATGAGAATGTACGTGATAAAATTTTGAAGAATGTGGATCCAGATTATCTCTCTGAATTTTCAAGAAAGATATTCAACTTTGTCTCGCAAGGACATACTCAACCACAACAAATTCTTGGATTGTTAGATATGAACGAAGGTCAAAGATTCTTTAAAATAGTGACTAAAGATGTAAAGATAAGCAATTTCGATGAACCAGTAAAAGCCGTAATTGCAAAAGTAAATGAAAGAAAGATAAGGGCAGATATCTCAAAATTAGAAGAGGAGATGAAATCAACGAAAGATCCAGAAAAACAAAGAGTTCTCCAGAAAAAAATGCTTTCTCTTTATGCCGTTCTAAAAGGGAAGCGAGGTGATTTGAATGGCTGAAAATAGCACAGCATTGACGAAGAAAAAGATAGACGCTCTGATCGAAAAGGGGAAAAAAGATGGATACGTGACATATGCAGACATTGACAACGCCATACCAACGGATGAGGATTTCGATTCGAGTCTTCTTGAAAAGATATACGAGATGCTCGAAAAGGAGAACATTGAAATCCATGATGAAGGCGATGAGACTGCCGAAGAACCAGACACTTACGTTGATAGCGAAAGTTCTGAGGTAAGCAAATACCTTTTTTATCTTGATGGTCAGCAACCTTCCATATACGATAACGCTAACTTAAAAGATCCTGTTAAACTTTACCTTAAAGAAATTGGCAGAATACCACTTTTGTCGCCGAGCGAAGAAAGAAAACTTGCCAGAAAGGCTGCCGCTGGAGATGAAAAAGCAAAACAAAAACTTTCCGTTGCGAATCTCAGATTGGTCGTAAGCATAGCAAAAAAATACATGGGTAGAGGCCTTTCCTTCCTTGATCTGATTCAGGAAGGGAATATAGGCCTGCTGCGTGCCGTTGACAAATTTGACTGGAAAAAAGGATACAAATTTTCGACTTATGCCACATGGTGGATAAGACAGGCAATAACGCGTGCAATAGCAGATCAGGCAAGAACCATAAGAGTGCCAGTTCACATGGTCGAAACGATAAATAAGATGAACAAGGTTATAAGAAATTACATGCAAGAACATGGTACCTATCCTACCATAGACGATCTTGCAAAAGCGATGGGAAAATCTAAAGAAAAGATAAACGAAATACTCAAAGCGGCAAGGGAGACCATTTCGCTTGAATCGACCGTTGGAAATGATGATGAATCCACAGTGGGCGATTTTGTCGAAGATCCAAACGTGCTTTCTCCAGAAGACGCCGCTGCGCAGATGATACTGCACGAGCAGATCGATAAGGTGCTTAACACTTTGAGTCCTCGAGAGGCAATGGTCTTGAAGATGAGATATGGATTGATAGACGGGAAAGCGAAGACGCTTGAAGAGGTTGGACAATACTTCAACGTTACGCGTGAGAGGATAAGGCAAATAGAGGTAAAGGCGTTGAGAAAGTTAAGGCATCCAAGTAGAAGCAAGCATTTGAAGGTTTTCATGGGAATGGAAGAAGATCAAAATGATTTCAATCAAAATACGCAGGAAAAATAAAAGGTGGAGTTTACACTCCACCTTTTTTAATTCTCTATTGCTATTTGCTATGCGCTGTTTTTGACGGGCTCCAGCATATGCCCCGTCGAAATCTGGTCCTCGCTGCGCTGCGGAGGATTTCTCTGGGGCATTATGCTCTCCGCCTTACACTATGTGCTATGCGCCATATGCTATATGCTATTTTATGGACTTCGGCAGGCGCCCCCTCGATGTCTGGTCCTCGCTAACGCTGCGGAGGCCATCTCAAGGGCATCCTGCCCTCCGCCAAGTACCTCTCACTAATCCCTAATCTCTAATGTCTAATCTCTAATCCCTAATCTCTGTATTTGCCATATGCTATTTCATCGGCTCTGACATATGCCCATTCGGAAGCTGGTCCTCACTTCGTTGCGGAGGCTTCCTCACGGGCAACATGTCCTCCGCCAAGTACCTCTCACTAATCCCTAATCTCTAATGTCTAATCTCTAATCCCTGTCTTTGCCATTCGCCATACGCTATTGGCTATATGCCATATATATTACCCAAGTTTTATTGAACTGTAATCTCCAATGACAAGGTTATGCACTTTTGGCTTTTTCTCGATGCTCGATACGGTGGCATTCTTTCCTATTATGCTTAACTGAATTTTCAAGCAAGATGGAATTTTCTATCTCAGCATTTTCTACCGTGACATTTTGACCTATGGAAGTGTACGGACCTATGTAAGCGTTGATTATCGTAGAATTTTTGTCTATTGAAACTGGTCCGCGTATTGTAGAGTTAATAACCTCAACTCCTTCTTCGAGTATGACATGGCCCTCTATCTTCGAACTACCATTGACAGATCCAATTTTTCTTGAATGTCTTACATTTTCAAGGATCCTCCTGTTAGCCTCAAGGAGATCTTCGGGTCTGCCGGTGTCTTTCCACCATCCGTATATCACATGGCCGTGCACTTTGTAATTTTTCTCTATCAAGTACTGGATTGCATCTGTTATTTCGAGTTCTCCTCTCCATGATGGTTTTATATTTTCGATTCCTTCAAAGATCGATGAATCGAAGAGGTAAACACCAATTATTGCAAGATTGGAAGGAGGATTCTGTGGCTTTTCAACGACTCTCACCACGGATTCGCCGTTTATAACGGCCACCCCAAATCTTGATGGATCATCAACTGGTGTGAGAAGAATTGAGGCGTTGAGTTTTTTTTGCTCGAAGTCTTTTGCAAAATTCACGAGATCTTCCTGAATGAGATTATCTCCCAAATACATCAAAAATGGCTCTCCATCGAGAAAATCTTTTGCCACCCTCACGGCATCAGCGAGTCCTTTGGGATTCGTTTGGATTATGTAAGATAATTTCACTCCAAACTGAGAGCCCTCTCCGAGTGCATCTTGGAAAGCCGTGACATTTTCAGTGTTAACTATCATTCCTATTTCAGATATGCCAGTCTCTTTTATCTTCTCTATGCTGTAAAGTATGACTGGCTTATTTGCAACGGGAATCAACTGCTTGGCACTCGTAAAGGTAAGAGGCCTCAATCTTGTTCCTTTTCCGGCGCAAAGTATTATGGCTTTCATTTGGATTTAGGACAATTCAACTTCGCGTAAGCGTCAAGTGCCGCACCGATGATTGGGTAAACGACAGGAGATGCCGTCACAAGTGGGTGCGTTCCAATTTGCAATGCAACAAGATCGACTATTGACATGCCGCTTTGGATTGCCATTCCAACGACATTTATCATCTCACCAACTGATTTGCCTCCCATCATCTGACACCCAATCAAGACTCCGCTACTTTTCGAGAAGATCAACTTCGTCTTAACCTTGCTTGTATCTGGAATTGTTCCAGGATGTCTGTCAACAGAATTTGAAATTCCTATCTCAACATCAAATCCTCCGGCTTTTGCATCAACTTCATCTATACCGGCAGCGGCAAAGATCGTCCCTCCAACGGAGGTGGAGAAGATGTTCAAATCTCCTTTGACCTGGCGAATCAATCTCAAATCGAAAAGGTTTGTACCTGCAACTCTTGCATCAAATGCGGCAACAGAGGCAAGCATCAATTTGTTTGCTCGCCTTGTGAAGAAATCTTTGTGTTCGGCACAATCTCCTATCGCGAAAATATCGTTAACGCTTGTTCTCATGTATTCGTCTGTCCATATTCCGCCACTTATGCCTATCGACAATCCAGCATCTTTTGCGAGTGTCGCTTCTGCCCTGTATCCTATTGACAAGATCACAAGATCGGCATCTATTCTTTCTCCAGATTCAAGTATGACACCTTGAACGGTATCTTTTCCAACGATCTCTTTAACTTTACTTGATGTTTTAATTTTTATTCCTTCTTTTTCCATTATCTTTCTTGCTTCTTCTGAAAATTCTGGATCAAAGGCCACAGGAAGGACTCTATCGAGTGCTTCAACGATTGTAACGTCTTTACCAATCTTGCGGATCTCATCGCTTACTTCCATTCCTATGAATCCGGCACCAACTATGACGACACGCTTGACGTTGGTAAGAGCATCTTTTAACTTTTTAATTTCATTGGCATCTTTTGGAACTGTCATCACATTTTTAAGTTCGACTCCCGGCAATTTTGGAACGATCGGCATCGAGCCGGTGGCAAGGACGAGCTTATCGTACTCAAAATCTTTTCCAGACTCGGTGAAAACTTTTTTGGATTTTGGATCTATCTTATTCACCTTGTCTATGAGTATTTGAGCCCCTCCATCCTCGATGGACTTTGTGGACATGATATCACTGTCAACGGAGTTTAGAGTGGCTATCGTGTAAGGAATCCCACATGGAACGAGCGTTTCCTTTTCTTTCTTGATCATCAATATACGCTTTCCAGGATAAGTTGAAAGCGCCGTTGCGACCACTCCAACTCCTGCTGCTCCACCACCAACAACAATTACATCGTACTTCATTCAGAACATCTCCTTTTAAAGATTTATTTTAGGAACTGATACTATC
>JABEBW010003397.1_pt1 | contig 10659 bp, 10 predicted proteins | sample 7245961 | NCBI WGS metagenome assembly JABEBW01 (sample SAMN14506364, study PRJNA622280) | hot springs metagenome | biome: hot spring [ENVO:00000051]|acidic hot spring [ENVO:00002120]; feature: spring [ENVO:00000027]|sediment [ENVO:00002007]; material: sediment environment [ENVO:01001048]...
AGTTATCTTTCTACCTCAAATAATGTAAATATGGTTACTTTCACAGGTTCAACGGATACAGGCATGGAATTAACAAAAATATCTGGAATTAAGAAGATACATTTGGAGTTAGGTGGGAAAGCTTCTGCAATAATTTTACCACCGGTAAAGAACTTAAGAAAGGTAGCTAAGGAAATAGCGGAAGGCTCTCTCAAGTTATCAGGTCAAAGATGTGATGCGATAAACAGGGTAATCGTACACAGAGAACTTGCAAGAAAATTCACAGATGAAGTAGTGGATATTGTTAAATCTATTAAAGTGGGAAACCCGCTAGAAGATAACGTATTCTCAGGTCCTCTAATTGACAGGAAGGCGGTCGAAAGGGTTTCTTCTCTAGTTGATGATGCGGTTAAAAAGGGAGCAAAAATATGTACTGGTGGTCATTCTACAAACAACTTTTATTATCCAACGGTTCTTTGTGACGTTTCCAGAGATGCCAGAATAATGTGGGAGGAGACATTTGGACCGGTAATCCCTATATACACTGCAGAAAATGAGGAAGAGGCGATTGAGATTTCGAATGATTCAGAATATGGGCTTGACAATTCAATTTTCACAGATGATATCAACACAGCTTGGAGAGTTGCTAAAAAGATCGAATCAGGAGAAGTTACAGTAAATGGGTTTCCTTCTCACGGAATTGGATTTTTTCCATTTGGAGGGATTAAGCAAAGTGGTTTAGGGAGAGAGGGCATAGGTTATAGTATTGAGGAATTTACTAACACAAAGACTATTGTCTATAATCTAAAAGAATAAACGATCTTTCCAACCAATCTTTACCATTAAGATTTCAGATGAATCCTTAATTGATGGAAAAATATATTAAGGACCGGTAATTTATAATTCTATGGCCCATTATGAACCAGGTAAATTCAGGAGAATGGGAAAGATTTTTAGAGAAGATAACCGAACATTAATATCAGCATTGGATCACGGCGGGGAGGACGCATTAATAGATGGAATCGAGAACATTGCTGAAGTTATAAATTCAGTAATTCGTGGCGGGGTAGATGCGATTTTAATTAATGAAGGTATCTTGGAAAAATTGGCAGGAACTATTAACCCAAAAGTTCCGGTTATCGTCAACATACCACTCGGTAGGGGATTTGTAAAGAATGCTATTGTACTCGGAGCTGATGCCATAAAAACAACGTACTTTGGAGAGGTGCCAATTAGTATTCCAGTAGCGGAGAAAATGAGAGAAGTTTCTGTGGAAGCGCGAGAGTATGGAGTGCCCTATATTAATGAGTTCATACCCCTTGAAGGGAGTAGTAATTCCAATAATCCTATTTTGATCGCAAGAGCTGCAAGAGCTGCTGCAGAATATGGTGCTGACGTTGTAAAAACATCATATGCAGATCAATTTGATATAATAACTAAGGTTACACCAGTTCCAGTAATAATTGCCGGCGGACCACCAACAAAAGACATTTATACTATCCTAAAGAACGTTATAAGTAAAGGGGGAGCGGGCGGAGCCATAGGAAGAAGTATTTTCCAAAGTGAAAATATAGAAAATGTGGTTAGGCAATTGGTTAAGGTAATTCACGGAGACTTAATATGAGAGCAGCAATTTACTATGGGCCTAAAGATATTAAGATAGAGGAAATTCCAGTTCCGGAAATCAAGAAGGATGAGATTCTAATAAAAACTCTTAGGATCGGAGTCTGCCCTACAGATATTAGGTATTATTCTGGTCTTCGTGGAGAATCCACATTTGACAATCCTAAATTTACAAGGGGACCAGATACCTTTGGCCTATCTGGTCACGAAGTTGTTGGTAAGGTTTACGAGGTTGGAACTGATGTAAGGGATTTTTCGGTAGGAGATTTAGTTACACACGAAACATTTACCTACTGTGGAGTTTGTAAATATTGTAGAGCTGGATTAATCAATTTATGTGAGAGGAAGTTGGATATCGCCAGAGGCTACGCTGAATTTATTAGAATACCTGCAAGATACGCATATAAGTTAAATGAGAAGGTCAAAATTAAAAATGCTCCATTCGCAGAACCCCTAGCTGTGGTAATCCACGCGGTTAAGAAGGTTCCGCAGAAAAATTTAGCGATAATAGGAGCAGGACCTATGGGGCTTCTGATGGCTTTATATGGAATTCACATAGGAAAGAAAGTGGTACTCCTAGAGCAGAAGCAAGAAAGGATAGAATTTGCGAAAAAGATGGGATTTGAACAGGTACTAAGCAGTCAAGAGGTTGATATTATCGAGGCTAAGTCGATATTTAAAAATGATATTTTTGGAATAATCTCGAGTGTAGGTGGCGGGAAGGCCATACAGCTTGCTATTGAGCTGACTTCAGGTCCCGTCGTCATATTTGGTGGAACGTATCCTCCTGAATCAATAAATGTAGACCTAAATGCCATACATTATAGCGAAAAGATTCTTACGGGTTCCACGGATCATGTTATCTCAGATATGCTTGAATCCATAAAGCTAATTGAAGAAGGGGACTTGCCATTAGAGAAGCTAATTACCGGAGAGTATGCCTTCGCGGAATTAAACAACGCTTTCAACAGTATTATTTCCGGAAATGAAATGAAAGTCCAGATATTATTTTAGATTTCGTGAGAGTGATCCATTGGATTATTTTGCAGGAATAGATATTGGATCAAGCTCTACAAAAGGTATCCTCTCAGAAGAAGATGGCACGATTGTGGCCAAAGTTAACAAGCTACATTCTATAGGGGTTGATCCTAATGGAAAGTCAGAAGTCTTCGCGAACAAATTTTTTAAAGAGGTTATATGGGCATTATCGGAACTTCTCAGAGAGGCAAGGGTCCCTCCGAGTAAACTAAAATGCATATCACTATCTGGCTTTGAGTCTGTTACTTTTATTGGGAGGAATGGAAAGGAGGAAAGACCGTCTATAACCTACCTGGATTCCAGATCTGAAAATATCGCATTAGAATTTGCAAATAAGGTCGGAAGGGATGTAATTTTTGATAGGGGAAAAAACAGACCAAGTTCTATTTTTGAAGGGTACAAGATAATGTTAGCCTTTAGCGATGGAAAAGTAAAAAATAATACATTCAAAATATCGGATGTAGCAAGGTATGCTGTGTTCAAATTAACTGGTGAATATACTATGGATTATAGTACGGCCATGCTATTTGCTCCTTTCTACAATCAATCAAAGGATAACTGGGATGATGAACTTATATCTTTGGCGGGAATAGATGTAAATATTTTTCCAGAGCTTGCTGATTCTCAAAAAATAATAGGATACATTTCAAGAGAATCATCTGAAAAATATGGATTATCAAGTAATACCTGCGTTACGGTGGGAACGCAAGATGCTTATGCTTCTTTACTTGGAGACAATGTAATCTCCCAAGGAGATTCTTCTTTCATTTATGGCACTTCCGGTGTCTTTGATATTGTCCATGACGGAAGTGCTTTTTCTGACGCTTTTGCAAATACTAGGCACATAATTAACGGAAGGTATGTTGCCGAAGCGGCTATGTACAATGCAGGATCCCTCCTTAATTGGTTTGGAAAAAATTATAGAAAGAAGCTAGTTGAACTTGATCGTATTGTAGAGAAGAAGAATAGACCTGGCTCCGTTGTGGCTATCCCTTTTTTTTCTGGAGAAAGGGCACCAATATGGAACAATGCCCTTAGAGGGGCTTTCATTAATTTGACCCTTGAAAGTGACTTCATAGATATGTACCTAGGATTAATGGAAGCAGTGGGTTACTGGCTTAAGTACTCCTTAGATAAGGCAAACAATTCTGGAATTATGGTAAATTCAATAGTGGCAAGTGGAGGAGGTATTAAGAGTTCCATCTGGCCACAGATCATTTCTGACATTACTGGTTTGGATCAAAAGATTATGATAAGTGAAGGTGCATCTCAAGGTGACCTTTATTTATCACTTATGGCAAGTGGCTTGATTAATAATTTCAATAAAGTTGCGGATATTGTCAAGCCATATAGAACAATCAAAGCTGACGTTAAGGCACATGAAAGATATATCAAGAAATATAAAAAATTTGAGAGCTTGTTAAAAAATCCTCACCTCATGGAAGTTTTCGAATTTTGATTTTGCAAATATCTAAAATCTTATTTTTTCTTTTTGATCTATAATTTTATGAATTGCGATTAGTGAATATCAGTGCTAATACTTATATTATTCTTGCACGGGAATAAAACTAATTGCAAAATTTACCCTTAATTATCATTTTATTTTTTTATGACCAATTATCGTTATAAGGTTAAGAGTTAAAGATTCGCGGTACTTTGAGACAGATCTAGAAATTATTTAATGTTTAATTGTATTTAGTGTTACCTTATAGTTGACCAACTTAATCTTGGTCAAGTGTTACTTATGATCTATTATTTGATTCAAGAATAGGGGCATCTAACAAATAATTAATTTTGATTGGAACTTCTGCCTAAAAGGAGATCAAAATAATGCTTGTTGCATAACTAAAATTTACCGGCGCTCAGATACAACTTAAATTCTTTATGTATTGGTTAAAACTAGTATTAGTAAATAAAAATAACAAAATATATATATATTTATGTTTGACTCAAATTATCTTTAGATGCCTCAGCAACCTTTGAAACGAAGCTTTCACCTAAAGTCCCTTTTGCCCTCTTGTACAAAACTATTATAACTGCTATTATAGTTGTTGCAAAGACAACCATAAGACCGCCGAAATAAGGCTCAGTTAGACTAGAATACCCTTCATAGAAAGCGTAAAGGAATAAAGCCACACCGCCTGCTGGTGCTATAACTGAAATACTAAAATTACGCGGATTCATCACCTTCCTTCCAGTTTTATGCAGGTGGAATGCAAGAGCTAATTCAGGAATTATATGGTGAATGAACCAATACGCAACAACCATGCTCCCCGATATAAATAGTGCATAAAATGGTCCTTGGGAAACACCATAAAATAGAATCATCAGAGATTCAGTTATCACTGTTATAACAGCCCCAAGAATCGCATTTAATAACGCGGCATTTACCGGGCTTCCGCGAGAGTTCACCTTTGTAAGCCAGTTTGAACCAAAAAATTTGTCTCTTCCCATTGAATAAAGGAGGCGAGTAAATGACATTCCAGGTACAAATCCGCCAAAAGCCTGGCCAACTAACGCTACTATGAAGAATATCCATCCACCTGCCAGTCCCAAAAAAGGTAAATACGCAGCCAGTCCTGGGCTAAGTTCTCCGGCTAAGCTTGCCGAGTGGGGAAGACCTACTGCAACAACCTCTGAATACATCGCATATACTCCTATCAACGTGCTTATAACAACCCCGATTACGACTGCTCTCCATACATCTTTAAATGAAGCTTTCCCTTCTTCTGAAAAGAAAAGGGGTACTCCATAACCTGTATAAAAGAGAAATCCTGCCAGGATAACTCCTAGGAATAATCCAGAAAGACCTCCAGGAGCTACCGAAAAACTAAAGGCGAGTGGACTATTATAATGTGTCCTTGCTATAACTACACCTCCGTATATTATCAATATAATTATCTGAATCAACCCTGACCCTATTATCCATTTAGCCGCTACCTTGAGATCAACAACGGAGACAAAATACATTGCTGCAAAGAACAATATTGATATGAGAATATAAATCCACGAAGGTAGGAAATAATGATTAAGGTATGTCAGTGAGGCGTAAATTACATAAGCGAATGCAGTAGATGTTAAAACGTCGAACATTAGAAAATACATTAAGTTCTCTAATGCTACGAATTTGCCCGTTGGCTTGCCGAACCCTAATTCAGTTAATCCATAATATCCTCCAGCGAATGATGTTAATCTCGCGTATTCAAGGATAGGCGTGCTTGCTAGGATAATTAAAAGAGCCCCTATTATAGGAATCAAAGGTGCAGCAAATCCCGCATATGTTACAGCTGCTGCAGCATTAGAAACTGCCATAGCCATCGGATTTATTGCGGCAATTGTCAAAAAAGCCATAGACCATAGTCCTATCTTTCCTCGTTTTAGTCCTTCAGAATCAGCCATAAAATTGATTATTTTAACTTTATATATATTTTACGGTAATATGGTTTTTTGAATGAATAATAACTGTCTTGTAGCTTATTCACTTCTTCGCCTTTAGGTATAGGCTCTGGAGTTTACAAGTTCCTCCAACCCCTAACAACACCTAACAATACAAAGGCCAACTTAGTATGATGAGTAAAAACACAATGAATTTTTTACCTCACTCACCGGCAATCGGGATACCCCAGATACCATAAAAATCAATGATAGAAAATAGCCTATCTATTGCAAAACGTCACATTTTGTTCAACGCAGTCCAAGTAAATTTTTTATATAATCACAATATTTTATTTATTATGGTCTCAGAAGGTAAACAGCTAAAGAAGAATGCAGTTGGTTTTCTTGAACTGGTTTTTCAATCTATTTCATTTACTGCACCGGCAATAGCTGTAACTGCAACCATGACAGGGGCTGCGGCCTTTGCATATGGAGCTCTCCCTCTAACCTATGTGCTTGCGATTTTTGCTGTACTATCAGCTGGATTTGTCGTTTATGTATTCTCTAGAAAAGTTGCATCGAGCGGAGGATACTATAGGTACATAGAAAGAGGGTTAGGAACCAAAGTTGGCGCATTCGGAGGATGGGTGTATCTACTATATACGGTAATTGGCGCAACTCCATTCATATACTTTGAAACCGCACTCGCAACACAGGTAGGCTTTGGAGTCCTTGGAATAGATCTACCAAGCTGGTCCTGGTACCCAATAGGTATTGTAGTAGCTCTAGCTGCCTTCGGTCTAGCTTACTCTGGAATAAAGAATTCACTTAAATACAGCGTTTATACTGGAACTATTGAGATGGTAATACTTCTCGTCGCATCTTTTTTCATTTTATCCCACACGTCTCATCCTCTGAACGCAGCTGTATTTACAACTAAATTTTCGCCTACGGGGTGGAGCGGTGTCGCTCTTGGGCTGGTTTTCTCATTCACTTCCCTTGCCGGCTGGGGCTCTATGACTTTTCTAGGGTCTGAGGCCAGGTCTGCCCATTTCAACATAAGGAGGGGTGTAATAGTTACAATAATAGTGCTAGGAGCTTTCTTCCTATTCATGAGTTACGTAATGACTGTAGGATGGGGACCTTCTAATATGTCCACTTACTTCAGTAATTTCCTCCCTGGACTTATCCTGACCCTTAGGGATGGAGGCATCGTGCTAGCTGCAGTGATGTTCGTATTCCTTGTAAATAGCGGATTTGTCGACACCCTGGCAATAATCAATGCCGGATCTAGAGACATGTATACAATGTCAAAGGATGGAATGCTTCCTGATTCGCTTTCAAACACACACAAAAAACACAAAAGCCCACACATTGCCCTTATATATAACACAATAATAGGAATAATCATTTTCACCGTCACAGGATGGGTATTTGGTCCTTTCAATGGATTCCTAGTGACAGGAATTTGGACTGGTGCGGGTACTATCATAGACCACATTCTGGTGAATACATCTCTACCGTTATACTTCAGAAAACTCAAGGACCTCAGATGGACGTACGTAGTAGTGCCTATCATCGCTATAGCCATCTATCTCTTTGCCCTGTACGGATCTTTCCTCTCCATTAACACCTATGTCATAATAGCTGTGGTAGTTATGGTCATATACTTAGTCTTTGGTGCTATATATTTCGCCGTTAAGAAAGGGATCAAAGTGGTATTGGAAGAGGGAGAGGAAATTTGAAAGTAATTGATGGTTGGAATGATGCAAATCTCCACTCCAAGTGGAGTAGCGATCTAGAACCTATCGAAATGGTATCTAGCGGGGAGACTTTCAAGGTAGAGATACCTGATTCTTCAACGAAACAGATCAAGGAGAGCTTCACGGACTCTGATCTTAAGACTCTTGACAACTCTAAATTCGACATGGCTGTAGGGCCCATATTCGTGGAGGGCGCAGAACCTGGTGATCTTCTGGAGGTCAATATTTTAAAGATTGACACATCCACCTGGGGATGGAGTGCGATACTGAAGGACTTTGGATTGCTGAAGGGCAAGTTCGAAGAGAAACTGATATTGTGGAATATTCGTGATAGAATTATCACCTCAGCTAGAGATGGTTTCCTTCAAGGTGTCAGAATACCGAAGAGACCTTTCCTGGGAGTGGTTGGAACGGCACCTAGTGAAGGGCAATTCCCAATGATACCTCCCCAGTATTTCGGCGGAAACATGGACAATAAACTTGTTTGCGAAGGGTCTAGATTGTATCTGCCTGTCAACAGGAAAGGCGGTTTGCTTTCATTTTCAGATCCGCATGCCTCGCAGGGAGATGGCGAGGTTAGCGGCACTGCGGTTGAAACTTCTGCTTCCGTCACAGTATCTGTTAAAGTTATCAAGAACAAGAAAATAAATCGCCCGAGGATCGAAAGCAACGACATAGGACTCGGTGATGTATTCGTTACCCAGGGTTTCTCACCTGATTTGCTAACTGCCACCAAGGAAGCGGTGGAAGAAATGATAGATCTCATTGCTGAAAAAGGCTTCACCAGAGATGAGGCCTATGTTCTCTGCGGGGTGGTTGGAAACCTTAGAATCAGCGAGATAGTTGACGAGCCAAACTACGGGGTCTCTATGGTGATGCCAGCTCCGGTGATCAGGATATAGTCGCTGAGACCGAATGGATTATCTCATTAATCCTATGGAAGAAGTCCCTAAACTATTTCCAGACCTCAGTCAGTTAAATCTCATCATTCACCTCAGCCTTTTTTAGTTCATCATCAGAAAAAGAGAAAGCGTTTTAATATTATAATCCTATTCCACTATCCATCGCTAGTGTTTCATTTGTTATAAGATTATTGACGGCATAAATAAAGAACATGACTGCATTCGCAATCTATCTGGCCTTACTCTATTTTGCCATTGGAGTCGCTTTCTTTATTATAACCTCAACTCTTCTTTCCTTACGGTATAGACCCTTGTTTCGTTTTACTGAATGATTGTTGATCCATTATCTTACTGATTCTGATAACAATATGATCACATTAAGATTTACATTCATATTACGTATATGCACGGTATATGAATGATTTTCCTGACTGGAGGTTAAAAGAGGAGGAAAGGATCGAAATCAGGAAGTTAGGTGGTTATTATTATGCATATGAATCATGATCAATCAGCAAGCAAATATTGAAAAGGGGAAGGGAGATTACAGGAAAATATATCGGTGTTGTTAATAAAGATGGTATAGTGAAGAAGAGTTCTGTCACGCGAATAAGAAGCGACTAGGAATACGGAAACATAGTGTTAATATACGGAATCGCAGAGAGGACACTACTCCCCAATACTTAAGGACGCATTTCCATACACATACATGAAAATACTTTCATATTCCATTTTGGGGCTGATCGATCCGTTAACCATGAAATTCGCACATCTTCTCTATGAGAAGACATTTCTCTCAAGGGTTCTTGACGAAACATTCCCTCTATCATCAATATCATCAATGATCTCATCATTTCCTCTTGACAGATGCAATGATGTCATGCGTAAGCTTACTGTAAAAGGCGAATACGTACCATGGATTCGACGGCAATATTCTCAAGATCAGCGAACATATCCATACTGGAACTTGTCCACAATGGAAACGATATACATATTTTTTAGATCGACCTCATGATGCTGTTTTCATCTACAAGAACAATGCCGACATTCATCCGTGTCCTTCCAGTATCGATAAGGAACGTTTCAGCAATGGCAAATACAATCGAAATGGCCGGTGTTGAGAAATGCGTTACCGTTGCGCTGACAAGAGTTCCTTCTCCTCCGATAATATAAAAACTGAAGAAAAACATCTCAGCTGTATAATAATATTAAAAAGGAATTCTTCGTTTATAGGAATGTGGGGAATTCGCAGGTGTATTCATGTATAACGGGAAACCCGCCAAGTACCGGAAACGTGATAACGATGTTAACATGTTTAAGGACCCTGTTCTCAAATCTGAGGAGGAGAAGGGCTATCTGATAAGGATCAATGAGAACAAGAGTAGCAGGAAGCAGTATGATGAAAATCAGGGAAATTTCGGAAAGCTTTATCTTCTTTCTGACCTGAACGAGGATCCGGAACGCATATACAGGTTGTATAAACAGAGGGAATACGTTGAATACGCTTTCAACGTATTCAAGAATGACCTAAAAGTCGATAGATCTTACCTCAGGGATGATCACATCCTTTTTTCATACGTGTTTCTTAATCTCCTGTGACTGTAACTGCATTTCCAGATCCTTAGCATGTTAGATGGAAAATACAGCGTAAGGGATGTTCTACTGACTCTTTCAAGGACAAAGATGTACAGGATGGAAAAGTCCAAGATCATGAGCGAAATACAGAAAAGGGTGATGGAGATTGTGGTAAACTCGGCTTAGATTTAAACATTTTATGTAGAAATCAGCAAGTTAAGGATTTACATATTTCAGAACAGAAATAGAATAAAATAAGCTTGAATTATTCTTATAATATTGAATAATTAAATTGAATAATAAATAGAAGTATTAATCCTCTGAGTTATATTTGAGAAATTGGTTTCATTAAAATTATAGAGAAACAAAGATTCAAATGAGCTATTGTTGTATCCACTGAGTCTAGC
>JABEBW010004396.1_pt1 | contig 10659 bp, 6 predicted proteins | sample 7245961 | NCBI WGS metagenome assembly JABEBW01 (sample SAMN14506364, study PRJNA622280) | hot springs metagenome | biome: hot spring [ENVO:00000051]|acidic hot spring [ENVO:00002120]; feature: spring [ENVO:00000027]|sediment [ENVO:00002007]; material: sediment environment [ENVO:01001048]...
CAACTTCATCAACAGCCTTCCTGAGCTCTGCTATTGGAATTCCTTTTGCGGTAGGAATGACTTTATTCATGACATTTCCAGCACTTGCCTTGCCATAATCAACTGCATTTTTTACTGCATATTTGCGTATTAACTCAACTAATTCAGAATCAACCATAATATCATGTATAATGAAGAATTAGTATATTTAAACCTTAACTCCGCCCATTTTCTAACGTAGATTATTTATGCCATTTTTAATTCATTTAAATTTAGAATTTTGATTAGTTTCCCTCTCTTTTTATATGCCTTAACTTTCTATAGTTCAAAAAGCAAACCAGGTATACTGGCATTGTCATTTATGTCTGCATTTTTCAAAGGTTCAGAATCTACACACATTCATTTTTTATAATGCAGATACAGGAGATTAAGTGCAATTTCTTTTGAAAGTGAAAGGCTCGAATTTTTGTCTAAAAGCACCGAGACTCCATATACACTAGAACCCTGTAACCCATACAATGTAAACGTGCGGTTGAATTCTGTAGGAAGAAAATTTACAATATAAGAAGAGTATATTGTGATATTACGCTCATTTGTAATATTATAAAGGCCATATCCTACATTATAGGGAGTAGTGTTAAACAAAGAGGACATTGATTGAAGGTATTCCATTGCATCTTGATGGCTCGTGAAGGCAAAATAAAACAGTGAAATTGAATAAGGAAAAGAAGAGCTCTGATTTTTTATTTCAAACTGTGCACTGCAGGCTTTTGTTATGTTATTTTCGCTGAGTATTTTTGATGAAAAGCAAGAAGGCTTAGATAATGTATAGTATGAATTATTGTACGCAGAGTTAGCAAGGCTTAGATGATACACAGGAGAAGAAAGAAAGTAATACGCTGTAAAAATAAGTGCAAGCGCAGCAACAAGTACGCACATAGCATATACAATTATTACGTTTTTAGTCTTCATTCTATCCATATATTTACCTTAGCTTCCTGATAAAGCTGCTTGTATTTTATTAAAAAGAGCTTTTGCATATGAGTTGATTTCTGTTAAATTTATATACCCTGTGAATCCCCAGCCACCAGCAGACACAGTAATATTCTTATACTTGAATATTATTACATAGGAAGTAAGATTTGGAGGTGTGCCTATATAAGGAGTATAAGTATAATTAAGGCCTTCAGGAGTGTATTCTGAAAGGGTTATTCCATATGCAGGGACGCCAAATTCACTAGAAAGGTTTGTTATATAATGTATTTTTGTGTAATTGTCACTCATTAACTTTGACATGTCGTTTGCTTCTGCATAGCATGTGAAAAGTTTATTTATAAGATCAAACGAGCTATAGTTGTATATGGAATAAGTTGAATAGGCATAAAGCAAATTAGATTTGTTTAATAATGTAGGCCAATTGCTAAGTGTAAAATTTGCATTCTTATTATAAAATATAGATACATATTTATAAGTAAGTCCCGTGCAGTTGGATACCTTTTTATAATCTTCAGTTATTGGACCATAAAGACGCACTGCCAGATTACTAGGTATCTTAAGCATTTGCAATGCCTCGTTTTCTGTCAGCATTGTAGAATTTAGAACATTTGTCAAACTGGAATTGGGAATTGTAATATAAATTGATGTTGATGCTGATGTTGAAGTTGATAATATTGAATTCAGTGATGAATTTGATGGAGGAATTGAAGAAACTGAAACAGGCGCTAGAGAGTTATGCTTAAATGTAAATCTTGCTATAAAAATTATGAATAAAATAGCTACAATAATTACTGCAATATAGATTATAAATTTACTCCTTTTTTGTGGCTTCGCCTCAGCAGCGTTAACTTCATAAGAAACATTGCTTGTATTATTAGAATTGTTTACATTATCCATTAAATCACTATTGTATACGTCTGCCAAATAAACCCCATTAACCATTGCCATAATGATCCCTATGTTGTACACATATCTGCCAAATAACCTCCATTGACAATAAGGTTATTGCTCGAAGACTGCACAATGTCGTATACAGTTATGCTTATATTGTAGTATTTTATGCTTTTTATTGTAATCCATGTACCTTGCAATGGGTTCCATATTTTATCCCCTATACTAAGCTTACTTGTAGGAAGCCACCCCTTTTCAGTATAAAACAATTCGGGGCCATTAACTTCAGTGTTATTATTTATAACATATTCACCAGTAGTGTTAAAATGCACAACTTTGTCCACAACGCTTGGATAGAACTTGCCTGTTTGTATATTGTATGCAAGTATTATGGTTCCTGAAGTTATATCACTTATCTTTTCATAGTTGCCATTTGCAAGCAATACCTCTGTCCCTGCAAGAAATGATGCGCCAGAGCCATCTGCTGATGTTGACGCTGTTGTTGTTGCCACTGTTGTTGAAGGCACTGTTGTAGGATGGGTTGTTGAGGTTGAGGTTGAAGTTGAAGTTGATGTTGAGGTTGATGTTGTTGAAGTTGATGTAGAGGTTGTTGAAGTTGAGGTTGATGTTGTTGATGTTGAAGTTGATGTTGTTGAAGTTGATGTAGAGGTTGTTGAAGTTGAGGTTGATGTTGTTGAAGTTGAGGTTGAGGTTGTTGATGTTGATGTAGAGGTTGTTGAAGTTGAGGTTGAGGTTGTTGAAGTTGAGGTTGAGGTTGTTGATGTTGAAGTTGAGGTTGATGTTGTTGAAGTTGATGTTGATGTTGAGGTTGATGTTGTTGAAGTTGATGTTGATGTTGAGGTTGATGTTGTTGAAGTTGTTGAAACAGAAGTTGATGTTGAGGATGTTGAGGTTGAGGATGTTGAGGTTGAAGTTGAGGATGTTGATGTTGAGGATGTTGAGGTTGTTGAAGTTGATATGCTTGTTGATGTTGAGGTTGTTGATGTTGAAGTTGAGGTTGTTGATGTTGAAGTTGAGGTTGTTGATGTTGATGTGCTTGTTGAAGTCGTAGTGGAATAGAAGTTTGCGGTTTCAGTTACGGCGCCGCTTATTGTTATTGCCTGCGTTGCAGAAGATCCAGAATAGCTTCCTGCTCCACTTCCAGCCCAATTGCTAAAGAACCAGCCTGAATTTGGTGTTTCTGAAATTGTAATTGCTGTATTGTTGTTAATCCACTGGCTTGCAGGTGATACAGAGCCACCATTTGAGGGGTTTGCCGCAGAGGTGAAATAATACTGCACTGTATAATAAGGAATTACTGTAGCATTGCCGCAGTTGTTAATGGTTATATTTGGATTGCTAAGATAAACACCATTTACTGAAACTTGGTTGAACACTGCGCGCTCTACTGATGAAATTGAAATAGGAGTTGTAAAGTTAAGGTATGAGATTGCGCTGCAGTTTTGCGTAACATTTAATATGGTATCAGGAGAATAAGGATAAGGAACGCCATTGAAATAGAAGGCCTTTGCAGCCCCATTAAGATAAGAATGCAGATAAATATCAAATGAGGTATATGGAGTAAAACTTATTACTGTGCTGTTTGTAACGTTTGCAAAGGTTGCATTGACGCGGACTTTCTGTACAATTTTGCTTGACGCATAAGAAGTTGCAATGCCCTGCGAACTTGAAAGTGCATAAGTTGGCTGCATTTGCACTGCTGTTGAATTGGCAGAGAAATTTACTGTTGCACCTTTCAAGGGATAACCAAAAAGCGTTACAAATGCATGCACTGCATAGGGAGTGCCATCAGCAGGGTGGGAACCTCCTGCAGAAACGCCTATAAATATTTTTGGTTTATTATTTGCCATTGAAACTACGGCTGTTGTACGGCCGCCAAATTCTGCATTGTAGGTCTGGTTTATAACCCTGCTGCATTGGGAAATATTTGCATTAGGATGCGATTCAAGGCCACAGGAGTATGTCTTTAGTACAAGGCTGCCAGAAATTGAGGTATTTGCTGATGTAGTTACTGGCAAAGAAGCTACGCATAGCATAGAGCCGCCGCTAAGGACATAATTTGGATAGCAATTTGCAACTGTGCTTTTTCCATTTACTGTTACATTAATGATAGGATTTATCAATGCAAAAGGCTGTATGTTTACAAGAAGCAAGCCAAGCTGTGTAGAATGAGAGGAATTTGTTACGAGCAATAGGTTATTGCAGCTTACCCCGTTTGAAAAATTGCAGTATGTTGGCGTTATAATATATGGGACTACTACAAAGAAATAAAGCACAATAGCAAACATTATAATAAGAATTAATGCCCAGTCATAAGTAACCAGAAATTCCATTGCAGATTGCTGGCGTTTGCTTTGGGTTTTCATCCTTATCAAATGTGTTTCTATATAAAGATTAATAAAGGTTTCTATATTGCAGTTTGGCCAAAAATGACTTGCAAGAATGCAAATGCAAAAAGCTGCGCACTGCTGCCAAATTTTTGCTTGCAGAGTTTGCTTATGCATATGCATTGCTGCACTGCAAAGGAATCATGTAAGCATGTATGCAATCCCGCAGTTGTTTAGAAATGCGGCATTTCCATAGGCATAAAGCGCATTGCCGTTAGCAAAGGTTTTGTTTGTTGCAGCATAGCCTATAAAAACGCTGGGCATGCCCTTGCCTATTGCCATGCATTGCTGCAATGAAAGCGTTGTATAGTTTCCTGTTATGCTTTCAATGCTCCCTTTTATGTATTTCTTGTAAAGGCAGGAATTGTTTGCAATTACAAAATAGTTTATCTGCATTGCATGCATTGATGGCGCATATGCCTGCTCAATAAGCGCAGATGCGCAAGAAAAAACGCTTGACGAATAGTTTAAAAGGGTTGCATTTGCATATATGGCAATGGAGTTTGATGCTTGATAGGCAGACTTAAAGGCATTTATTGAAAAGGTATTGGAATTTGCAATGTAAAAATAGGCAAATAAAGAGGCAATTGCTATGATGGCTATTGCCAGCGCTGCCAGCAAAGGCATTAGAGGCTGCCTTTTAGCATTGGCATTGCTTTTTCTTGCATGCTTCTTGCTTGTCTTTCTTGGCATTGAAACACTTATTGCTTAAGCAGGTATGCAAGAGTGCAGGAGCTTCCAATGGTTGCAGGGCCGCTTGCATAAAGCATGTTGCCGTACATTCCTTTATAGCTTACGTAACTGCCGTTTTCATTTATAAGCACAACAGGTATGCCGCGCAAAAGCAATGGGTTTAAGCAGTCAACGCTGCCTACGCTTGAATTTGAGAGCGTGTTGCACTGCATGTTATGCTCTGCAATTATGGAAACATTGGTTTCATTGCGCATGCTCTGCTCTATTGATGCAACGCAGCTCATTACAGATATATTGAATGCGTAGTTCTGGTTTACAAGTATTACAAGATGAGGATTATGCAGCGAATTCAAGAAGCCACTTACAGGAAGGAAGGAATTTGCCTGGGATGCATAAGCAAATGTTACATATGAATAAATGGCAACTATGATGAAAAGCACAAGGAACAGCTTCATCCATGCGTGCTTAACATCCTTTGTAGCCTTTATGCGCTTCTTGCGGCTAAGCCTGGCATAGGTAAGCTGGTAAAGCAGAAGCAGCAAGGCTATGCCTATAATGAATGGAAACAGTGCAGCATAAAACGGCGCCAATGAAATTTTGCTTTGTATGCTTCCTGGTATAAGGTATGCAAGCACGCTTGCAAACCAGCCATCTGTTGACTTGACAAGCATAGGCATTGTGAATGGGTTTCCAAACGAATTAAGCGAGTTGCCAATCAATGACATGTTTGCCTTAAGCATAGGCATTTGGGAGCTGTTTATGCTGTTTGATAGCATTATGCCATATTCCTGTGCCTTTGCCGCAAGTTCTGCAATCTTGGCATTTGATGGATAATTAAGCTCAGCCTTAAGCGCAAGCGCTTCAAGCTTTTTTGATTCGTTGGCAAGCATATAATATGAAGAAAGTATGTTGCTAGAGATAGGCATCATTTCATTTAACAATTTCATGATTGATGAATTGGCATTGCTCAAATTCATGTATATGCCGTTGCTTGAAAGGTTATTAAAGGCTGCGGTTAGCTGGTTTGCCATTGCAGCAAGCTGTGGGTCTGCTGAAACTGAAAGCGCCGCAGTTGCATTGTTCATTGCTGCTTTGTACAATGGAGAAAGCCTGTCAACCAGTTCTGTAACAGCATTGGCCTTCCTTGCTTGCAGAACAGGCTCTATGTAAGAATTTGCCAGTGCAACAGCAGCATTGGCAGCAGATTGCATTTTTTGATTGGAAATGGGAATTGCCTTTATTGCGTTTATTTCATTAGATATCTCTGCAAGGAGCGTGGAATTGAAATTTATTCTGTTGCAGAAGCTGAGAGACTGGCAGTACCACGGCGATGAAAGTGTGACAAAATATGGGCATGTCTTAAATAAAGAGGTGTTGAAACCATGAGGCACTGGAAACAATGGATTATATAGCAATGCAGAAGGCACAGAAGCTATCAAAGAGGCATTTGAGATTATTGCGTTTATGTGCATATAAGCATTTGAGCTATTGGAATTTGAAACGGCATTGGAAAAGCCGGCAAATGCCTTTTCATATATATGGTATTGATTAGAGAAATTGCTTATTGCACTTGTGGCAATTGGCTGCGTTGATGTATTGGAAAGGAGGTTGCTGCATGCAGGCACTTGCATGCAAGGATAGCAAAAATTTGAAACGGTGCATGTATTTGACATGTTTATGCCCGTATGCAAAAGGCATTCATTTATAGAAGGCATGCTCTGCGTAACAAATGCAGTTACAGATTTATTAAGGGCGGATATGGCTTCAGTTAGATTGCGGCTGTAAAGTGCCATAGAATAATTTTTAATGACATTGTATGCAACGCTTGAATTCGTTACAAATGAATATGGGTTCTTGCTTAATACCATGTAATTGTTGCTGCTTTGCATTATGATAAAGTTCCCTGAGCTTATGTATGAATAGTTGGCTATTGTGCTGTTTGGAAGATATTCTGCAAGAAATGACTGCAGAGAGGCATTTATTGCTGGTTGCGAAGCATATGCCATTCCTGAAAATGCAAAGGCCATTGCAAGCAGAGCAAACGGAAGCAATTTCATCAGAACACCTTTTTTTATTTGGTATGCAACATTTAAATATATTCACTGCAAGGAGCATTGAAAACAAGCAGCAATAGCATCGAAGCAGAGCCAGCAATGCATGCATAAAAATTTAAAGCTGTGACGAAACAAAAGACAAGTATCTTAACTTAACTTTCTTGCCATTCCTCCTTTTTGCATAAAGAAGTTCATGCCTTTGAAAGCTAGCAAAATCCTGCAATACTTATGCATTTATTTTGCTTCAAGGAAGGCATAAGTTTGTGATGTATTTGTAATGCCTTTACATAATTTGAAATGCTGTATTTCCAAGGAAGGAAGTGTAGTTTTTTGAAAGTAATCCCTGCCATTTTGGCATATGCTTCTCCTTTTATGGAGGTAATCTAATGCCATTTTTTGCCATTTTAATGATTGTATTGCGCTTTGTAATGTTTATATCATACTCTCATTAGGATTTAGCTATTAATAAAAACTAAAAATGAAGATCATAGATTAAATAGATTCAAGAAAAAGGAGGAGATTAAAATCGAAGAAAATTAAAGAAAAAAAGAAAAAAAGAAGCAGCAATCAGGAGCTTGCTGCCTGTGCGTACAGTGCCTGTATGAATTTGTTAGCTGCACTTAATGTCTGGTCTGCTGTCCATCCTGCTACAAGTATCTGGTTGCCGTTTGTCTCAATTACTCCTGAGGGTACATCAAGTGTGCTGTTTGATATCCCTGCTGCTTTCTGGAATGCTGCGCTGAGTGTGTTCACATAGCCGCTTCCTATGAGTATTGCAGGCTCATTTGGATTGCTCACCTGTGAATCAAGCACTACTAATGGGGTTGTTGTCAGGTTCTTAAGAAGCACTGGAGATGATTCTTGAATTGGATTTGCAGTAAGGTTGCCAATGCCGGTTATTGTGTAGTTCGCTTCACCTGATAGCACTGGAGTTGCAGTTATCTTTGCTACTGTAACGTTTGGTATGTTTGTCTGTGCCCCAACGCTGAATGGCCCATATGTCTTGTATGATGTTGTTATTGTTGTGTTAACTGGTGATACTGCAAACTGAAGCTCATCTACGCTCTTTGCAAGGTCAAAGGTAAGCGAGCTCTGTGTTATTGATGCAACTTTGCTTCCGCGCTCTGTGATGAATCCCTGCGGTACCTGTATAACCTTGTTTTGTGATGAAGTATAGGATACATTTCCATGGCCACCTGCTACTATTGTAGTACCACTAACGCTTGTGCTGTTAAGCTGGAACAGTGGCTCTACTCCAACTCCTCCTGTTGCGTTTGTTATTGCAAATGACAGAACATCATTGCTGCTTGTTGATGAAGGCACATTGTACTCTTTTATTGAGTAAGTGAAGTATCCGTTTGCCGTTGATGCACTAGTTACTGGAGTTATAGAGAATGTTGATGTTGGCTGCCCGTTCTGCTGGTTGTAGATTACGTTTCCTCCATCAGCAGTTAGATAGAAGCTCTTGCCTGTCTGCGAATACAGTAATACGGGTTTTTCAGGAGCCAACTGACCAAGCATTATTGAATTTGGCCCATTAGTTGCAGCAGTATTTGTGGCGTATACAGAGACTGTAAGCCCTGGCAGTGCCCTGTTTAGCTGTATGCTGGTTACGTTGTTGAATGCTACACCCAGCGAGGTAGTATTACCACCCACGCTATTCGCGCTATATAATGTGACAGATTTTGTTATTGGAGAGTTCTGCGCATATCCAGATACTGTTATTGTCAATGGATGTGTGCTTGATATCATTGTATTAGACATTGGGACGCTTGATGCTAGTATAACGTTTGTTACCCATCCAGTTGAACTATTTGCAGTTATGACATTTGTTGGTGTATATGTATATGGAGTCAAGTCATATGTCAGCGTGCTTGTTGTCTGGCCTGCAAATGAGAATGCATTTGGTATCGAAGAGCTTACTACAAGTTCCTCTGCTGGTTCTGTTATGTTTGTTGCTAATACCTGCATATTTGAGGAGCTCGCTGGCATAAAATTACCAGTACCTGAATTTAAAAAGAATGCGTTTGGAGTTAATGCACCTGACTGCCCGCTGGAATAGGCGACGCTTCCTACATACTGAGTTGTTACTGTTACTGGATCATAGCTTGCTGAAGATAGAGTCTGGCCTACAAACTGTACTTTGTATATGCTTGGGCTTGTTATGAAGTTGAATGACTGCCCCTGCAACAGAGTCTGTGACTGTGCAGAATTTCCATAAATTATTATGCTTGCTAAGGAATCTACATTGCCTGATGTTGAACTTGTTGCGTTTGTCCACTCAAGAACTGTGTACCAGTTTGGATTTGATGTAGTATTAAATGCCTTTCCACTTGTTACGTTAAAGACATTTGAATATGCTTGCATCTTTGCCCACTTCTGGTATGAGAATGAACCGCCATTGAATGTTGAATTTACCTTTACATAAAGCATTGTACCAGACACATTAAACTGCAACATTTGGCCTGTGTTTGCTATTGATGTGTTTACTGGCACTGTTGAGTTACCCTTGTATATCGCTATAGATGCCTGTGAAATGCCGTTGCTGTTTGTGTTACCCAAACCTGAAAGCTGTATTTTATAAGGCCCTGCTGTCATGTTGTCTCCGACATACAATGTTTGCATTGGAGTCATTGAAGACGCAAGTTGTATGTGCCCACCTGCAACTGCATTGCCATGTAATGGACCTGATGGCGCAGAATAATTAATTATTGTCCAGTTCTGACCCAAGAACCTTATTGATTGTGTATTTATTGAGCCACTTGATGTTTTTACATTGATTGGCTTATTGAATGTAATCTGATATGCGCCATTTGCATCCAATAGTGCCAATGCCTGCACGCCACTCTGCTGGTCATATACTGGGAATCCAGTAAGCCATAGGTACTCATTTTCTCCATTATTGCCATAATTGCTTACCAATGCTGGAAGGTTTGTGTTGCTTACCTGAAGTATGTTGTCATATGTACCATTTGTGAATGATATGAACGACAAGCCACCACCGTTTGTTGATGCCGTAACTGTATTTGGCAGTGGGACATACCCTACATCACTGTATGGGCTGCTTGCTGGCGATGAAGAAACTTTGAATGTTCCTGACCCTGTTGGGTATGCGTATGTTGGGTTGCTTGGAAGATACTTTGTGTTTTGCAATGAGCCTGACTGCACCCCGTAATTCAATACAGAGCCGATCAATGCTGTAAATGAATAGGTTCCGCTTGCAAAGGTTGTCGCAGATTCATTGAGCCATACCTGCTGGTTTGCCAGGGTGTATTTTGGAGAGCTCATTGAAACTCCGAGCACCTGCTGTGCATGTGTTGTGTTTACAGTTGGCACTACCTGCTTTGTTGTATATGCAAGGTTTCCTATTGCGGCTGCTATGTTGCCTGCTGCAACCCCATCACTTGGCTGCGATGCATGACCTAGCACCACTTGCACCACTGGTTGCCCTAAATTGTTTACTATGGTGACGTTACCGTATGTCACTTGACTTGCAAATGCAAGCCCCGCTCCTAGCAACGCTGCCCCTGTTACCACAGCGGCTATTCTTTTTGCGTTTATATGTTTCACTTTCTCACCTTAAACGTTGGATATATGTTTAATGAAAAGTATTTAAATAGATAGGCAAAAGCTAATAT
>JABEBW010003413.1_pt1 | contig 10606 bp, 9 predicted proteins | sample 7245961 | NCBI WGS metagenome assembly JABEBW01 (sample SAMN14506364, study PRJNA622280) | hot springs metagenome | biome: hot spring [ENVO:00000051]|acidic hot spring [ENVO:00002120]; feature: spring [ENVO:00000027]|sediment [ENVO:00002007]; material: sediment environment [ENVO:01001048]...
ACTACTGTCACCCAGAATCCTGGAGGACATCCTTTCTGATAAAGGCACTGTGTCTACTGCCTGTTGCATCATCCTTATTGTTATTGGTATTTCAAGTGCCGTAAATATAAATATCAATAAAATAGGAGATGATGAAATCGACCCATAAGCAAGATAAAATCCTAGGGCTAGCGATACTGGAGATATAGTTATTGGTAATAGGACAGCCAGGTTAGAAAATAATGATTGTCTGGAAACAAAGATTAGTGATATTATAAAAGAAAGCACTGTGCTTGAAAGACTGAACAGGATGCTGTTGATAGTTAGGGAGTATAATGATATTCCAAGCCTATTCTGAATCATGTATAAAGAAGATAGTTTAAAAGGATAATCAATGAAAATATAGAATAACGGGACAAAAAGGAAAATTAGAAAGATTATGAGCAATGGCAGAGATAAATAAGACCATTTTACCTTGTATCCCGTTCCAGATCCTCTCCTTGAATATCTCGGCCTTATAGATGTGTAAAAAATCAAAGGAACAATAAGCGTTAAAAATTGAATTATAGAGACAAATGAAGCGGCAGCAAACTGGTAAGAAGAATAGAATACAAATATTCTCTTAAAGAGATAAATAAGCACTTCAACAGTAGAATACTGTGGACCACCAATGATCAATGGAAGACTGAAACCCTCGAAGCAGAGAATGAAGGCAAAGAGAGACCCTAATAATAATCCTTTGATAGAATTTCTCAAATAAAATTCCCTCAATATTCTTGAATCCTTTGCTCCAAGAATTTTGGCAGAATTTATTTCCTGAATGTTTGTCGAAGAACCTGTGGAGTAAGCGAGAACTGCAATCATTGGAGCATTAAATATAACATTTCCCAGCACTATTTCCCAGAATTTATTCTCATAATGAAATATAGAAATTATGCCCATTGCCATTATCAACCCAGGCATAACATAAGTAATCAGCATAAGGGAAATTATGACCTCCTTGAATTTTCCGTTGTATACCAATAATAGAAGGGCCATTGTTATGCCTAGAAGGGCTGCAAAAATCGTTGAAACAGAAGCCTGTAAAAATGACTGAATCAAAGAATTTTTAAGGACTTCCGTAAAATAACCATTTATGGATATGTGCGATGCACTTATTCCTAGGAAAAATAATGGTATAAATAAAACAAATAATAGATATACTGTTATGATAAATATGGAATAATCTCTATCCCTCAATCTCCTCCCACTCCAGGAGCCATTGCTCTATGTTTTGACCTACGTATGTTGCATTCATGTATTCATTGAGAGGAATTATGTCCGAAGGATTAGGATTCACTGAATAACATGAAGGCAATGCTACAATGCTGGAAGCAGGGTACATCCACTCATTCAGCGGTATCAAACTCTGGACCTTTGGACCGAGGAACCAGTTTACAAATGATTCGTCCAGTGCCTTATTCTTTGAAGAATTGAGTATTCCGATTCCCAGAACTTCCATCCAGGCATATTCTTTGTTATTGTAGTGGAATGGAACAGTCCCTATTTTGGAATAGTTGAAGTAATAGTTGTAAGAAGGATCTGTTATATATGAATATAAAATCTGTTTCTGCCCATTTTCAAATAAATTGAATCCGTCCGTCCAATCTGCTGTTATATCAATTGAATTTGCCTTCTTCCAGAATATTGTCCAGTTTTCATTCATCACATCCTGATAAAACGATATTTCACTCAGCAAAAATTCTTCTCCAGTGATACTAGTAGTAGGATTTTCAGTTACATATTCAGAACCTATGCTCCTGTTGTACAGATCGAAATAACTTAGATTCTGGATTATAGTTGAATTTACAGGACCTGAATAATTGAAGTCATTTGTCAGGAATGAATATTCATACGGTATTACATTACCATATCCAAGATAATTGAAAAGACTTTTATTCAGGTATGTCTCATTGCTCACTGTAAAATTGTAGAAAAGATTTGTTTTTTTGGCAGCATATGCATCTATATTACTCAATCCTATGACAATGTCATAATTCTGTCCCTTGCTCTGTGAAAGCTGTGTCATGAGGTCTCCAGACGCGTATATCAGATTTATCTTAACATGATACCAATTCTCAAAATTTCCAAAAACATATTTTAGTGTTTCATTCGGATTTGGTCCATACTGCAGTAACGATGAATAAGTCAGTATGTTTATAACAGTTTCATTCCCAGAATTTATCTGAGGATATTCAAAGTATATAACTGTCCCTGCTAATAATATCACTACGACTACTATCCATATTTTATAATTACCTTTTTTTCTTACAATATTATCGCTCATTTTATCCCTCCGCCAGTATTACCTGGATCAGGTTCAAAGGGTCGATCCTGTCGATCCTCTCAGCCCTTTTTCAAGAGCTCCCCTTATAACTATATAAAAATTTGATATAAAAAAATTCTCTATTTTCTATAACGAATTTAATATTCTATAACATGATATCTTCGTTAAAATTTTATATCAATTTTTACTAAGGTTCTATGTATTCTGAAAAATTTACAAAAGCTGAGAAAGGATATACTTTTGATGATGTTCTATTAGTTCCCAATGCCAGCAGGGTGGAACCTGATAAGGTATCCACTTATACATTCTTGAGTAGAAACATTAAACTGAATATACCGATAGTTTCGTCTCCAATGGATACAGTCACAGAATCGGAAATGGCTATTTCAATGGCCAGGGAAGGCGGCATCGGTATAATCCACAGAAATAATAAGAGGGAAATACAAGCAGAAATGGTAAGGAAAGTGAAAAGGGAAGAGTCATTAATAATAAGAGACCTCTATACTGTTACACCTGACACTTCCATACCTGAAGCACTCAAAATCATGAAGGATAGGAAAATAGCAGGTTTACCCGTTGTTGAAGGGAAGAAACTGGTAGGTATTCTGACTAATAGAGATATAAGATTCCTAAAAAATAACCCAAAATTAGTGAGAGAAATTATGACTAAAAATGTAATCTCTGCTAGTGATAACACAAGCATAGATGAGGCCCTTGAGATAATGGCAGAAAAGAAGATAGAAAAACTGCCACTTGTCGATAGCAAGGGTGACCTTGTGGGATTGATCACGGCCAAGGATATACTCAAGAGACAACAGTTCCCTAATGCAGTAAGAGATAAGCAAGGCAAGCTTCTAGTAGGGGCTGCCGTTGGACCTTTTGATCTTGAACGAGCTAAAATGCTACAGGATGCAGGAGCTGATGTTATTGTGGTTGATAGCGCTCATGGCCATAATCTTAACCTCATTGAATCAGTAAAAAAAATGAGAAAAATTCTAGATATTGATCTTATAGTAGGGAATATAGCAACCAGGGAAGCAGCGGAAGACCTTATAGCAGCGGAAGTGGATGGACTAAGAACAGGCATAGGACCTGGATCTATTTGCACTACCAGAATTGTCGCAGGAGTCGGTGTTCCGCAGCTGACTGCAGTTAGCTACACAGCTGAAATAGCAGAAAAACATGGAATTCCGGTCATAGCAGATGGTGGGATCAGATATTCCGGGGATATTGTGAAAGCTCTGGCAGCAGGGGCCAGCACTGTAATGCTTGGTTCATTATTGGCTGGTACTGATGAAGCTCCTGGAAATGAAATAAATGTCAGTGGAAGAAGATATAAAAGTTACAGGGGAATGGGCTCTTTAGGTGCTATTCTTAGTGGTGAAAACGACAGATACGGAAAAATTGGAACGAATAAATTTGTTCCTGAGGGAGTAGAGGGTGCTGTTCCATACAAGGGCAGAGTATCAGATACAATATATCAGCTAATTGGTGGACTAAAATCTGGGATGGGTTATGTCGGTGCATCAAATATCGAAGAATTACGCAAGAACTCCAAATTTATTATTATAACAGCAGCAGGTATGACTGAAAGTCACCCCCACGATATATTAATCATAGCAGAGGCACCAAACTACTCCGGAAAATAATACTACTTTACAGTTAAATCTGATTCTATTTCTTTTGTTTATTCAATTTAGATTGTAGATATATCACATTCTTTGTGATACTTTCTGAAGATTGGAAAAGCATATGTTTTAAAATGCTATGTTGTCTAGCATATACATTTTTAAAGAATTGATATCCAACTTTGAAAACAATAATTTAAATTCATCAATTTAATGTAAAGGAATCCATAGAAATTTCTTCTGATAAAATTAATATAGCATTTGCCATATTCCTAAGTGAAAGATATGATAAGGTTCCATGAGCTAGTCTTTGGTTACGAAAACGTTGCAAGACTTCAGATGGAAAAGGGGAATTATCTTAATGCAAAAGAACAACTCAGAAAGGCTCTTAGAACAGTTAGAAAAGAAAAATTCACTGAGGAAGAGAAAAAGGAAGTACTGGTTACCTTAGATAAGATATTTGAGGATTACATTAAGATGGAGGAACCATCTTCCTGCCTAGAAACAATTGAGGCAATCATTTATATATCTAATGGAAAAGTTGATTTAACAAAATACGGGAGAGCATTCCTTGATAAATTTTCTAGTGCTGCAGATTTTTATAAATATGAATCAAAATTGAAGGAATTGATACCTGGGGTCAATGAAATTCGTTCATCTTCAAACTCCAATACAAGTTCCGGGAACCAGGCTGAGATGACTCAGAATATATCGATGAAATCAAGTAAAGAAGAAGTGTTGGAAAATAATAGCAAATTAGCAAATGCTTTGGCTGATAACTCAGATCCATATTCAAATAAATTCGCTAAAGCTAAAGAAGAATACAATAAGGGCAATAAAGATGAGGCTGTAAGAATTTTAAAAGAGTTGCTCTTAGAAAAACCGGATTATAAAGATGCATTGACAATGTTACAGTCATTAACGGACCAGAATAGAGAAAAGATGAAAGAAATAGAAGAAAAAATAAAAATAATAAATTCTGGAGATAACGATATAGATGAAATTCTGAAATACATATTTCTTAACGAGCTTGAAAAGGCAAATGATATTGTCACCAAGGAGATTTCCAAGAGAAGAGAGAATCCCAGATTGTGGTTTCTGAAATCATACATAGTAGGGAAAATGGGCAACGAGAAACTTGCAAAGAATTTTGAAGCCTATGCGGAAAAACTTAATCCCAATTTCAAAAATGACATACTCTATAAGGAACTTAATAAAAATTAATCCTGTCATACAATCTATTAATTTTCAACAAAACAAATTTTTTCAAACTTTCAACATATATTATAATAATTCGATTAAATGATGTGTATTTTTTATGATAAAAAAATAAAAATCATTTTAATTATTGAATTTTTTGTTTTGGTTTCAGTATAGCTCCAATTATTATCACAACAATGCCCACTATGAATAGCAAACCTCCTATAACAATGAATACACCTGCACCTATTAAGGAACTGATATTTCCTACCATATAAGTAACTGCAGGAGTACTGTTTGAAAATACAACTACGTAATAACTTCCGTTAAGATTCTCGAAAATAGTTTCAGTTGATGATGAAGTAAAAGGGGAAATTGCATAATTGTTAACATTGCTTTCATTAACTATAGAAATATCACTAGCTGGAATGAGATACGCTTTTGAATTGGTAACTACAGTGACTATTTGATTTTTATTAACAGATAGCAAATTAGAGTGATATTCACCGTTAGGGCTAGGAATCATAGTTGTTTGGGTTGATAATGTTGAAGCACCAGAGTGTTCTATTGAAACAGATTCTACTCCTACCATAACAATTCCTATAACAAGGAGAATCAGACCAATGACGACAATATTTTTCCTCACATTCAAAAATTATCACTCAATATTAAATTTTTTCCTATATTTTAGAATTTGTTGTGATAACCTTTATATTAATTCTTATTAAAAGAGCATCAAAATTTTTGAAATTTTGATGAATAAGAATTTAGTTTAACTCCTCTTGAGGTTTAAGGGAATATTAAATATCACAACAAAATTCTTAATGCGTATATTTTACATATCAAATATAGAAGAAATAAAGCTTCATTAGATCCCGGCTGCCGGATTTGAACCAGCGACCTGTGGATAGCGGCGGTTGCGCCGAAGCGCTGTCCCTCTACAGTCCACCGCTCTACCAACTGAGCTAAGCCGGGTAATACCTTATAACTTGTTGTAAAAATATTTTTCTCATAATTGTCCTAACTCTCGCTTTCAGGTCCTTCGGGTTATTGAATATCAATTGTACTTAAATGCGTTGGAACATATTTCCTATTCATCTTTAAAATATGAGCTTATTACTTAATACTGTGTTCAAAATACGTTACATTTTTGCGTATATTTAAATATGAAAGATGTATTTTTTCTTATGGCTGTAACTCTAAAGAATTATTTGGAAAATTTCTTTAAGGATTCACCCTCCAAACTTAAGGTTGCAAATAAAATGGTTATTTATGGAATCTCAGTAAAAGATAAAAAACTCTTTTGCAACGATGTAGAAATTCCATATAAATCTCTTGCAACTGCCTGCGGAGTTGACCAAAGAGTAATAAAATCTACTGTCGTATTGATTTCAGAAGACCCGTTTTTATCAAAAATATTCAAAGGATTGGGGGCAACGGTAAATTTAAAAGATGTATCAAAAGATATTGGTTTTGGTGTTGTGATAATATCTGCTGTTGATTACAAGAAACCGGGAATAATTGCTTCTGTAAGTAAAATAATTTCAGATTTTAATGTTAATATTGTGCAAGCTATAATAGAGGACCCGGAATACATTGAGGAGCCGAAGCTCTATATTATAACGGAGCAGCCTTTACCTGGAGAAGCTTTGCCGAAGATTAAAAATTTAAAGAATATAAAAAGTATAACGTTACTCTAGTTATTTATACATCTGTGCATATGAACCTAGATCAAGCAGCCCATGCCCGGAAAAACTCATTAGTATAACTTTTTTCCTGTTTTCTTTCTTTGCTTCTTCAGCTATTTCTTTTATTATGGGAAGAGCATGCGAAGTCTCCGGAGCTGGGATATAACCCTCAGTCCTAGAATAAATTTCCGCATATTTAAAGATAGTTTCCTGATCGTAATCCCTTGGAGAGACTATCCCTTTATTCATCAAGATGCTTAAAGTTGGGGCAACACCATGATATCTAAGACCGCCAGAATATATTGGTGGAGGAATAAAATCACTGCCTATTGTGTACATCTTCAACATAGGTAATATTTTTCCCGTGTCAGGGTAGTCGTATTCAAATGTTCCCTTTGTCATCTTGGGGACTTCAAGCGATCCCGCTGCTATGAATTTTATATCTTTTTTTCTTTCATAGAAGGGAAAAGCAAGACCTGAGTAATTGGAGCCACCTCCAACAACTCCTATAACGTAATCAGGTTCAATTCCTGCAATATCCATCTGCTTCCTTGCTTCCAGTCCTGCAATTGTTTTGTAGAGTATATCAGCATTCACAACGCTTCCCACATTGTATCTACCACCATATTTAAGAGCGTATTCGACGGCCTCACTAATCGCTATACCTAAACTTCCATTCTTGTTCCTTTCATCTTTCAGCAACATTTTCCCCGTATCTGTTAGTGTACTAGGACTATCATACACCTCACTCCCAAGCATCTTCATCATTGTTACTCTATACGATTTTTGATGGTACGACGAACTGACCATAAATATCTTAGCTTTTAAATCATTTAGCGTGGAAGCGAGAGCAACTGCTATTCCCCATTGACCTGCACCTGTTTCCGTAGTTACAAATGATACCCCTTCCTCTTTTGAATAATACGCCTGAACTAAAGCACTGTTTATCTTGTGGGAACCTGAGAATGTGTAACTCTCCATCTTCATGTATATTTCTATGGGTGCGTCAAAAAATTTTTCAAATCTTTTTGCTCTTATTATTGGAGTAGGTCTCCCCACCTGAAAATAGAGTTCCCTCAAGTCATTAGGTATATCAATTCTATGCTTATCTGAAAATTCATGTTCCAGAACTTTTCTGGGTATCACCTTCCCCATAACTTCAATGGATTTTCCTGAAACATCCTTTGGTGGTGATAATTTTTCAGGGAGATCCGGTAATATGTTGTACCAATAATTAGGCATACTAGGTCGAAAAACATTGATTAAAACTATTTCTAAATACAAAAATATAATCAGAACATAACTTAAAAATTTGAATAATATTTTGTTGAGAATTATAATGATAGAATGCTTAGTACTTATTCAGAGCGCATTCATTCATTTTTCCTCAAATCATTTACCATCTGCTCAAATTGTTCCTTTGTTATTTCTCCTTTTGCATACCTTTCTCTTAGTATTTCCATAGCACCATCGTGATTGAACCAATTCCATTTATCATTCCAGGATCCATTATAATCTTTGGATATCCATCCGAGGAATCTCGCTGCCATTGATATAAACCATATTACTATGAATAAAAAGAAAATACCTATTAATACTCCTATTGCAGTCCAGATAGAATTAAGCCAATTTGATCCTGCTCCTACGAAACTATGAGAATTGAATAATACGCTTAATACAGCAGCAATACCTATGAGAACAAACATTATTGAAATTCCAAGCCAAAATATTCTCTTGGGATCGGAATAATTATTCATTTTCTACACCACCGTTAATCTGTCATTACCACAAGATATTTTATTCAATTCTAATGAAAATTCACTTTCATTATTTTTGTATTGCATACAGGAATATAATGGGTCATAATATAAACTTTTACGAACACTAAATTGTTTTAAATGCTGAATTACCAAAGGCCAGCCTCTATATTTATTAGAAATATAAAATAACCCAATCGGTTGCAATAGAATAAATTTTATTCAAAGAAATGCATGGAGAGATATGAACCCTATTATAAGAGACATTTTGAATGATTATCAGAAGATATGGTCAATTCATCATGCAGAAGCACTATTGAACTGGGATCTCGAGACTTATATGCCTGAACAGGGGGCGAAGAGAAGAGGTGATGCTTCGGCTCAGCTGGCATTAATGGAGCAATCTTTTTTCCTCTCTTTGAAGGAAAGAGTTGAAAGGGCCAGTACCACCAGAATTGATCGGAAGATCAGAAAAGGTATCTTCTGAAGGAACGGTTGTCTGGAGAAGGGCTAAAAAGGAATCAGATTTCTCAATTTTTAAACCATATCTTCAGCAGCAGGTCGAAATTAAAAGGGCGATGGCTGATAAACTCGGATATGAAAATCACCCTTACAATGCACTTATGGATCTTTACGAGGAAGGATTCACTGTTTATGACGCGGACAGGATGTTTTCATTACTTCTACCAGCTTCAAAAGATATTTTTGAAAGGGTTGCGAGCGAAGGATATTTCTCAGGAAAGAATGATCTTGAAAAAAGAAAATATAGCAAATCAGCGATGATAAAAGTTAATCAGGAGATTTTAGAGCTGCTACAGATGCCAAGGGATCGATTCAGGATGGATGTATCAGCTCATCCATTTACCACCGGTTTATCTGCTGATGATGTGAGGATAACAACCAGATATGAAGGAGTAAATTTCAAAGCTACCTTATATTCGACGATTCATGAAAGCGGCCATGCTATATACGATTTGCAGATGCCTGGTGAATATGATGCAACCCCTGTAAGAAATGGAGCTTCTTATGGAATTCATGAGTCACAGTCGAGGTTCTGGGAGAATTTTATTGGAAGGAGCCCTGAATTCACTGAAATTGTAATTCCCATACTCAAGAAACATTTATTTTTTCTAAGAAAATATTCTTCCGAAGATATCTACAGATATTTTAACAGCGTTAATCCTACGATGATAAGGGTTGATGCTGATGAAATAACATACAACTTCCACATAGCCCTAAGGTATGAAATAGAGAAGAAGCTTATATCTGGTGAGATGGATGTTTCGGATGCACCTGAAGTATGGAATGACTTCATGGAAAATTATCTTGGAGTGAGACCAAAATCGTATTCTGAAGGAATACTACAGGATGTGCACTGGTCAGACGGATCTTTTGGTTATTTCCCAACCTATAGTCTTGGGAATATAGTTGCTGCGATGTTCTGGGATTCAGGTGATTTTAGAACTTTGGTGAAGGAGAGGAGATTTAGCGATATAAAAAATATTCTTTATGAAAAATTACACAAATATGGCTCAATATACTCTCCCAAAGAAGTTCTCAGGAAATCACTTGGAGAAGAGTACAATACTGATCACCTGATATCATATCTTAAGAAAAAGTACATCCAGCATGATTAGAAAGATTATAGCAGCTCAACGTGGAATAATCCCAGATGAACAACGCTTGATAGTTCTTAATCCTTCCTTTTGAAGATCCTGCTATAATGAAATAATGTTACTACCTTTAAAAAAGCATATTCACCCTGAATAATATTTTGGATCCTTAAGTTTAGGAAAAATAAACTAAAGAAATGGTAAAAGCTTAATTTTGGTTAAGTTCCATAGCCTCAAACAATGGTAACAATCTATCAATGTGAAGAAGATGACCTAAATAGTTATAATTAAAAAAGTTCATCCAGATGAGTATGATTGGTAATTAAGATATGATATTAATGTATAAATTCCTCTTCAGGTAAATTTATAGATCTTGGGATTTAATTGTGAGAAATTAATATATAATATATTTATA
>JABEBW010002999.1_pt1 | contig 10605 bp, 7 predicted proteins | sample 7245961 | NCBI WGS metagenome assembly JABEBW01 (sample SAMN14506364, study PRJNA622280) | hot springs metagenome | biome: hot spring [ENVO:00000051]|acidic hot spring [ENVO:00002120]; feature: spring [ENVO:00000027]|sediment [ENVO:00002007]; material: sediment environment [ENVO:01001048]...
GAAATAGGAAGTCCTTAAAAACGCTTTGAATAACTTTAACCTGTTCAAAAGTAGGGCAACCAAAAGCGCAAGTATTATGTCTGCTGGCACATAAAGGATTACGTAATAGGCTGTATTCCATATAGATTTGATGAAATCGCTACTTTCCTTGACGGCATCCAGCCATTGATAAATTCCGTAATTGCTTGGAAAGGCAAACCTTAAAACAAGATAAATTGCCCCACTTATCAAAAAGAGCGTAAACAGATGGCCTGCCATTCTTGAGACGAACTCACGCTTTCTAAAAAAGATAAGGCCCAACATGGCCGCTATGAAGATAAAAGTTAGGTATGGAAATTCATTCATGGACGAAAGTATCGTGTTGAAGAAGATCAAACTCAAAATCGTTATTCCAAAGACGTAAATGACGTCTAAAATTTTTGCACGTTTTGAGATGATAATGTCTACAAGCAGGTAGAGGGCAAAAAGCGCAAGAATCGAAATTGATACGTAAAACCCATCGTAAACAAGCGCTTTCAAAAATGAATAAGGTGGTGGTGTGTTTAGTTCAAAAAGTTGAATGTAATTTTGTAAGCCTATGAAACTTGGATTCTTGAGATGGGCGTAATCCCAGTTAAAAAAAGAAAGGTAAAAAGAATAACCTACTGGCCAGAAAACAAATACCGACATTATAACAAGGGCTGGAAGGATGAAAAGGTAACCGCTCACGTTTTCCCAGAAACGCATCTTGTTACGCATAAGATCACTCCACCTTCAAAAAATTTTGAATATACCATTTGCTATATGCTATACGCCATGTGCTGTTTCTTGATCGGCTCCGGCAGGTGCCTCCTCGATGTCTGGTCCTCGCTGACGCTGCGGAGGACATCTCGATGGCATCCTGCTCTGCGCCATAACCACTCACTAATCTCTAATCCCTAATCTCTATGTGCTTCGGCTCCGACATGTGCCCCTTCGGAAGCTGGTCCTCACTTCGTTGCGGAGGCTTCCTCACGGGCAACATGTCCTACGCCTTACCGATCACTAATCCCTAATCTATATGCCATGGCGCATTGGTTTTTAGAACAAGTAGAAAATTATATCACAAATTCATTTAGTTCTGTACAGCCTATCCCCAGCATCTCCCAATCCAGGCAAAATGTAAGCATGATCGTTCAATCCCCTGTCAACTGCACAGGTCAAAATTTTAACGTCACCATGTTTTGATTCCACAACCTTTAATCCTTCTGGTGCGGCCACTATCGAGAGTAAAGTGATATGTTTTGCATTTCTTTCTTTTACAAGTTCTATAGCCTTAACCGCAGAATTTCCAGTTGCAAGCATCGGATCGAGTATGAAAACCTCTGTATCATCAAAAAAGGCTGGAAACTTTGCGTAATATTCAACTGGCATTTTGGTTTCAGGATCTCTGTACATGCCCGCGTATCCAACAGAGGCATTTGGGACGAGTTGGAGTACGCCGTCCAACATGCCAAGGCCGGCTCTCAATATGGGAACTACAACTATATTTTTGTCGTTTATCTCGTATCCTTCGCATTCTTCAAGTGGAGTTTGAACGATCTTTTTTTTCAACGCAAGATGACGCATCGCTTCGTATGTCATAAGAGTGGCTATTTCTTTCACAAGTTCTCTGAACTCCTTTGGCCCAGTTGATTTATCGCGCAAAATGGTCAATTTGTGGAGTATTAAAGGATGATCAACGATCAAATGCATGATTATACCTCCGATTCACTGTACTTTACAATTCTGTTCTTACCGGCTAATTTCGCACGGTAAAGTGATATGTCGGCACATTTTACAATTTGTTCCATGGTATTGCATGTGGGAGCTATCTCTGCAATACCAATCGATATGGTGAGTTTCATCCACTTGAAATTTTCTCTGACATTTTTTAACATCCTTTGAGCACCCTTCATGGATTGTTCAAGAGGCGTGTGTGGAAAGATCACCAAAAATTCTTCTCCACCGTACCTTCCTATTATGTCTATCTTTCTTGTACTCATTCTCAACGTTTCTGAGACTTTCTTCAGAACTTCATCTCCAACATCGTGGCCATAAGTATCGTTAATTCTCTTAAAATTATCGATATCGATCATGGCCACACTTAAGAATTCCTTGTATCTTTTTGCCCTTTCAACTTCTTCACTTAATCTTTCAAATATGTAACGACGCGTGTATACCCCTGTCAGTTGATCAAGATCTGATATTTTTGAGGCGATGACTTTTTCAAGTTTCAATTTGTAGATGGGAACAATTGCGTCCAAAATTGCCATTGCCTTATCGAGATCTACGTTAGTTTTGTCAATCTGGATGAAGACCTCTCCACCACGTATTGAAAAATCGTAAACGAATTTTTCGTCATCTATGATCCACGAATCACCTTTTACGTCCTCATCTGTCTGGTAAGATATCCCATTCTTATCACATATATAACCGATCTCTTCTATCCCGTGCATTCTGCAAAGCACTTCGCTCTCGACGTGCTTAGAAAGATCAATTGCAAGAGATTCGATTACCTCGTTTGTTGATTCAAAATTTATGGAGTAAAGGCACGAACTTGTGGCATTTAACAATTCTAAAGTTCCTTGCAAATCTTTTAGGCGTTTTTTTATTTCATTTGCACGATTCTTAAGGCCAAAGCTTTGAGCGATATTTGAGGCGATCGCAAAATGAAGATCGGCGCTCTTTTGCCAGCCAAAAAGTTTGTAAAGTTTTGCAAGTTGTTCTTCGTAAAATATGGCATTTGTAAGAAATCCTTCTCTGTAAAGTTTCTCTCCGTACTTTTTCATCATCTTCAAAGCGCGCGCCGATTTCAGCCTTGAAACGAAGTAAATGGCAAAGGGAATCTGCGGAAATGCTATGGTTTCAACGATTTTCAAGGGATCATTCGCGATGTTTCTGAGGTACTCGCCGTCTTTAGAGTTGATCAATTTCAAAGTTTCAAGTGCATTTTTTTCATCATCCGTGTAGATATATTTTATGAATTTCAACATCATTTCGTCGTTGTTTTTTGAATTTAAAGCATCTACTTCAATGTCTTCGACCATCATTCTTGATCTCAAAGCATTGACTTCTGTCTCAAAATCATCTGAAAGGGATTTCACCAAATCGAGGCTTTCTCTTGCTTTACTGAAATTTCCCATCTCCACAAAATTTTCTGCCATTGTGAGGTTAATGATGAGAAAAGTTTTCCAAAGTCCTTCTTCAACAGCCTCTTTCATGGCAATTTCTAACCTTTCTTTTGAAGCGCGTGGGGAGTTTTTCAAAAGGGTGTATCCAATGTTCATCTCGATCAATGGAATAAGATCTCTGAAATTCTCCTCTCGTGCGATCGAAAGCGCGGTTTCAAGTTCATCTATGGCTTCCTCATTTTCCATTTTTCGAAGATGCAAAATTCCAACGTAATTTCTTGCCATAACTTCAATTCTTCTTGCCATTTGCTCTTTGAAATTTTCAAGTGGATGAATGATTTGTTCGTATATCTTGTCGTAATCTTCACCATTTTTAACTAATTGCACGTATCTTCTGCATGTTTCTATGAATGGCGAGGTAGATTCTTCAGACAAAACCGGATCAAAGCCATTCATCGCCATGACCACTCCAAAATAAGCATTTCTGAAGGTTCTATTTCCAAAGACGTTGGCCCTTTTAAGATCATTTATCATGATTTCATACTCGCCAAGCACTTTATGAAAAAAAGCCCTTGCAGATTCAACGGATTCGATGCTTCTGTCGGCTATTCTCGAAGCAGTATTCACAAGTTCGAGACCCAAATATGGTTTTTCGCCAGTCCTCATGAGTTCATGAGCCTTTAAAAGGTAGCAAGCGGCCGAAGGTTTCGAGGGAATTTTTGGCATAACGTGCCATTTATCCTCTTCAAACTTCCACTTTCCTTCTCTTACCAACTTTGATATCGCGAAATTTTCGCCCTTGGAAATTTCAAAGAGCGCTTTTTCATCACCTTCGAAAACAAAGTCAGAGGTAAAAAAGGTGTTGAAGAACCAATCCAGTTCTTTTGGAGAAATGACGGGAAATTCCACCCTTTTTCCGTCTTCAAAGTCGAAGATTGGATCGTGGATTGCTATGACTTTCAAACCTTTTTTGAATTTAACAAATGCTTTGACAAAAGTTACCATCTCGACTGATTCGCCACAGTTGAAGATGTAAGTTTCGTTCTCTTCCGTTTTGAAAAAGAATGCGAGTGCGCTTGGATCGGCCGAATCAAAATTTAACCTGGGAGAAAATGTGGGATTTTCTTTCAAATGATCGATTATCTCTTCGATAGACGAAAAGGTTTGACCTTCTAAAAATTTTGAAAGGATACCACCATCGTTTATCGGGATGGTTATAAATCCTTTATCAGACTGAATTTTCTCAAGAATTGGCCCGTGTCTCCATACACCAATGGAAGGAAGAAAGAGCGGAGTTGAAGGAATGTCCAAATTCAAACTCTTCATGATTTCGAGAATCGCGGGAATACCTTCTTTAAAAACTTTCATCAAAAAAGGAGAAGCACCTTTAAAGGCTTGGGCAAAGGTTCTAATTGTCGTGAAAAAAGATGAAGGGTTTTCTATTCTTCCATTGACTACACTCACTTCTTCTTTAAAAGTTGGAATAACTATGATTTTTTCTTTTTTGACAAAAACATTCTTTGGATCAACGGGACCTATCGAGATGCCCTTTATGGCACCTTCGTAAACATCTTTAAAAAATTGGATAAATGCTTTTTCCGTTATATGAATAGGACGGTTCTCAACGTCCTCAAATGACAATTCTATATAACCGTCACAAAATTTGAACCCCTCAAATTTCGGAATGGCACTGCAATAAGATATCTTAGACAGCATATCTCTATTTTCGGGTCGATCTTTTATTCTAACAGTTGCCATTTTCTGCCCCCTTGCTTCAATTTATCCTCCAATGATCGTAAAGTGACGGAGGGATTTTCTCCACAAAGTCATACTTGTTGCCATTTATCTCAATCCTATTTCCGTAATAAGGCGTCCTCGATCCGGACATCTGTCTGCATATGAAAAGATATTTTTTTGCCCTTGTAATTGCAACGTAGAAAATGCGTTCTTCTTCATCTATTTTTCCTTCTGATATGGCAAAAGCGGAGGGAAAATCGCCTGGATTGACGGAGATGATAAAGACCACATCCCATTCAAGTCCTTTTGCCCTATGAATGGTCGTAAGCGTAACGCTCTCTTCTTTGCCCTTTTCTCTTCTGTCTATGTCTATCTGTTCCGTTATGGCAAGATCTGTCAAAAAATCGTTTATGTTCTTGTACCTTCCGGCAATTTCGATGACTCTTTTTATGTCCATTTGCCTTTCAATTCTATCTTCAAAGGTGAAGGCTATGTAATCGGAGTAAAAGCTTTCAAAAACATGGTTTAGAGCATCGTCTGGCTTATCTTGAGGGGATATTTTTTTGAATATCTCCTCTATTTTGTCATATTTCTCGCCAAACCTTGATATGTGTTTTGCAAAATCAATTGGGTCTTTTTTGAATTCTTCGTCTGATACAACCTTTTCTATACTTTTCTTTCCAATTCCGTAAAAAAGCTGAAAAATTCTCATCCATGAGATCGAATCTCTTGGATTGACAAGCACTCTCAAAAATGAAAGAACATCTTTAACATGCCTTGAATCAGTGAATTTAACACCAGATCGAACTGTAAATGGTATCTTTGATTTTGAAAGTTCAATTTGAAGATCCATTGATTGACTGTGATTTCTGTAAAGAACGGCTATCTGAAATGGAGAGATTCCTGAGTTGATGAATTCGTTTATCTTTTGCGAAACAAAAGCGGATTCCTCGAGAGAGTCCCACGTGCTTACTACAACGGGCCTTTCGAAATGCATTTTTACAGTCTTTAGAGTTTTCGAAAAAATGTTGTTAGGTATCATGGCATTGACAAGATCGACGATTTCAGGCGTGCTTCTGTAATTTGTCTGAATCTTGTAAACCTTCACACCATTTTCTTTTGACATTTCTATTATGTTTTCATACCTTGCGCCTCTAAAAGAGTAAATACTCTGTGCGTCATCTCCCACAACCATAAGGTTGCCATGAATTGAAGAGATTTTTTTTACGATATCGTATTGAATCTTGTTCGTGTCTTGAAATTCATCGACAAGTACCCATAAATAATTCGATCCTTCTTTTTCTCTAACGGATTTTATGTCAAGAAGATCGTTTGCGTAGACAAGTAAATCATCGTAATCCAAGGAAGACTGTTCGGCCTTTAGAATTTCGTATTTTTCTTTTATCTTGGTTATTTTATCCGAAAAATTGTGCAAATGGTAAAAATCTTCTTCAATTGTCCTCTCAACGCTTCTCTGCGTGTTTGCGGCCAGAGATATTATCTTTAAAACAACGGAGGGAGATGGAAATTTTTCGTTCTTTTCCACGTATTCATTTATGGCATGTTTGACAATCGTTAGGCTGTCTTCTTCATCCAATATGGAGAAATTGGCATCGAGTTTAAGCAATGAGGCATATTTTCTCAAAAGATAATTACACACGTGATGAAATGTGCCCGCCATCATGCCTTCAAGCGGGCTTTTCGATACCAACTGCGCCCTGTGAATCATCTCATTCGCCGCGGCCTTGGTAAAGGTAACGAGCAAGATTTGTCTTGGATCGACTCCTCTTGAAACCAAGTAGGCTATTTTGTGAGTTATGACCTTCGTTTTTCCAGAGCCTGGTCCTGCGATGACAATTGAAAAGCCTCCATCATCAAGGACGGCCATTCTTTGTTCCTCATCGAGCCCAACAAGTGCTTCATTTAATTTTCCACTTCCGTCATAACTTACGTTGTAAGTGGCATCAAATTTTTTCAATTCTCTCAACCACTCTTTTCTTTCCAAGCACGTAAATCGATTCAAATAAGCCTGGAGTTACCTTTTGGCCTAAAAGTGCAATCCTCAAAATTTGAAATAAATCCTTTCGAGGCATATTTATGGATATATCGCGAAGAGTTTTTTCAACACTCTCAACGGACCAATTATCAAGAGACTGTATGCGATCTTTGAAAATGGAAAGAAATTCTTCGATTCCATCTTTTTTTAAGATCGATTTGGATTCTTCATCAAGACTAACCTCTTCAAAAAATGGTCTTGCAAATTCGTAAAGCACCTTGAGGGTATTTACCTTTTGCCTGCATATGTCGAAAACATTTTTTGAATAATCGAGATCATCAAACCACTTAAGCGCTTCTGGATTTTCAGATAAAGCCCATGCTTTGAAATTATCTATGAGTTCTTCAACACTCATTTTTCTCATATGTTGACCATTTATCCATTCTATCTTTTTGTAATCGAAAACGGATGGCTTGTTGGACAAAGAGTACAGATCAAAGCTTTCGATCTTTTCAATGGGGTTGAAAACTTCCTCATTAACGTTCCATCCCAACAGAGAAAGATAATTTATGAATGCTATGTTTATTATGCCATAAGACCTGAAATAATTCACTGCAGTTGCGCCGTGCCTTTTACTCAACGGTGTTCTGTCTGGACCTAAAATAAGCGGTATATGCATGAATTCGGGCAATTCCCATTCAAGGGCTTTGTAAATCATGATCTGTTTTGGAGTGTTGGTAAGGTGATCTTCGCCTCTTATGACGTGAGATATCTTCATGAGATGATCGTCTACAACAACGGCAAAATTGTAAGTTGGAAAACCGTTGGATTTGGCTATGATCATGTCTTCAAAGGTTGAATTGTCAAATTCCATATCACCCTTTGCTATATCGTGAAAATACGTTTTTCCCTTTGGTACTTTGAAATTGACCGTTACACTTTTTCCATTTGATCTGTAATCGGCAGCTTCATCATGAGAATTAAACACTTTCACGATTTCTTTTGAATTACTGTCAGAATAAAGCGCGTAATAAGCACTTCCTCTGTCGATGAGTTCACGAAGGTAGATGTCGTAGATCCCCTTTTCAACCCTTTCAGTTTGTCTGTAAGGGCCATACATTCCACCTATATCTGGTCCTTCATCCCAATCGATTTTGCACCATCTTAAGTCCTCAATTATGCTCTCTTCAGACGCTTTAGAGGATCTTTCTGTATCCGTGTCTTCTATTCTAAGGATGAACTTTCCCTTTGCTTTCCTCGCGAACAACCACCCAAAAAGCGCTGTTCTTGCACCCCCAACGTGCAAAAAACCCGTTGGGCTCGGAGCAAACCTAACCCTTACTTCCATCTTTTCACCTTTTTCATCTTTTATATTTTATGATCTGTCTCAAAAGCACCTTTCTCTTTGAGATGTCTTCATCTTTTTCAACACCCTTCGGTGGAAAACCGTCTATCACACCCATGACACCGCGGCCTTGATTTGTGATGCCGACAACAATTTGAAGTGGGTTTGCAGTTGCCGCGTAGATGTTACAGACTTCCTGAAGAGATTTTATGGCATTCATAACGCTTATAGGATAAACACCGCGCATGATCACGACAAAAATGTGCCCTGCTCCTATGCGCTGAGCATTTTCTATGGCAATTTTTTCAAGTTCCTCATCATTACCATCGTGCCTTACAAGGCAAACTCCAGATGCTTCGTTGAAGGCTATTCCAAATTTTGAATTTGGAGAAACGGTGGCCATGACTTCGTACAAGTCTTCTATCGTCTTTATGAAATGTGTTTGTCCCACGATTACGTTTGATTCATCTGGAATCGTAAGATCAACAACCTCGAAATTCACCATATTTTACCTCCATGGTATGAAGATCGCTATCGATACTCCCAACGCAAGAAATGGACCAAATGGAACGCGAGTTTTCCTATTTGCCTTTCGCGTTATCAACATTGGTAAAGAAAAGACTATGGCCGCTACAGATGCTATCAAGATGGCCCATACAATGGAAAATGGCACAAGATAAAGGGCTAATGCCGCAAAATATTCAACATCCCCAAATCCCATTCCCTGCTTTGAAACAAGATGTATTATCAAAAATACGCTAAAACCAATAGCTGCGCTTATGAGAGATAAAAGCACCTGTCCATTTACAATTGCCCATAAAATTCCACCAATTGCCGTCATTACAACCGCAAAATCTGGAATCATCATCATTTGAAGATCTATGGCAGTTATGATTATACCACCAGAGAAAAGCATCCACAAAGAGAGCATGGCCCAAATATTTGTTGCGAGAAAAGTTGCCAATAGGAACAACGCAACAGTGCTTCCTTCGATTAGAGGGTAGATGGGAGAAATTTTGGTTCCGCAATACCTACATTTTCCACCGAGAAAAAGGTAACTCAAAATTGGGATATTGTCTTTCCATGCCAATTGGTGCTTGCACACGGGACAAAAAGATCTCTTCGGATTAATCAGAGATATTTCTCTTGGAATTCTGTATATCAAAACGTTGTAAAAACTTCCCAGCACCAATCCAAAGATAACGCTTATTACACTCAATATCAGTTGATACCACACAGATTGAGTTCCTCTTGGCTAAGATTTGTCTCAAAAAGTTCTTTTTTGCCGTAATAGTACCAATCTTTTTGATTTTTAAATTCGTTCAATATCTTTTTAGCCTCATTGAAACGTCCTGTCTTTGCGTAAGGAACAACCAAAAGTATTTTGAAGTGAGAATCCGTTGGATATTTTTGAACGTGCTCTTCTACAACTCTTATGACCTCATCGTATCTTTCGTTTTTGAAAAGTACTTTAGCCCAAGGTTCTATGTCTCCTGGGTAATAAGGCATCATCTTTAATATCTCTTCTTCATAGTCTTTTGCCAAATCGTATTCTCCAAGTTGGTTGTAAAGTTCCATCAATTCGTACCTTGCAAGTATCGTTTTCTTGTCTTCACTTATAAATCTCTTCAATATATCAATTGCGCTTCCTATCTTTCCCATTTTTCTGTAAGCGTCTGCTATCATGAAATACGCAAATTTATCGTAAGGAGTGTATTCAAGTTCTTTTTCCCACTCTTCTATTGCCCTTTCGTAATCTTCAAGATTGTAATAAGCTTGACCAAGTTCAGAGTAAGCCTCAGCGAGTGTGGGATCTATCTCTATAGCCGTTTTGAGAAATGAAATTCCTTCTTCTTGAGCACCTTTTTCTATCAAAAATGTGCCTTTCAATTCATAAGCCTTGGCATACATGGGCCATGTTTCTATCACGAAATCCATCAATTTTATGGCCTCATCAAGTTCCTCAGATTCCGCCTCATCTTGTGCGAGTTCGTAAAGACCGTCTGGGGTGGCATTTTTAAGTTCAAAAAGGTTAAGATCTAATTCTTTGAAATAATCTTTCATTTCTTCTGTAGAAATTGGAAGAAAAAGTGATCCAGAAATTTTACCAGTTTTGCTTTCGAGATTCTGTAACTTATGAACCCTTTCAATGAAGTCTTTATGAGTGCTTACATCTGCGGCAAAGGTTTCCCATGTACCTTCGTAAAAAAGATCCCTTATTAAAAAGAAAAACGGATCGAAAGAATCGATGCCGTAATTCTGGCCTTCTATCTCTAAGATCAAAAGATTGTTCATACAGACCACGCCTCCTCCATTTCTGAAAATTTAAGTCTTAATTACTTATTCATGCTTATTATACACTGAGTTTTACCTTCCGTCAACATTTCGAGGGCATC
>JABEBW010002996.1_pt1 | contig 10590 bp, 9 predicted proteins | sample 7245961 | NCBI WGS metagenome assembly JABEBW01 (sample SAMN14506364, study PRJNA622280) | hot springs metagenome | biome: hot spring [ENVO:00000051]|acidic hot spring [ENVO:00002120]; feature: spring [ENVO:00000027]|sediment [ENVO:00002007]; material: sediment environment [ENVO:01001048]...
TGTGTGAAAAGATATAGAATGAATGCTAAACAATGCCACACTTGAATAAAATGCACTTTTTACTTTTCTAAGAATCTATCTGGCATAAATATATTTCACTCAACATTTGAAAATCATATGATGTGTTAAAATTAGAAGGAAGGCTCTCGAAGTCAAAAAATGAGATTGAATACTTCAAATCAATAAGGATACCTTTATTGGAAATGGTTTATTCGATGGTGGATCAGTTCCTTTATAGGGACCAATTTTCAGATCATGAGTGGGTAAAATTGCATCGCACTTTTGAACCAAAAAGATTCGGAATTTAAAGTTGGTTTAGTAACGGTTCCGAGAGGGGAATGTGTTCAATCCAATCATGGAGCAAATATTGTGGTACTCTCAGAGGAAACGGAGAGAAACGGTGAAAACAAATCTGCTCCTAAAATTGGAAAGACACACTTCTACTCGACATCACAAGGGATTTAAGTGATTCATTGACATTAGCGGCTATGACAGAAATGGAATCAAACACATCTTTGGTAATGACTTTATCTAAAAGTGATTGAGCTTGTGGTAACATTAGGTGGACCATCTCCTTTCTGATTTTGGCTAACCTCATGTTATCACATGAGGATAAAGATATGGAGATGGTCTTTTAAATTGTAACGGTTAAAATCACACAGTCTATTTAGTTGTTAATAACCTTGAATTTTTCCATCAATCATAATGGTTATTTTTTGAACACTCTAAAGAAGTCTTGTGTACTGTGAACCGTAATCAATTATGAGTATCTCATCCATGTCGATCACAGCACTTCGAGATCATCTTTAACGATAAAAAATCTATTTTATCGCTCATCTTTCTACCTCCAAAATTCTTAGAGCCATCTGTGCAGCATTTATCATGCCTGTTCTTCCTATACCCATAGTCGCAACGGGAATTCCTTTTGGCATTTGAATCATGGAAAGCAAAGCATCTATTCCGTTAAGAGGTCCAATATCTCGTGGAACGCCTATGACTGGAATCTTCACTTGTGAGGCGATTATACCAGGCAGTGCCGCCGAAAGGCCTGCTACCGCTATTATAACGCCAACATTTTCAATTTTTTTCAAGTATTCAAGCAATTCATTCAAATTTCTGTGAGCCGAATAAATTCTAACTTCGTATTCAACATTTGCGCCCTTCAAAATCTCTATTCCATCTTGTGCAAATTCCTTATCACTTTCCGAACCAAGAATCACGGCAACTCTCATCTTTCATCACTTCCAATGTCTGTCCTATAAAATTTATTTGAAAATTCCAAACGCTCTGCGAATTTAAGCGTCCTTTCATGTGCATCTTCTCCCACAGCGGCAACGCTTAACACCCTTCCACCATTACAAATGTATTCTCCATTTTTCTCCTTAATTGCCCCGCCAAAAACGATAACGCCCACTTTTCTTGCAAGTTCATCGAAATTTGCTATCTTTCCTCCTTTTTTCGGAGAAAAAGGATAGCCTTCCGATGCTATCGTTAAAACGTTCGACGGTCCTTTCCACTTCAATTTCACATCTTCAAGTCTTTCATCAAAAATGGCCATAAGAACGTCGTAAAGATCGTCTTGAAGCCTTACCATGAGCGCCTGCGTTTCTGGATCTCCAAAACGAACGTTGTATTCCAAAACCTTTGCACCATCCTTAGTGAGTATCATTCCAATGTATAAAATGCCGTGATACCTTATATTCTCTATCTTTAAAGCGTTCTCCACACTTTTAAGTAAGTTAAAGATAGAGAGTTTTGATTTCTCATCAACCTTAACAGGTGAATATGCTCCCATGCCGCCAGTGTTTGGCCCTTTATTGCCATCTAACAGCCTTTTATGATCTCGAACAAATTCTAAAGGTAAGAGAGTTTTGCCATCGAAAAGACATATCGCCGAAAGTTCTTCTCCTTCTAAATATTCTTCAAATAAAATTCTCTGCGAGGCCAATCCAAACTTTCCATCAAGCATTTCTTTAGCCATTTCAACTGCCTCTTGGGCATCTTTTACTATGAGTACACCTTTTCCATCTGCTAAACCATCAGCCTTCAAAACATAAGGTGCTTCAAAGTATTCAACAGCCTTTCGTGCTTCTTCGATCTTTTCAACTTTTATCGCTTCTCCGCAGGGAATGCCATTTCTTTTGTTAAACTCTTTTGCGAAGATCTTTGAAGATTCTAAACTCGCAAATATCTTTTTTGGACCCAAAACTCGTATACCATGCTCTTCAAAGACATCAACGATACCATCTGCCAAAGGTCTTTCAGGCCCTATTAAAGCAAAGTCAACCTTTTCTTTTCTACAAAAATCGGCAATTTCCTCGTAAGAATCGAGAAAAATCGGATGCGTTATTTTTTTCATAAGCGCATTTGGAGAAAGCGAAAAGATCTCCTCTACTTTTTCACTTTGAGATAATTTCCACGATAGCGCATGTTCCCGCGCTCCATTTCCGTAAATAAGAACTTTCATTTTTCATTCCCTCATTTCAATGTTTGAAAATTCTTTTGTGAGTGAATATCAAAGTAGCCTTTCCTTCTTCACAAACGTTTATAGTTTCTTCATCTCTCTTTGATCCGCCAGGTTCGACAAAGACTTTCACGCCTTTTTCAATCCCGTATTTTACGGAATCGGCAAATGGAAAAAATCCGTCGGAGATCATCACAGAACCTTTCACGTCGTGACCACCTTCTTTTGCTTTTTCAAAGGCAATTTTAACAGCATCAACTCTGCTGACCTGCCCAGCGCCAAGACCGATCAACATTCCGTTTCTAACGAGAATTACAGAATTCGATTTCGCATGTCTTACCAACTCAAGCCCAAACCTTACATCTTTCATTTCCTCTTCAGAGGCTTTTCTCGATGTGACATTTTCCAACTTTTCGAAAGGTTTTCCCAAATCTGCTTCCTGAATCAAAGCTATCCCATCTAAAATTCTCCATTCTCTGTTTGAAAAATAAGGAGAAAATTCGACAAGTGATGCTTTTTTTCTTTTCAATATTTCAAATGCCTCATTTTTTATCTCTCTTGCCATTATTAAATCAAAAAAATGAGGCTCTATCTCTTTGGCTAATTTCTCATCTATTGAGGCATTAATGCATAAAACGCCACCATAAGCGGATTTTGGATCAGAAGAGAAAGCCATTTTAAAAGTTCGCGTCATCTCTCCCACGAATGCTGAAGCACCGCAAGGATTTGCGTGCTTTACAATTACAACACAGCCATTTCCAAGGCCATTTACCATTCTTGAACCAGCCAAGAGGTCTAAGTAGTTGTTGTAAGAAAGTTCTCCCTTAAGTACCCTTAAGTTATCGATAACGGATGGATTTTCTACTCTCCCAACGTAAGCGCTTTGATGGGGATTCTCGCCATAGCGCAACGCTTTTACTTCTTCTGCAATTACTTGGAATGGATCGTCAAAGAGATAGGTTAGAATGTTTGAATCATACTTAATCACCTCTTTTAAAGCAATTCTTGCATATGCTTTTCTTTTCTCGAGGTTCAGAGGGTATAAATTCAAGAACTCATCATATTGAGTGGGAGAACTTATCACAGTCACCCTGGAGAAATTCTTTGCACCTGCTCTTAAAAGTGCGACACCACCTACGTCAAAATTTTCTATCATTTCATTTTCGCCTTTTCCAACGGATTCCAAAAAAGGATACAGATTTACCACTACTAGATCGAAATGCTCTTCTCCCTCTCTCGCAACTGGATCCAATATCATACTGAAAATTTTCTCATTAAGCGTTTTCACCCTTCCATCAGCCATGGAAGAAAAACCGGTTATCGTGGAAAGAGGGTTAACTTTTATGCCCTGTTCCGAAAGATACTTTGCAGTTCCAGAGGTTGCGTAAAGTTCATAGCCTAACTTTGTCAAAGAGGCGGCAAAACGATCGAGATCTCTTTTATCACTTACACTTAAAAGTGCTTTCAACGTTCTCACTTCCCCAAAATTATCATGCATTTCTTACTTTACACTCTTCTGGCAAAACATCGAATAATGAGGGACAAATAGCATGCAATGCACACACATTTCACATATTTAGCATTTTCTCTACAACTCTTGGATAAAGTTCATGCTCAACGGTGTGCATTCTTTCTTCCAAACTTTCCAAATCGTCATCTTCATAAATTGGCACTGGTTGTTGGGCTATTATCGGACCAGCATCTAACTCTTCCGTAACGAAATGAATTGTTATTCCAGTCCATTTGACACCATACTCAAACGCGTCTCTGATAGCATGGGCCCCCTTAAATGCGGGCAAAAGCGATGGATGCAAGTTCAAAATTTTGTTCTCGAAAGTTTTAACTATGAAAGGGGGAAGAATCCTCATGTATCCGGCAAGAACGATAAGATCCGGTGAAAATTCATTTAGAACTTTGAGTAAATACTCGTCTCTTTCAATGCATGGAAGCGTTTTTACTTTTATCCCCTTCATTACCGCTTTTTCAACGAAACCAGAATTCTTTTTGTCAGAAATTGCCATGAAATCGACTTCCCATTTCTTTTTTTCTCCCCTGTTTAAAATGGCTAAAAGGTTAGTACCTCTACCTGAGCCTAACACCGCCACCCTCTTCAACACTTTTCACCTCCCCCGCAATCCGCGGGTTGTACTCACTTACTTCTTTCATGACCTCTTCAACATTTGAAGGATCAACTGCCAAGACGAAGCCAGTTCCCAAATTGAAGGTTTGGACCATTTCTTCATCAGAAAGATTCGCACTTCTTTGAATTTCCTTGAAAACCATTGGAATGTCTCCAACTTCAAATTCAGCGAGCATACCATTGGGAATGATCCTTTTAACATTCTCAACAATTCCTCCACCAGTGATATGGGCGCAGGCGTGAATTCCCTCAACAAAGTTGAAATTGTATATCTTAGTTGGGGCCAAGAGTGCTTTGAAAACCTCTTCGCTTAACTTTAAAGAATCCGTTTCAATTAAATGATTTATAAGCGTATAACCATTGGAATGTGTACCATTTGATGGAAGCGCAATGAGAATGTCTTCATTTTTTACCCTATGTTTCCCCAAAGTTTTTCCATCAGGTGTTGAGACTTTTCCAACGACAAATCCCATGATTTCCATTTTCCCTGTTGGATAGAGTCGAGGCATCTCAGCCGTTTCTCCTCCAAGAAGTTCGCAGTTTAAATCATCCAAAATACGTTTCAAAGCCACAAAGAATGGTTCCAACACTTCTTCATCTATACGGTTACATCCAACGTAATCCAAGAAAAAAAGAGGTTTTGCTCCACAACAGAATAAATCATTAACATTCATTGCAACGAGATCTTGAGCCGCGTTATCCATGCGGTGATATTTCATCTCAAGTTCCAATTTGCTTCCTATTCCGTCGGCAGACGCAATCAACGTTATATTCCCCACCTTGTATTCGCCGGCAAATGGTCCTATGTTATCTCCAAATAAGTCATTAAGTCTTTTGACAAGAGAATCCGCTCTTTTCAGACTAACGCCACTTTCTTCGTAATTCATTCCATAACATCTCCCCGTGTAAAACATCTAAAACAAAAATCATCGCAACCTCCAAGCACTTCGCACATGCCCTCTAAACTTAGATACTTCAATGAATCCACTTTTAAATCCTCCTTTGCTTTTTCTATTCCTTGCCGAGCTATCAAAGAAGTTCTGTCTGGTATGTCAATGCCCCAAAAACACTCGCTGAGAACGGGTGGCGAGGCGACCCTGAAATGTATTTCGGAAGGTTTAGCCTTCCTTACCAATTCGACTATTCTCTTTGCAGTTGTGCCGCGTACTATCGAATCGTCTACCAGCACAACTCTTTTACCCTTTAGCACGTTGGAAACTACCGAGAGTTTCATCTTGACCGCGCTCGAACGGCCAGTGGGTTCTATGAAAGTTCGACCAATCCAAGGATTTCTCACAAGGGCCGGTTCAAGCGGAATTCCAGAAACTTTACTGAAACCTATGGCAGCAAGCAATCCGCTGTCCATAACGGGGATAATAAGATCACCTTCAACTGGATTCTCTTCAGCGCATTTTTCTCCGAATTTTTGTCTTAAATCATAGACACTTTTACCAAAAGTGTGAGAATCAGGCCTTGAAAAGTAGATACATTCAAAAACACATTGACTTGCCTTAACATTTACCAATCTTTTGTAGATAAAATCATCTTTTCTTGCAACGGCCACAGAGCCAGGCTCCATTTCCATCAATTTGCCTCCCAACGGAAATGCCGAATCTTCGCTTGAAAAAAGTGTGGAATTTTTATCCTTCCTTATCCAAAGGGGTCTGTATCCGTGAGGATCTCTAACGGCAACAACTTTATCTTCAAAGAGAAAAAGCAAGGAAAAGGCTCCCTTCACTTCAAAAAGCACCTCTGCCATTTGAATGGGATCCCATTCAATTGGTGGAGATTTAAAATGATTTACGAGTTTGTGAAGCAATATCTCTGTATCCGTGTCGGTTATGAATATCTCTCCCTTATCTTCGATCTTTTTCAACATCTCGTCTTGTTTTTCAAGATTTCCATTGTGAGCCACGGCCACTTTAGAACCTTTATAAGTCAGTTCAAGTGGTTGAGCGTTGATGATCTCACTGCTTCCAGCAGTTGAATATCTCACGTGACCGATACCCATTTCTGATTTAATAGAAAGCATCTTTTCGTCTTTTAAAACATCCCTTACAAGTCCCATATTTTTAATGGTTTTCAAAGTTCCATTTTCCACGACCGATATGCCGCACGATTCTTGACCACGATGTTGAAGTGAAAAAAGTCCTCTTTTCAATTCCAACGCTATATTCTCATGAATACCACCATATACACCGCATTTTTCTCTCATGCATCCTCACCAGAACTCTCGAATGCTTCGTAAGCCATCTTCATCTCTTCCAAAGAAATCTTTTCATCGTTATAGATAAGATCTTTTCCTTCAACATTTCCTAAGAAAGAAAATTCAACGCCGTTCTCTTCCAAAAATCTTTCAAAATCTTGTGCGAGATCTTTGGAAACCTCTATCACAAAACGACTTGGATATTCTTCAAATGGATGATATTTGTACTCTATCTTTGCTCCTTTTGTTCCATTTATTACCATTTCGGCCAAGGCGATCAATATTCCGCCTTCCGAAACATCGTGGACTGCTTCGCACAACTCCTTCTGAATCGCATCGTAAACGGTATACAAAACATCTTTACATTTGTCCCAATCAACTCTTGGGAAAAGTCTTGTTTTTTCATCATCTTGAGCGTAAAATGCTCCTCCATTCCTTGGCACTTCTCTCCTTCCAACCAGATAAATCAAATTCCCTGTTTTTACGAAGCCGCTTGATGGAATCTTTTTCCAATCCTCAACAACGCCCACAACCCCTACAACTGGTGATGGAGGAATGGAAATGCCCTTTGATTGATTGTAGAAGGAAACATTGCCGCCAGTTATCGGTAAATTCAGAATTTTCGATGCCTCTTCAAGCCCCCTTATGCAAGAGTAAAATTGAGCAGCCACCTCATCCTCTTCTGGGTTGCCAAAATTTAAACAATTCGTGATGCCCAGCGGTTTTCCAGCCGAAGAGATGACATTTGCACAACTTTCAAAAAGTAAAGCCTTTGTGCCTTCAAAAGGATTCAAGGCTGTGTATCGAACATTGCCGTCTATAGAAAGTGCTATAGCCTTATCGCCTTCCAAATGAATAACTGCCGCATCGCTACCAGGAATCCTTATTGTTTCCCCCCTTACGGTATAATCGTATCTTTCAAACACGTATCGTTTAGAGGAGATAGTAGGGTTTGAAAGCAACTTTAAAAGTTCTTCTTTTACTTCCTTATTCCAAAATGATATCTCATTGCAAAGAGGGTACTCTCTATCCAATTCACGCGACAAATCTGGTGCTTTTGTTACCAATTCAGGTGAAAGAGTTGCCATCTTCTTACCGTTGTGATAAACTTCCAAGATGCCAGAATCGTTTGTTTCCCCGATGACTGAAAATTCAAGTTCCCACTTTTTAGCTATCTTTTCTACTTCTTCTTCATGCCCTTTTTTCACCAAAAAAGCCATTCTCTCTTGAGATTCGCTTAAAAGGATTTCCCACGCTTTCATACCTTTTTCACGCAAGGGGACTTTATCTGTGTAGATTTTCAATCCCATTCCGCTTCTGGCTGCCATTTCTGTGGTTGAACTTAAAATTCCCGCAGCCCCCATATCTTGAACGGCCAATACCGCATTCAATTTGGCTATTTCCAACGTTGCTTCTATCAAACGCTTTTCCGCAAAAGGATCGCCAATTTGAACAGAAGGTCTGTCTCTTTCATCGCCTTCAAGTTCTCTCGATGCAAAAGAGGCTCCATGAAGACCATCTCTGCCTGTTTTTGCCCCCACCATGATTACACTGCCATATTCGTCACTCTTCGAACTTTTGAGTTCCTTTCTTTTAACAATGCCAACAGCCATAACATTTACAAGTGGATTGTTTTCATAACATGCATCGAAACGAACTTCTCCTCCTACCGTTGGAACCCCTATTGAATTGCCATAAGCACTTATTCCGCTGACTACGCCATCGAAAAACGGTGAGGTTTGTTTTCCAAAGTGAAGCGAATCCAAAATGGCAATGGGTCTTGCTCCCATCGCTAGTATGTCTCTTATTATTCCTCCAACTCCTGTTGCCGCTCCTTGGAAAGGCTCAACCGCACATGGATGATTATGACTCTCAACTTTAAAGGCTACGCCGATGTCCCCTATCCAGACGATTCCTGCATTTTCTTCGGAAGGTTTGAAATGCTCTTTTATAAGTCTTTTTGAATGTTTGTAACTGCAGTGTTCCGACCACATGGCAGAAAATATGTAAAATTCAGTTTCATTTGGCGTTCTACCGAGTGATTTTACTATGTTCTCATATTCAAAGGGTGAAAGAGAGAACTTTTTCAATACTTTTTCATCCAACGTCTTCACCTTCTTTAAACTTCCATTCTACAATAGCCTTAAAAACTTTCAAACCATCCTTGTTCTCGTGAAACGGAAGAGCAGAACGTTCTGGATGAGGCATCATACCGAAAACGTTGAATTTTTCGTTTATTACTCCAGCAATATCTTTAAAAGAACCATTTGGATTCTTCTTGTACGTAAAGAGAATACGCTTTTCTCTTTTTAAACTCTCAAATTCTTTTTCCTCTATTACATAATTGCCTTCCCCATGTGCAACGTACAAACTCACGGAATCAAATGGAAGGATCTTACTTTTCACTTCTAAGTCCACCATTTTACACACAAACTTTCCATTCGAATTTTTCATAAATGCTCCTGGCAGTAAGCCATCTTCAGTTAATATTTGGAAGCCATTACATATACCTAATACCACCCCACGTTCCTCTTCAACGTACCTTTCAACACTTTTCATTATTGGGGTGAAACGTGCCAAAACTCCAGATCTTAAATAATCACCGTAAGAAAATCCGCCAGGTAGAACAACAGCGTCGTATTTTGATAAAGAGGATGAAAGATCTGACCAGACGTATTCACTTTCATACCCACATTCCTTCAAAGCGCGCAAAGTTTCCACTTCGCAATTCGTTCCCTCAAAGACCACAACTGCCACTTTGATCATTTTTCCTCTACCTCGTAAATTTCGAGAATGGGATTGGTCAACACTTTTCTTGAAAGATCGTTAACCACCTTTAGAGCTTCTTCTTTCGAAGGAGATTCCACGGTAAATTCAAAAGTTTTTCCCATGCTTAATTCGCTAATTGGATAAGAGTGATTTTGAAGGAATCTTTCTACAGTGGCAGCTTGAGGATCAAATATGGATGGAGAAATCTTAGTTTTAACCAAAAATTTGTATTTCATCTTTCTATCCTCTTCAACACTTCGTTGTAGCCATCGAGAGGATTTTGATCGATTGAATTTCTGTAAATGTCTTTGTCCAGGGAACTCATCGTCTTTTCGTCCCAAAATCTACAAGTGTCAGGGGTTATCTCGTCGCCAAGCATCAGCATTCCTTTATGCTTTCCAATTTCTACTTTGAAATCTGCCAAGATTATTGCGCGCTTTTTCAGAAAATTCGTTAGCACTTCATTTACCTTTAAAGCCATGGATTTCATTTCTTCTATCTCCTCACCATTTGCGATTTTCAACGCTTTGATGGTATTTTCACAAATTAAGGGATCTGAGAGGGCATCATCCTTCAAGAAAAATTCTACCAGCGGATCTATCCTTTTCCCCTTTTCAATTCCGTACCTCTTGCAAAATGAACCGGCCGTGTAATTTCTAACCACAACTTCTAAAGGAATGATCTCTAATTTTTTTGCCAGAAAAGCCGTATCCGAAACTTTACGCAGGTAATGAGTGGGAATTTCATTTGAGGAAAGCAGGTCGAAGAAGATTTCGTTGATAGAGTTAAGAAGTTTTCCTTTTCCTTTCATAACATCGTGTTTCTCACCATTTCCGGCCGTTATGTCATCTCTGAATTCGATGATGACATTATCATCTTCTTGCCGATAAACGGATTTCACCTTTCCAATCCGAAGCAATTCCAACACATTTACCACCTCCAAAAAAGAAAAAATCACTCTACAAGAGTGATTTTTATATACACTAATCACCCCTGTAGTCAAGCAATTTA
>JABEBW010002997.1_pt1 | contig 10576 bp, 10 predicted proteins | sample 7245961 | NCBI WGS metagenome assembly JABEBW01 (sample SAMN14506364, study PRJNA622280) | hot springs metagenome | biome: hot spring [ENVO:00000051]|acidic hot spring [ENVO:00002120]; feature: spring [ENVO:00000027]|sediment [ENVO:00002007]; material: sediment environment [ENVO:01001048]...
GTTTTGTGATCGGCTTTTAAAGTTGAATCAGTATATTTTAGCATAGTTAACTTTCGATTATTGCGACAAGAAATTTTATGAGATTTTCAAGGTCGGAGATGCTCATCATCTCAACTTCCGAGTGCATATACTTCAAAGCAAAGGTGATTGGGACCATTTTAATACCTTTTTCAGCGTAAACGCTTCCGTCTGTCCCTCCACCAGTTACACCAACTTGAACAGGTATATTTGCCGATTTTCCAATTTTTAGAAGGTGGTTCATCTCTTCAAAAGATGCTATTGCAGAGTTATCGACCATTCTCAAGACAGGTCCCAATCCCGGTTTAACGTTATCATTCATTTTAGAACAACATGCAAAGGCATCAACCGCATAAACTTTGGATGGTTTATACTTTTCCGCAAGGGCCTTTGCCCCCTTAAGGCCTATTTCTTCTTGGACTGTCCATGCAAAGATGAGATGTTTTTTGGGATTTACCCTCTTCAAAGTTTCGACCAAAGCATAACAACCTGCCCTGTCGTCGAGAGATCTTACGGCTACAAATCGATCTCTTAAAAATGATTCATGCTTCTTAAAGACGGCAAAATCCAGCACTTTTATGCCCATCTCCATAACCTCTTGCGAATTAGTTGCTCCAACATCTATGACCGGTTCAAAAGAAAGGTCTTCTTTAAGGTGTGGCGGAACGCTTCCTATAACGCCGTTTATGCTTCCAGCAGACGTTATAACCTCGACATGCCTGCCGGGAAGCAACTCATCTGAAATGCCTCCAACCTTTCGAATTAACAATTTTCCATCGCTGCGTATGTTAGAGATGAAAAATCCTATTTCATCCATGTGAGCCATTATCATTATTGGCTCCCCTTCTCCGATCTCTACGATAAGATTTCCCACATCATCAACTTCGTGATCATAACCTTTGGTCATTTCGATTATCTTTTCTCGCACTTTTTCTTCTCTACCCGAAATACCTGGGATGTGGCAAAGTTCCATTAATTCTTTCACCTTATCATCTCCCTTGTGATATCATATATAATAATATAACTATTCAAGAGACACACGATGGCGTATGGCAAGTACAGGGATTAAGGATTAGAGATTAGGCATTAGAGATTAGGGATTAGTGAGTGGTTATGGCGGAGGCAGGATCCGAAATTAAAAAGATTTGGTATATACTAAACCAACTTTAAATTCCGAATCTTAGCGGAGAGCATGATGCCCCAGAGGAATCCTCCGCAGCGCTAGCGAGGACCAGACATCGAGAGGGGGCCTGCCGAAGCAGGAAAACAGTGACGAGTAACGCGTGACGAGTGATCAGTAAAAAAGACATGGTGAGGCGGAGGGCAGGATACCCTCGAGATGGCCTCCGCAGCGTTAGCGAGGACCAGACATCGAGAGGGTGCCTGCTGAAGCCAATACAAAACAGCGTATAGCCTATAGCCAATGGCATATGGCAAATACAGAGATTTTGGTATATATACCGTAGGAGGGAAAAATGGAGATTACAGATGAATTGATAGCACATCTTGAAATGCTTTCAAAGTTAAAATTGAAAAGTTCAGAAATAGAAAAGATGAAAACAGACATGAATGAGATTCTTGAGTACATGAAAATGTTGGACGAAGTTGATGTAAATGGATACGAGCCCCTTTTTACGCCCATCGAAGATCCAATGACTCCAAGAGAAGATAAACCAGAGCAACAAGATCCATCTCAAATTTTAAAACTAGTTCCACACCTTAAAGGCGATCTCGTTTCGATACCATCTATATATGCAAAATGATGGAAAAATTGGAGAAGACATAGCGTTTGAATATTTGAAATCCCACCGTTATAAAATTCTAAAGCGGAATTTCAGGACAAGACTTGGAGAGATAGATATAATAGCCCTTGATAAAAAAACCCTTGTTTTTGTTGAGGTGAAATACGGATCTGATGATGCTTATTTGAGAGTCAACAAAGATAAATTCGAAAAAATCGTACGTGCGGCAAATGCTTTTATAAAAGTTTATGGGGACTTTAAATCGGAAAATTATAGGGTAGACGTCATCGCAATTTCAAAGGATGGAAAGATAAACCACTTTAAAGACATTGCGATGGATTTTTCATAATGGAGGCGTTAAATGTACTTCACAAAACCTGAAATTAAAACTGCAAAAGTAAAGCGCTACATTCAAGAAAATAATCGTCACTTCGTGGAACTCGATCCAAATCCATTTTATGAGGACGGTGCGGGAGGGCAAATAGGGGATCGAGGCTTTATAGGAGAGGCTGCTGTTTTGTACGTCTCCGATCTCATAGAAGTCGATAGAGCCCTTCCAATGAATTCTGAAGTTAAAATCAAAATAGACACTGAAAGGAGATCGGAGATTGCGCGTCAACACACGGCACAACATATAATATCGGCGGCAATAGAAAAAATGTACGGCGCAAAGACAGTTGGTTTTCACATGGGAGAAGAAGACACAACGATCGATCTTGATAAGGCCTTTGACATAAAAAAAATTGAAGAATTCTCAAATGAAATAATCCTTTCAAACCTTGATATCGAAGAGATAATCGTAAGTCCAGAAGAAGCCTTGAAATACGATCTCAGAAAAGATCTTTCTGAAAAAGCCATCAAAAGCGGCAACATACGGCTTATAAAGATAGGCGATTTTGACTTAAACGCATGCGGTGGCTTTCACGTTTCTTCAACGGGAGAGATAGGCATAATAAAGATAACGCATTCAGAAAGGGTTAAGAGTGGTTTTGTGAGGATATGGTTTGTGGCTGGCAAGCGGGCATTCAGAGATTACGATCTGAAATCAACAATGGTCTATGAAAGCGCAAGGATTTTTGATGCCTCATGGATGGATCTCAAAACGAGAATACAAAAATGCATTGATGAATTAAAAGAAAAAAACTCATCTCTTAAAAAATCATCTGAAATCATTGCCAAATACATGGCCAAAGATTTGAAACCCTTAGAGGTGTTGGAGGTTGATGAATCCATCGCCTCGTTTTTAACGAGAATAAGGCAAGATATTCCATACTTCGTTAAAATAAATGGCACAAATAACATCGTTGTATCTCTTCCAGGATACGATAAGCAAAAAATCTTAGACCTTGCAAAATCATTCAACATCAAAGGTGGGGGTAATGGGCCTATTTACAGATTTTCAGCCGACAATCCAAATCAATTCATAGAGAAAATAAAAGAGATGTAAATCTTGAGCAGATGCCCTTCGCCAACTTACCGTCCACTAATCCCTAATCTCTAATCTCTATTCCCTAATCACCTTTTTCGCCTTTACTGATCACGCGTTACTCGTCACCCGTCACTATATTCGCCATATGCCATAAGCTATATGCCATTTGCTGTTTTGTGTCGGCTCCGACATGTGCCCATTCGGAAGCTGGCCCTCACTTCGTTGCGGAGGCTTCCTCACGGGCATCATGTCCTCCGCCTCACCATGTCTTTTTTGCTGATCACTCGTCACGCGTTACTCGTCACTGTTTTCCCGCTCCGGCAGGCGCCCTCTCGATGTCTGGTCCTCGCTAACGCTGCGGAGGCCATCTCGAGGGCATCCTGCCTTTCGCCAACTTACCGCTCACTAATCCCTAATCCCTAATCTCTAATCTCTAATCTCTATTCCCTAATCCCTGTATTTGCCAGTGGATGTTGCTTTTTAAATGGCTTTGTGTTATATTAGAGTGTAATTGTCTACTTTAGGAGATGATCTTTTATGGGGTGCGTTCGTATTTTAGAAATCTTGAAATTACCTTTCGTGCGATAAAGGAAGACTACAGAGTTGGAATGAAGTTGGATCCTTCTGTTAAATCAAGCCTCGATATTTTCCTCTTTTCGCCTTCCTTTCACGGCTTAATGCTTTACAGATTTTCACATTTTTTTTGGAAATCACACATGAAATTTCTGGCAATGAGTTTTAGGTACTTAAACAGGGTAATTTATAAAATGGATATACACCCTGCCGCAGAAATAGAATGTGGTATCTTTATAGATCACGGTATTGGTGTTGTGATAGGGGAGACAGCCTTTGTCGGGAGTGGCACTTTGATATACCACGGCGTTACCCTCGGAACGGCGCGAGTTATGAATGGGAAGCGCCATCCAACTGTTGGTAGAAATGTCATGATAGGGGCAAATGCCGTCATTCTCGGTCCTGTGACAATAGGTAATGGTGCAAAAATAGGGGCAAATGCTGTTGTACTTGAAGATGTTCCACCCATGGCAACAGCCGTTGGTAATCCAGCAAAGATAATAGAAAAGCAGGTGACAAAGTGTGAATCTGATTTCAACGATAGGAAAGACTCCAATTGTGAACCTAAAAACGATGAATCAAATTTGGTTGAAATTGGAGAAGACAAATCCGGCAGGTAGCGTAAAAGATAGAACTGCTTTTGGAATGATAAATGATGCTTTGAAAAGCAACCTTATAAAAGCGGGGTCCACGATTGTTGAACCGACTTCCGGAAACACGGGTATTGGTCTTGCAATGATTGGCACATATTACGAGATCAAAGTTATCTTGACGATGCCAGAAAACCTGACGATCGAAAGAAGAAAACTTCTTGAACTTTACGGATCACAACTTATCTTAACGCCTGCAAATTCGGGAATGAGGGGAGCAATTGAAAAAGCGGAAGAAATCGTCAAGGAAAATGGTGCCGTGATGCTTAACCAATTTGAAAATCCATCGAATCCAAAGATCCATTTTTTGACCACAGGACCTGAGATTTTGTCTCAAATGAATTACAACCTTGAGGCCGTTGTGTGCGGTGTCGGAACGGGCGGCACAGTCTCGGGGGTAGGAAGGTTTATGAAACAATTTTCGAAAAATGTGAAGATATTCGCCGTTGAACCTTCAGAATCACCTGTTATATCTGGAGGCAAACCTTCACCACATGGAATTCAAGGGATAGGAGCAGGATTTATTCCCAAAAATTATGATCCATCTGTGGTGGATGGTGTCTTAACCGTTTCAACTGATGAAGCCAAAGAGATGACAATTTATCTTTCAAAAAAAGAAGGGCTTTTTCTTGGGATTTCTTCCGGAGCGGTTGTGGCAGCGGCAAAAAAGATCATCGATCATTTTGATCTTAAAAGGATCGTTGCCATAGCACCCGATGGAGGTGAAAAATATCTCTCAATTTTGTGAGATCATCGACCTTATAATCGATGATATAAGAAAGACGGTCGGAGACAAAAAACTCTACGTGGCTTTTTCTGGTGGACTTGATTCAAGCGTCGTTGCCGCTTTGTCAAAAATGGCGCTTGGAGAAGAAAAAGTGGAACTTGTGACAACGAAATTTGACTTTACCTATCCACAAACGCTCGAAATAGTAAAAGCATTTTCATCCCAGATAGGCTTAAAACATGTATTTGTCGATGGATCTGAATGGCAAAAGAAAATATGGAAATCCGGACCAGCCTGTAACGCATGTACAAGGGGTCCAAAATTGTTGAGCGTTAAGAATTACGCCAAGGATGGTATGGTTGCAACTGGGGCTGAATTTGAAGATACGTGGGGCCAACAGGGAATAAAGGTAAATGACGGCATATACTCTCCCATTTCGCACTTTTCAAGATCTCAAGTTCAGGAAATAGCAAATCTTTTAAACTTAAAGGTTGAAAAGATAGGAGAAAATTCAAGAAGAGAAGGGTGCATCTTAAAACATTTGCTTAAAATGATGACTTCGGAATTCCATGCAACATCAGTTTATGAATCGAACGTTCAACTCATGAAAATCATCAAAGAATCTTCCGTGAATTTTTCAATTGCCAACGTAAAGATCATCGGACCTTTGTCCAAGAATATTGCCCTTGTAAACCTTAAACCTTTTCCAAATTCCGAATTTTTAGAAAAGGTAAAAAACGCCATCGATGCAATCCCTCAAATAGACAAAACAGAAATAGTCAACAGACCGATTAAATTGAAAATAATTGCAAATCCCGGCATATACAACGATGAAAAAGCAAGGTATTGGATTGAAAACGGAAGATTAAAGCCTGATTTTGCGCTTCCGATTTCGATAGAATGGAAAATTTCAAAAAATAACAGGTTAAATACTTTTCAAGTCGTCGACTACGAGTTCATTTCTTGAAGGCAGTTATCAAAACAAGATCGTCACCATCTATTTGGATTATGGCGACGATCTTTTCATTTTCAATTCTTATTCTTCCATTTCTTTGCAAAGTTGCGGAAGAATCTTTAGACTCAATCATATCTTTTAAACTCTCAAGACCGATTTCTCTTTCTATAGACCTCTGAAGGGCATGCGATCTTATGTAAAGGAACTTATCAAGAAAAGAAATATAAATTCTGAACTCTTCTGTCCTTTACCTCACCCCTAAAATTCTATCGATTTTGTTTCTGTCAAAACCTATGATGATTTGATTGCCCATCTCTATAACGGGCACGCCATATTGGTGAGTCTTCTGAACCATCCTTTCGGCTTCCCTTTGATCTTTTGAAACATCTACGTCCTCAAAAGGTATGCCAAGAGACTTGAAATAATTCTTCGCCGCCTTACAATGCGGACAAGTCGGGGTAGAATATATTTTTACCTTCAAAGCCAATTTAAGATCATCTCCTTCGAATATATACTAAAATTTGAATATCCATATCTTGTGAACTCCCGCCCGCACCCCTTGTCTGATTCTCAATAACGCTGCTCAGATCATCTCGAGGGTATCCTGCCCTCCGCCATAACCACTCACTAATCCCTAATGTCTAATCCCTAATCTCTATGTCTTCGGCTCCAGCAGGTGCCTCCTCGATGTCTGGTCCTCACTTCGTTGCGGAGGACATCTCGAAGGCATCCCGCCTTTCGCCACCACCACTCACTAATCTCTAATCTCTATCCCCTAATCTCTGTATTTGCCATACGCCATACGCCATGCGCTGTTTTGTGTCGGCTCCAGCATATGCCCCGTCGAAATCTGGTCCTCGCTGGCGCTGCGGAGGATTTCTCTGGGGCATTATGCTCTCCGCCATCATCACTCACTAATCTCTAATCTCTATTCCCTAATCTCTAATACCTAATCTCTGTATTTGCCATACGCCATAGGCTATATGCTATTGCCTATTCGTCATATTAACATATACCTATGTAGAGTATATTACATCTAAACCTTTTATGTCAAGAATCCGAATTGTTTTAAAAATCTGGACGAAAGTCAATTCTCATAATCATTTTTATCTTCAATATGTCTTATCATATTCTGAAGTAAACGTCTATCCATCTTGGCAAGTTCAGCGGCTTTGCTTATATTTCCTTGAGTTTTAGAAAGAATGGATTTCACGAATTGACGTTCAAGATTTTTGTACAGTTTGTTCCTTTCGCTGCGCTTCTTTTTAAGAAATTCTTCATAATCCATGATCGCTTGATTCCCGCCAATCTCATTTGGTAAATCGCGAATTTTTATCTCCTCTCCCGAAGCATTGATAACCGTTCTGAGAATTACATTCTGCAATTCTCGGACATTGCCAGGCCAGTCGTATGCTTTCAAAAGATCGATAACCTTTTGTGAAATGAATTTTATATCTTTTTTCATCTGTTCTGAATATTTTTCCATGTAATAATTTGAGAGCAATTCTATATCTTCTGGCCTTTCTCGCAAAGGAGGTATCTCTATCCTTATGACATTTATTCTGTAATACAGATCTTCTCTGAATTTTTTCTCTTCGACCATTTTATCCAATGGCTTATTGGTCGCACTTATAAGTCTGAAATTCACATCCCTTTCTTCAACGCTTCCGAGTCTTGTTATTTTGGAATCTTGAAGTACTCTAAGCAATTTAGACTGATGCTCGATTGGCATATCACCTATTTCATCCAAGAAAAGTGTTCCATTATTTGCTGCCTCAAACTTTCCTATTTTTTTCGAATTCGCACCTGTAAAAGCCCCTTGCTCATACCCAAAAAATTCACTTTCAAAGAGTTCTGTAGGAACTGCCGAAACATTAACCGCAACAAAAGGTCCAAGATACCTTTTGCTTTGATCGTGGATGGCATGGGCTATAAGTTCTTTTCCAGTCCCACTTTCTCCAAGAATTACAATTGGCAGATCAAGATTCGCGTATTCTGGAATTTTATCGAGTATTTTTTGCATCTTATCGTTCTTTGTGAGTATTTTTGAACTACTCCTGATCTTGTTTTTAAGGAGTACATTCTCTTTCTTTACATTCATGTATTTAAGAGATCTTTCTATCTTTGCTTCAAGATCCTGTAAGTTTATGGGTTTTGTCACATAGTCATAAGCCCCCAATTTTATGGCTTCAACGGCGTTTTCTATCGTCCCAAAGGCCGTTACCATTATGACTGGGATATCAAAGGCAGAGACCACTTCTTTGAGCAGTTGTATTCCATCCATTTTTGGCATCTTTACATCTGTCACAACGAGGTCTATCTCATTTTTTCGAATCAAATCTAATGCTTCTAATCCATTTTGAGCGGTTAAAACATGATACTTCTTCGAGAAATTCATTTTCATAAGATCGAGCATGTATATTTCATCATCCACAAAAAGCACTGTGTTCATATCTTTACCTCCATTGGAATTGTGATGGAAAAAGTTGTTTCTCTTTCATCACTTTTGACGTCGATGTGTCCCTTCATGGCATTCACGTAATTGTAAACGATAGAAAGTCCGAGGCCAGTTCCTGTATCTTTTGTGGTATAAAAAGGTTCAAAAATATGTTGCATCTCCGATGCTGGAATAGGTTTACCGTTGTTAGAAATGGATACTTTGAAAAAATCTCCCATATTTTCAAGCCTAAAGGATATCCAACCTCCAAAATCAACGGCATCGAGCGCGTTTGTGCCTATGTTCAAAAGGATCTCCATCAGCATTGTTTTATCAAATTTTGAAGTAAAAGGCACATCTGGCAAATAAGTCCTTATTTCAACATTTTTCTTTGAAGCACTCTCACTCAAAAGTAAAGAGATCTTTTTGACAATTTCCGATGGATCTCCATCTTCGATGACTGGAGGTTTTTGGCGTGCAAAGTACAAAAAATTTTCAAGAATGGAGTTAATCCGAGAAAGTTCTTCTTCTATGTATTTCCATAACTTTTCGCTTTCATTTGGGTTGGTATTGTTCTTGAGCATTTGAAGAGACGTTGATATTATGTTCAATGGGTTTCTTATCTCGTGAGTAACGCCTGAAGAGAGTTTCCCTATGGCCGCCATTCTTTCCTGAAAAATCATCGTTTTTTCCACTTTTAAAACTCTTTGGACACTTCTATATCTTGATAAAAAGAAGGTGATATGATTTGAAAGCGTTTCGATCCATTCAAGATCTTCCGAAGAATATTTTCCACTTCTTTTATGACCCAAAACCATAAATCCCTCTATTTTTCCAGAATTTTTCATCCAAACAAATAATTCTTTATCAGAAAAGACGCCACGAAATGACATGGTGTAAAGATCGACTATTCTTTCAAAATCACTACATGGTATATCATTTTGAGTTACATGCCTCCTGACAGATCTGTAAGTGCCATCATCTTCTTTGAAAAATAACTCTACATCTTCAACGTTCAACACATTTTTGCAATAATTAATCACCAGAGAATTCAATTCTTCCAGAGAATCTATCTCAAGGCTTTTCTTTACAAAATCTATCGTCTGTTCTCTTTTGTAGCCTCGTCCTGTTCTCAAAAGGCGTTCAAAAAAAGTGTCTATTTTCTGGAGGTAATCACCAAAAACAAGAAATGAAATGAAGATGACGACAAATGTTATCGAAAAAAGTTGAATTATTCCGGAATTTTTGGAAAAGTAAAAATTGGCGTAGTAACTTATCAAGAGAATTGAAAATATCAAGGTAGATATGATGGCACCGTAAAGTACATTTTTAAGGAAAACCGTCGAAATTCTTACCTGATTCTCGTAAACGAGGTTTATCACACTGTAAAGGTAAACAGGGATCAATATAGAATTCATAACGACGATGTATGGCCACATGAAATTATTGTAAATCCAAAGCCATGCTATTATGGCTTCAAGTACAGAAAAAAGCCCGTAAAAGACCATATAACTCAGAATTTTTGATCTCTTTGTGAAGGAAACCAACGTTGAGTACTTCTCCCTCATGAAATTTATCGAAAAGATGACGTTAAATGTTGAGAGAATGCCAATTATCAAAGACAAATTTGGGAAAAAGATCAAAAGCACGGATATCGCCATGCCAATTACCAAAAGTGCTGATTCCGCGATATAAAGATATCTGAATTTCAATCCATACGCGATCATCAAAATCGGGATTGTTTGAAATAAAACAAAAAATACGGGAAGCAAATATTCATCTGCAGGAAGGTTGAAGATCTCAAAAAAGATGTCTAAATTCCAGAGAAAAGCACTGCTTATCATGAAAAATAGGTAGGGATTTTTGAAACCCTCTTTCGAAAAATAATACTTTATCGAAATAAACATCAGCACGATGCTGGCTATGAAACTTACCAAATTGATGTAAAAGAGAATCGGCACACTCTCACCTTCAAAACAATTATATACTGAAACAATTTTAAACTTCGAATCTTGACTCACATATACTGATTCAACTTTAAAAGT
>JABEBW010004397.1_pt1 | contig 10570 bp, 7 predicted proteins | sample 7245961 | NCBI WGS metagenome assembly JABEBW01 (sample SAMN14506364, study PRJNA622280) | hot springs metagenome | biome: hot spring [ENVO:00000051]|acidic hot spring [ENVO:00002120]; feature: spring [ENVO:00000027]|sediment [ENVO:00002007]; material: sediment environment [ENVO:01001048]...
TTTAGAATACAGATCAAAACCTGCAGAGACAGCAGGGTTCTCTCTCTTCTACAGCAAAACTCTGCCAATACCATGCAAAAAACATGCATTAGTATAAAGAAAATCGTAGTGCATGCATATGCATGCATATGTGCATGCTTGTAAGATATGTATGAAATACTTATGGGCAATACGATTATAAAAATAAAGGTGAGAACAAATTGTTAATATAAAATTCAACAACCTAATAAAATATATAAAGGTTTGAGTATAATAGAAAAGATAGCATAGATTCAGCAAACTTCAAAATGATTGTAATGGACAGCGAACTAGAGCACATACTTGACAGCTATGCAGGAATGATATCAAAAAACCAGGCAAAAAAGATATTGGAAAACAGAAAAGGGAGTATATTGGAAGATGAGAAAACAGATGTTGTAGGGTTGCTGGCATTTCTTGCAGAAGCAAGGAAGGCAGGCACAACAAAGGAATACAACGCAAATATAGAGGATATAATATATAGAATATTTAATGCATCAACAACAAAGACTGCTTCTGGAAGAGAAAGCAAAAAAAGGATTGTTGTAATTGGCAAGGAAAACAACACTGCCGAACTGATTCTATTTGACAAATTTTCAGACATAATAGACATAAATTGCTATGAAAGAGGAGACAAAGTATTCATCAAAAATGCAGTTGTAGACATAAACACAGGGCAGCTTAGAGCAGGCAAAAATTTTTCAATAAGCAAAATTGCCCAAGGCAATCTTGGAATTACAGATTTTACCCAACTTAAAGAGGGGATGAAAAACATTGATATAATAGGCAAGGTAATTGAGATAGGGCCGATAAGGCATGTAAATAAGCTAAATGGCACGCAGATACCTGTATGCGACATTGTGCTGAGCGATACGCACCAGACAATTCCTGCAACACTTTGGGGGAACGCAGCAATCGAAACTGCTGCCATGAGCGTAAATGACTGCATAAAAATTGAATTTTGCAGCGTTAAAAAAAGGAATGAAACATTAGAGATATACGCAAATGACTATTCAAGAATCGTAAAGAGCCAGCTTCTTTTATCTAGGCTGCATTGATTATCTCTGCCCAAACCTTGCAAGGAAAGAAAGGTATTGGTTTAATACAGACTGAGGGGCGGAAGGCCTGATTTTTGCCAGTGCATTGGTAAAGTCATCCATTGTTATTGCCACTTCTTTAGCAGAATTTACTGCTTTTTCCAGTACATTGGATTTTGCCTCCCTGCAAAGGTTTGCAATGTCTGCACCTGTATACCCTTCTGTTTCGCGCGAAAGCTCCTGAAAATCGATGTTTTCTATAGGCACCCCTTTAAGGTTCTCTTTAAACATAAGCACGCGCTGCTCAGCATTTGGCGGCTTTATAAATACCAGCTTGTCAAACCTTCCTGGCCTTAGCAGTGCAGGATCAAGCGCATCAGGCTTGTTTGTTGCAGCAACAACGACAACGCCATAAGATTTGCCAATTCCATCCATCTCAGTAAGCAATGATGTGGTAAGCTTTGAATTTGGATTGCCTTCGCTTCTTTGCGGCACAATGCCGTCTATCTCATCTATAAAAATTATTGCAGGCTGGTTTTCCCTTGCGCGATTAAATATTTCATGGATGGTATTTACTGCGTCATCTACGCTTCCATTGCTTAGCTCTGCACCATTGATGCTTAACATTGTAGTACCGCGCAATGAAGAATCATTTATTGCTGCTTTCATCAAAAGGGTTTTGCCACAGCCTGGAGGACCGAAAAGAAGAACACCTTTTATTGATTTTACTGCATATTTTTCAACAAGGTCTGGGTGCAATAAAGGTATTTGTATTGCATCGATTAATGCCTTTTTGGCTTCGTCCATGCCAATTACATTTTCAAGTGAAAGGTTATTCTCTTCTTCGCTTTTGAGGCCAGCTTCTTTGTTTAGGCTTCTCTCAAAATCAAGCTTAAATGTGTTATATTTCTCAAGCTGCGCAAGGCTCGTTGAGGGCTTTGTCGCCGATATTACTTTTAGAAGGTCTGCCTGCGTTATATTTATCACTTTTTTCTTTGATATTGCTTCTTCAGCAACTGCCTGTGCTGCAGCAGTACACACCTCTTTTATATCTGAGCCTGAAAACCTCTCTGTCTTTTTTGAGAGCTCATCAAGGTTTATATCATCAGCAAGAGGGAAGTTTTTAAGATAGATGGCAAAGATCTGCTTCCTTGCCTCTTCATCTGGAAGTGGCATATATATTGCCTTGTCAAACCTGCCTGTCCTTAAAAGTGCAGGGTCTATCATATTTGGTGCGTTTGTTGCGCCTATCACTATGATTTTGTCGGTTTTCTGGAAGCCATCCATTTCTACAAGGAGCTGTGTAAGGGCTTCATGAGTAGCTTCAGCTATGCCAGATTCCCTTTTGCCTGTTATTGCATCTATTTCATCAAAAAATAGTATGCATGGCTGGTGCTTCTTTGCTATTGCAAATATATTCTGCACAGCCTTTGCAGTATCTCCAGAAACTGAAGAAACAAGGTTTGCTGATTTTACGTAGTAAAAGCCAGACCTCGTTTCTTTTGCAAGTGCACGCATTATAAGCGTCTTTCCTGTGCCTGGCGGTCCAAATAGCAATATGCCTTTTGTTGGCTTTATGCCATAAACATTGGCTATGCCTTTCTCTTCGATGGGGTTTATTATTGAGTCAATAAGTTCACGCTTAACGCTTTCATAGTCTCCTATATCGCTGAATGACTCATTTGAACCTTCTGTTTGCATATCTTCAAAAGCATCACCAAATTTCATTCGTATATCCTGCTTTTTAACGTCAAGAGATTTTACAATGCTTATGCCCTGCACCTCCAACGCGTATACAAAAAATGGCGCAATTATTGCGCTAATAAACATAAACAAAGGATAAGGCACGCTCAGATGCATGCCTGCTGCCACTCCAATTGTTATTAAAGGGTATGCAATACATAATGCAGCGCTTATTGAACCTTTATATTGCATCCTGCTGCTAGATGCAAAACTGTCAACCAGAATAATTAAAACAATAAAAAGGGCAAGTTGCAGTATATATGGAATTGGGTGCACTGCAAGCGCAAAGAAAGGCATGGTTGCGGTATTTGATGCAGAAGATGAGAGCATGCCTTTGCTAAAAGCAGAGAAGCTTGCAGAAAGATTGCTTGCGAAGCCCTGCATTGAAGTCATGCTTTTTGAAATGTGAAGTGACTGCGTTATATTACTCTCATATGTTGAATTCATTAGCGAAGCATTGTATAGTATATAGCTTGAATTCTGCACATTCATTGTGCCTGAAAGGCCAACAACTGCAAGCACAAATGCAATAGTTATAATGATTGCCCTTTTTCTTCCCACAACAAGTATGCCTATTGCAAAGGTAGGTATTGCAAGAAGGTAGCCAAGGTTTGAAAAAGACAGCGCAATCAAAGCATACATAAACAGAAGTGTGCGATAATGCATATACCCAAAAATCAGTGTAAGCACAATTGCAAATAATATTAAAGTAGATATTAAAGGCACTTGGTACATGAACTGTAGAACAATAAGAAATAGTAGTGCAATTATGCCAATAAATGGATGGTAAAGAGTAAGCCCAAAAAGTGCTATGAAAAGCAAAACAAGCAATGGAATAGGGTAAAAAGGCAGCGCTGCAGATGCTGCCAAAAATGTAAAAACTACAAGTACCGCATCAAAAAACGAATACCTCTGCGTAATCTTGGAAAGCCTGTCTTTTAATGAGTAAAGGAACAAAGGGCCTGCATAGCCCCTTTTGTGAATTAATGTTGATGAATAACTGCCGGCCATCGCAAATACCGTTTTTATAGAATTCTATTTAAAGGTATATATTGTTTTGCAATTATAGGGCATTATAAAGCATTTATATTGCATAAAAGGCAGTAAGCATAACACCTAGTGCACTGAAATAATATAAGCATATATATTTTTGCAGGCAATAATTCATCTTAAAAGCTTAGGAGGATAAAATGCTAACATGCGAAAGATGCAAAAAAGAGATCTATAGGTATAATGTATGCAATTACTGCAATAGAAAGATTTGCGACAATTGCGTAAAAAGTTCACAGAGGATATCAAAGACAGAGCACCTTGTAATATGCAAGGATTGCTGGAATGACATGAAAAAAAGGAGAGATTACAAGAACAAAATTGCGCCAACACCTCTTGAAATTTAAAAATAGAAAATAAAAAAGAAGAAAAAGAAAGATTTTGCTCACTTGCTTTTTAGCAGGAATGTGCCGTTGGCCCTTTTGCTTATCTCTTCAAGTATCTTTGAGGCAAAATCTTTTGAATCAAAAACCTTCTGATTGCCTTCACGGTCCCTTATAGATAGCGTATGGGTATCCTGTTCCTTTGCCCCTACTATTGCCATGTATGCCACTTCCCTTGATTTTGCATCCCTTATTTTGTATTCAAGGGTCCTGTCTGAATCGCTAAGCTTTACCCTTATGCCCTTGCTTTTTAGCTCGTTGTATACCTCCTTTGCATATGCACTATGCTTATCTGATATAGGTATTACTTCAACTTGCACAGGAGAGATCCATGTCGGGAACTTGCCTTGGTAGTGCTCTGTTATAATCCCTATGAACCTCTCAAGGGAACCCAGGATTGCCCTATGTATTACTACAGGGGTTGCCTGCATTCCTTTTTCGTCGGTATACTCAAGCTTGAACCTTTGTGGAAGGTTATAGTCAAGCTGCACAGTTGCAAGCTGCCAGCTTCTGCCCATTGAATCCTTAACATCGCAGTCTATTTTTGGGCCATAAAATGCGCCGTCCTTTTCCTTTATGTTGTATTTGAGCTTGTTCTTCTTTATTGCATCTTCAAGCTTTTTTGTTGCGGCATCCCAAAGCTCCTTTGTGCCAAGGTGGTCATCAGGCATTGTTGAAAGGTTTGGGGTAAAAGACATGCCAAAGGTATTGTATACCTCTTTTATCATCTCAAGCACAAGCGATACCTCTGTTTCTATTTGATCTTCTGTAGCAAATATATGCCCGTCGTCCTGAGTAAGCTCTTTTACTCTAAACAATCCAGTAACAGAACCGCTCAGCTCCTTCCTGTAAACCCTGTCAAATATTGCAGTCCTGAATGGAAGCTCCCTGTAGCTCCATTTTCTGCTCTTATAAATAAGCATAGTTGAAGGGCAGTTCATTGGCTTAAGGCCAACGCTCCCAAAGTCAGAGTCAAAAAGGAACATGCTATCGCTGTAGTGCTGTATATGCCCGCTCACATGCCACAGCGCAACATCAGACAGCGCAGGTGTGCTTATCTCTTGGTAATCATACCTTGCCTCAAGCTCACGAAGGAATTTTACGAGCTCCTTGTAGATTGTATAGCCGTTTGGATGCCAGTATACCATTGCAGGAGATACCTCTTGAAAGCTGTATAAGTCAAGCCTTTCCCCTATTTTTCTATGGTCCTCATCAGGCAGGGCAGACCAGTCTGCTTTCTTTACTATTGAAAGGTCAACACTTTTGTGCTCTGTCTTGCTCTTTTCCTCTTTGCCATAGCTCCTTGACTGCTCTGCGAGAGGGTGCCCTTTTATGCTAAGCTTGAGCTCCTTGTTCCAGCCAAATGGCGCGCTTATTACCTTTCCATCAAATGCTTTTGATGCATAATCTCGCATATACTTGTAAAGCATTAATGACTTGTCCAATGCCTCAAGATTGCTGCTCAAGTGCGCAAATGGATAAAAGACAATTGTGCCTATCTTCTGCTGCTTTGCAAATGCAACCGCATCATCAGAAAGCTTTTTTGCATCTTCCTCTGTGTCTCCTTTTTCCACTGTAAACATTAGCACTAATGCATTGCTTATCTCATGCTCCTTGCTTCCTTCTATGTCCTCATATATGCTTGCCTCAGGCTTGACTGCCCTGTATGCTATCTTTTCCACGTCCAGTTGTAGAACTTTCATATATATTCACCGAGTATAAAGTATGAATGCGGCAATGCCTTATAAAAAACTAGTTTGAATATGAAGCAAATGCATGCAAATGCAGATGCATAGGCACGCCTGCCTTCTTTATTTAAAATATTAAGCAAAGGAACAGCTGAATTGCATAAGGAACTTATACTGTTTGGCAGTAACCACTTCCACGCATCTGAATTACCTGCATAATATTGACAAGCAATAATATAAAAAGATTGTGGTCAATAGCTAGCTGCATGCCAATTGCAAAAATGGCAAGTGCCTGCATCTTGCTAAAGGCAAATTCACCATATGCTTGCTTTGGCATTAGGGCTTTTCCTTTGCAGAGAGGGCTATCTCAGCAAGGAGCGCTTCAAGCTGTATGCGCTCGTTTGCCCCTTCTATCAATCTGAAGTCCGCCTCGCCAAGCAGTTTGACTATCTTAAGCTTAGCCCTTTCATCAATGTTTATGTTCTGCATCTCCTTGTAGCACTGTGAGAGTATATCCTCGCCGGTCATGCCGTATTTAAGCATAAGGTTGTCAAGATCATCGCGGGCCTTTTCAAAGTTGCCAGCAATTGCATGGAGTATCATTGACGCAATTTCAGTAGGGCGCGCCCTTGAAGCTAGTTCGTAAACGCTTTCCTTAGTTATTTTCTTGCTTATAAGGGAGCAGCTCTGCAGGGTATTTGTAAGCTTTCTTAAATCACCGTCGCTTACATATATCAGCGCATCTATTGCATCATTGTCAAGCTCAAGGTGCTCCCCCTCCTTTATCCTATTTATATATTCAAGCATATCTTCCCTTGTAAGAGATTTGAACCTAAATACAACACATCTGCTCTGTATAGGCTCTATTATCTTGTTGGCATAGTTTGCACTTATTATGAAGCGGGTTTCGGCCGCAAACTTCTCCATGGTCCTGCGCAATGCGTGCTGTGCATCAGATGTCAATGCGTCAGCCTCATCCAGAAATATTATTTTTATTGGCACAGATGCAATGGATATAGTCTTTGCAAACTCTTTTACTTCACCCCTTATAACGTCAATGCCTCTAGCATCGCTTGCATTCAATTCCTTAAAAGCGCCTGCAAGGTTTCCATTGTATAAATCATTTGCAAGTGCAACAGCGCATGTTGTCTTCCCTATGCCTGCGCTGCCTGCAAAAATCATGTTTGGAAAATTCTTTCCCTTCACAAACGCCTTAAGCCTTTCTACAATAGGCTTCTGGCCTATGACCTCGTTGAGGCTTTTTGGCCTGTATTTTTCAGTCCACGGCAAGTCTAAACCCTCCATATAACCACAACAATAGTATTTATTATTTTACTTATAAATATTGTTAGCTGGTAGGCTTTTAGCCTTTTGTACAGCCCATGGGGAGCTACGCTAACCTGGCAGACTGCCAGCCTTGGGCGCTGGTAATAGGAGTCCAAATCTCCTGCTCCCCATCCGTATTATTTGATTCCTATCTTTGATTCCCTATGCTTTATGCATTGCTAAACCAAAGGGATTTTGCTTTGCAAAAATGTGGCAGTAAGCAGAATTTAAGCCATGGCCTCCAATATAGGAATTAGGGCCATATAGCCATGTTTAGTTATCTGCGGCATCTGCACATTTATACCATTAAGCGGTAGGCCTAACTGCTGAAACATTTGAATTTTAGGCATAATTGATAAAGCACATGCAACATTATGGCTTTTGCGCAGTAGAGTGCGCATAAAAATAAATTGATTGCATGCTAATATAATGCAATGGAAGTAGCAGGACTTAGTGATGAAGAGGCAAAAAAGCGAATAGAGCAGTATGGTTACAATGAGATAACAGCAAAGAAGAGGAACCCAGTATTGGTATTCCTAAGTAAGTTCTTTGGCCCCATACCTTTACTGCTTTGGATTGTAATAGTATTATCATATATACTGGGGCACATGGCCGATTTCTATATAATACTCGCGCTTCTTTTCTTCAATGCAATTGTAAGCTTCTTAGAAGAGTATAAGGCAGACAGATCGGTAGAACTGCTGAAGGAAAAGCTCAGGATAGAGGCGCGCGTGCTTAGATCAGGCAAATGGACTTTAGTACCATCACGGGAGATTGTCCCGGGGGATGTAATAAGGCTTAGGCTTGGAGATATAGTACCTGCAGATGCAAAGCTTACAGAGGCAGAATCAGTAGAAGCAGATGAATCAGTATTGACTGGCGAAGCAATGCCAAAGTCCAAAAAAGTTGGTGATACAGTATATGCAGGCTCTGCAATAAGGAGAGGGGAAGCAACCGCAACGGTTACCGCAACAGGCTATTCATCATATTATGGAAAGACTGCAAAGCTTGTGGAAGAAGCTAAGCCTGAGTTACATTTAGAAAAAGTAATCATGCGCATAGTTAAGTACCTGATAATAGCAGACGCATTTGTTATAGCAGCTATGTTCGCTTACGGCGTGCTTGTGCTCCATGCCTCATTGGCTACAATATTGCCATTACTCCTTGTTACATTTATTGCATCTGTGCCAGTTGCACTGCCAGCTGCATTTACTGTATCCATGGCGTTAGGGACAGAAAAGCTTGTAAAAAGCAATATACTTATCACAAAGCTTGACGCTATAGAGGAAACTGCAACAATGAATATATTGTGCATGGACAAGACCGGCACCATAACAATGAACAAGATAGAAGTGAAAGAGGTAAAAGCTTTTGGAAGGTTCACAGAGGAAGAGGTGCTAAAGTATGCTGCAGAAGCTTCAAGAGAAGAAGATAAAGATGTAATAGACCTTGCAATCATAAAAGAGGCAGCTGCAAGGAAAATATCAGCAGGCAAACAGCTCAGCTTCATACCTTTTGACCCATCATCAAAGCGCACAGAAGCAGCAATAGATGCAAACAAGCCTTATAAAGTATCAAAGGGCGCTGAGAAAAGTATTGAGGCACTTTGCGGGGCAAAAGGCAAACTGCTAAGTGAAGGAAACAATGTTGCTGAAGAGTTTTCTAAAAATGGCTATAGAATTATATTTGTTGCTGTGAACTTTAGCAAATGGGAGCTTGCAGGTGCCATAGCATTATATGATCCGCCAAGGCGCGATGCCCCTATGCTTATAAAAGAGCTTAAGTCATTAGGCGTTGTGCCTAAGATGCTTACAGGAGATAATATAGCAACTGCTGAAGAGGTTGCAGCTGAAGTTGGCATAGGCAAAAATATAGTGGATGCGGATGTGCTGCGCATGAAAGATGATAAAAGCGCAGAGGAGCTCATTGCAAGCGCTGACGGCTTCGCTGAAATATACCCAAGTGACAAGTATAAGATAGTTAGCATGCTGCAGAAGCGTGGCGGCATTGTAGGCATGACAGGAGATGGCGTCAATGATGCGCCAGCATTGAAGCAGGCAGATGTTGGAATAGCAGTAAATAACGCACTTGATGTGGCAAAGAGCGCAGCAACGCTGGTGCTTACAAAAGATGGCATAGACGTCATAATAAATGCTGTGAAGGAATCAAGGAGAATATTCGAGCGCATGATTACATATACAATAGCAAAGATCTCAAAAGTACTTCAGATAATAATGTTTGTTGCTGTAGTATTCATAGCATTCCGTTTTGTGCCTATACTGCCTTTCCAGCTTATACTGCTTATATTTACCAATGACATTGTAAACATATCAATAGCAACAGATAATGCCAAGTATTCAACCAGCCCTGACACATGGCATGTGCGTGCAATTGTCTATTCATCATTTGCAATAGGGTTGTTGCTTCTTATTGAAATGCTATTGCTTGTGCCAATGAAAGCCATGCTTGGCATGAGCATAGCAGAGTTTCAAACCGCAGCATTCTTAATGCTAGATATATCAGACAAGTTTGGTGTGATAAACATAAGGGAGAGAAAGGCTTTCTACAAATCAAAGCCAAGCGCTGTGCTTGCATTAAGCGCAATTGCGGGCATTGCAGCAGGATTGCTAATGGCGTATTACGGCATATTTATGAAGGGCATAGGCCTTGAACCAATAGCAATAATAATAGCAATAGCTGCGATCTTCTTATTTGCTATAGACTTTGTAAAGGTCAGGGTGTTCCGCCACTACAATATAAGCTAATAATTAATGTATGGCATAAATTGCAAAGCAAAAGAAAAGAAAAATTAAAGCGACGTTTGCTCAAATAAAATAAAGCAATACAAGAAATACTTACGATACTTGCATTATAACTTAAGCCATTTGAAACATAATCTCCAATGATTTTTGCCCTAATCCAATTCGCCATTTGAGGTTTTTTTACCACAAATGATTTTTGTTTATCAGCCAATTCTTTGAGCTAATGTCCTGATATCTTTCTATCAGCATAGGAAAAAGTCTGCCTATCTTTTGAATAGTTCTGTAAAGTGTTCTATATGAAGGTTCTTTTTTTATGCCGAGTAAATTCAATTTTTCCGATGGAGAAGTCAGCAATAAGTGATGTATCGAAACCGTGTCATCTACCTATTTGAAAGGAATAATTTTGCAATTTCTTTAATGTCTTTTGACCTTCCGCCAATGTTTCTGAAGATTACTGCTAGATACTTATATCTCTGCCTAAAGGCATAGTTATGTTTTGCATAAAAATCAAGAGTAATATGTAACCTTATAGGCTTTTACTATATGGCAAAGTTAAGCTGCAG
>JABEBW010002998.1_pt1 | contig 10560 bp, 10 predicted proteins | sample 7245961 | NCBI WGS metagenome assembly JABEBW01 (sample SAMN14506364, study PRJNA622280) | hot springs metagenome | biome: hot spring [ENVO:00000051]|acidic hot spring [ENVO:00002120]; feature: spring [ENVO:00000027]|sediment [ENVO:00002007]; material: sediment environment [ENVO:01001048]...
TGCTTGTGGCGTAAGGTATTGCGTGATCTGGATTTTGCGAGGTGACATACAAAAATTTACAATCATTTTACCAAGATTTATTCAAAGATTATTCGTTACGGATCACGAACTTAAAAAAAGTGATGAATGTAATCGAAAAAACATTCATTATAAATATAAAATTCGTAATTTATGCTGAATCTTTTATTTCGAGTTTTGACTTCATAGTATGATCATCGGAAATTGTCCTCACCGGCGCTGTTCAGGACATCTCAAGGGCATTATGCTCTCCGCATTATCCCATTTGCTATAGGCTATACGCTGTTTTGTATGGGCTTCGGCAGGCGCCTCCTCGATGTCTGGTCCTCACTACGTTGCGGAGGCCATCTCGACGGCATCCTGCCCTTCGCCAACTTACCACCCACTAATCCCTAATCTCTAACCCCTAATCTCTAATCTCTATTCCCTAATCTCTAATGTCTAATCCCTGTCTTTGCTATACGCCATAGGCTATATGCTGTTTTTTCTGATCACTCGTCACGCGTTACGCGTCACTGCTTATCAATGATTTGAAATTTAAAATTGGCTGTCATCTATGCTAAAATAATAATCAGGAGAGGTGATCATCTTGCCAGCACATTGGATATACATAAAAGACGTGAAAGATCATGTTGGTGAAATCATAACGGTAAAAGGATGGGTTTTTAACAAAAGATCGAGTGGTAAAATTTATTTTTTACAGATAAGGGATGGAAGTGGTTTTATTCAAGGGGTGGTTGAAAAGGCATCTTCGGAGGAAGCTTTTTCCAATGCTGAAAAGGTCAAGTTAGAGTCAAGCGTTGTAATCGAGGGTACTGTTAGAGAAGACAAGAGATCTCCATACGGTTATGAACTTGACATAAATAAAATTGAAATCGTCCAAATACCCATCGAAGAATATCCAATTTCAAAAAAGGAACATGGCATTGATTTTTTGATGAACAATCGCCATCTTTGGCTGAGGTCTCAAAAGCAATTTCATATTTTGCACGTTAGAAACGAAATTATATGGGCAGTGAGGGAATTTTACAGAAATAATGGATTTGTCCTTGTTGATACTCCAATTCTTACTGGAGCCATAGGGGAGTCTGCTGGAGAACTTTTCAGCGTCGATTATTTTGATCTTGGAAAAGCATATTTAACGCAAACAGGCCAACTTTACCTTGAAGCGGCAGCAATGGCACTTGGAAAGGTTTACAATCTTGGACCCACATTCAGGGCTGAAAAATCAAAAACAAGAAGACATCTTACGGAATTCTGGATGAATGAAGCGGAAGTTGCCTATTACAACTCAAATGATAACATGAATCTTCAGGAATCACTTGTATCATATGTTGTCGGACGCGTGCTTGAAAGGGCCGGGGATCATCTTAAGGCTCTGGAAAGAGACACAAAATTACTTGAAAAGGTTCAAGCACCTTTTCCAAGAATATCTTACGATGAAGGCGTTAAATTACTTCAGAAAAAGGGATTTGATATAAAATGGGGCGACGATATAGGTGGGGATGAGGAAACAGCCATAAGCGAGGAATTTGATAGGCCTGTAATGGTTTACAATTATCCAAGAAAAATAAAGGCTTTCTACATGCAACCCGACCCCCAAAGGCCAGAGGTCGTACTTTGCGATGATATGCTTGCGCCGGAAGGTTATGGAGAGATAATAGGCGCATCTGAACGCATAAGTGATCCCGATTTACTCGTTGAGAGAATAAAAGAATTTAACCTTCCAGTTGAATCTTACGACTGGTACATAGATCTTAGAAAATACGGCACTGTACCGCACAGCGGTTTTGGAATGGGAATTGAAAGGATAGTTTCGTGGATATGTAAACTTGAGCACATAAGAGAAGCGATACCTTTTGCCAGAACCATATACAGAATTCATCCGTAGGAGTTGAAATGGCGAGATTACTTTCTTCTGAACCACAAAAAGAAGATGAGGCTCTTGTTTCTTTAAGGCCATCGAGTTTGAACGATTACATAGGCCAAGAAAGAATAAAATCAAGGCTTAAAGTTGCGATAAAGGCTGCAAGTATGAGGGGGGATGTGCTCGATCACATCTTACTCGCAGGGCCCGCTGGCTTGGGGAAAACGAGTCTTGCCATGATAATAGCAAACGAAATAGGAGGAAAACTGAGGACAACAAGCGGACCTGTTGTTGAAAGACAAGGAGATCTTGCGGCGATCCTTACATCTTTATCTCCAGGAGACGTGCTCTTCATAGATGAGATTCACAGATTACCTCATCCTGTGGAAGAAATACTTTATTCTGCCATGGAAGATTTTCAAATTGACGTCATGATAGGAAAGGGACCTGGAGCAAGAAGCGTTAGACTTTCTATAAATCCCTTTACCCTTGTTGGAGCAACGACACGGAGTGGCTTGTTAACGCCTCCTTTGAGAAACAGATTCGGAATGATCTTTGAAATGGATTTCTACACGCTTGATGATCTTGCTTTAATAGCAAAAAGAACGGCATCATTGCTTGGAGTCAAAATTGACGATCAAAGTGCCCTCGAAATAGCCAAAAGATCGAGAGGAACACCAAGAGTGGTAAATAGATTTGTTAAAAGGATAAGAGATTTTGCAACTGTGAAGGCAAAAGACATCCTTGATATGGAAACGATAGAAGAGGCATTTGAGTCCATGCAAGTTGATAAAAATGGTCTTGATGAGATGGACATAAAGATACTTTTAAAGATGGCGAAAGATTACAAGGGAGGGCCAGTGGGAATAAATGCCCTGGCAGCGAGTGTGGGGATAGAACCGGAGACCATAAGCGAGGTTTATGAACCATTCTTGCTTCAAGGAGGATTCATTGCCCGCACCGCAAGAGGCAGGATTTTGACACAGAAAGGGTATTCTGTGATAGGAGAATCTTTGATTTGAAAGGGTGTGAATCATGTTTGCCGTTGCAAATCTCGTGTACGCAATAGCGGTTATTCTGAACATCGTTGTAATCTTTTTCATGGTTGTTCTCGTCATAGATGGGATACTGAGTTTTTTGTTGCCCTATGGTTTTCCGCTAAGAAGGATTTTTGACGAGATTTCTGAACCCGTTCTCAGGCCATTTAGAAGATTCATACATCCTTTTGGTTACCTTGATTTTACCCCATTTATCGTTTTCCTTGTTTTAATTTTCATACAACTTTTCGTTGTTAATTCACTTTTTGATCTCAGTGTGGTGTTAAGAAGATGACAAAATTTTGCGGTGCAGTCATCTTAAAGAACGAGAAGAATCAAGAAGCCGTGAGGGCATCTGAAGTTTTGAAGCAAAAGATCGAGAAGAGAATAAAGATTTTCGACGTTGAAAATGTTCCTGAAAATTCTATTTTCTTCATTCTCGGTGGTGATGGTACAGTTTTAAGATATGCAAAAAAAATTGCAGAGAAAGATCCATTCATCGTGGGGATAAATTTTGGTCATCTTGGTTTTTTAAGTCCTTACGAATTTGGTAAGATAAATCAGATCATCGAAGATATTTTAACTGATGGGAAATTTGCCGTTGTTGAAAGGAAACTTTCCAAAGTCAGGGGTAAATTTGGGGAAATCGAATTTTTGAATGAATTTGTTGTCCAAAGGGATATTCATTCTCACATGATCGACGTTGAGGTAAAAGTTGACGATTCTAAAGTTGGAACTTTACTTTGTGATGGAGTTTTAATCTCAACCCCAACAGGTTCTACCGCTTACAATCTTTCTGCAGGTGGTCCTGTTGTAGATCCTGAGGCAGACGTACTTTCAATAGTTCCAATGATGGCACATACGTTTTTAAAAGCTCCAATCGTCGTTTCTTCAAGGAGAAAAATAAGAATAGAAGTGCATCCTCGCAACAACGAGAAATACTTTGCCATCTCAGATGGAGAAATTTTGAGTGATCAAAATGATGCGGAATCATTTGAAATTGAGGATTCTGGAAAGAGCGTGAAATTCCTGTGCACGGAAGAGAGAAATTTTTTTAAAATCGTGAATCAAAAGTTAGGTTGGGGAATTAGAAATGGATCTAAACGTTATGACTGATTCGAAGTACAAATATTACGAGCAAGCCCTTGATTCTATGATTGAGGGCGTTATAATGGTCAATGAACGCGCGGAAGTGATCTTCATAAATAAAGCGGCGCGGCAAATATTGCACCTTAATGATGAAAATTACAATGGTAAAAAGGTCGTGAATGTCGTTCCAAACACGAGGCTTCATAAGGTCATTGAGAGCAAAAGGGCAGAAATAGACAAAATTCAAAGTGTTGGAAAGGTGAAGATCATAACCTCTCGCATTCCGCTTATAGATGAAAATGGGGAACTAAGGGGAGCATTTGCAGTTTTCAGAGACATAACGGAAGTCCAAAAAATGGCCGAAGAGGTTACAGATCTAAGGCACGTAAGGTTGATGTTGGAAAAGATCATAGAATCGACGGATGACGCAATAAGTGTTGCAGACGAAAATGGAAATTTGATGATGGTGAATCGTGAATATACCAAATTGACAGGTTTTAACGAAAAAGATGTTATAGGAAAGCCAGCCACAATAGATATAGCCGAAGGTGAAAGTGTCCACATGATGGTGGCGAAAGAAAAGAAGCCAATTTTGGGTCACAGACTTAAAGTAGGGCCCATGAAAAAAGATGTCATAGTTGATGTTACTCCTCTCTTCATAGATGATAAATTCGTCGGAAGCGTGGGTGTGGTTCACGACGTTTCAAAGATAATTTCATTAAGTCGTGAACTTGAAGAGGCAAATCAAGTGATAAGACACATAAGTGCCCGTTACACTTTTGACGATATCATAGGAAATGGTCAGGCCATGCAAATTGCCATAACGCAGGCAAAAAAAGTCGCGCCAACGAGAGCAACTGTGCTTTTAAGGGGAGAATCTGGAACGGGAAAAGAACTTTTTGCTCATGCGATTCACAACGCAAGTGATAGGAAAAATGCCTCTTTTGTGAGCGTCAATTGTGCGGCTTTACCGGAAGGAATTCTTGAATCAGAACTTTTTGGGTACGAAGAGGGAGCTTTCACGGGGGCGCGCAAGGGGGGCAAAATAGGACTTCTTGAAGAATCTAATGGAGGTACACTTTTCCTTGATGAAGTTGGGAAAATGAATTTGAGCGTTCAGTCGAGGTTTTTGAGATTTCTTCAGGAAATGGAAATAACAAAACTTGGAAGTACTAAAGTGAAGCATCTTGATGTCAGAATAATAGCCGCCACGAATATAAACCTTGAAGATATGGTCAAAAACGGAACTTTTATACCCGATCTTTATTACAGACTTAACGTTGTCCCCATATACATCCCTCCTTTAAGAGAAAGAATTGAAGATATAGAACCTCTTGTGAAGTACATAATAAGAAAGTTAAACCAACAATATGGCAGATTAGTCGAAGGTATTTCAAGAGATGCTTTAAATGTGATAGAGAAGATTTCGTGGCCTGGAAATGTTAGAGAACTTGAAAATTTCATAGCCAGAGCGATGATAAACATGGATATAAGTGAAAAAGAGATAACGATTTCCTCTTTGCCTCCTTACGTAGAGTCGAAGAAAAAAATTTTCAACGGAGCGAAAAAAGATCTAAAGAAATCCCTTGCCAATTACGAAAAAGAATTGATAGAAGAGGCATTAAGGGCAAATGATGGAAACAGGAAAAAGACGGCTCAATATCTCGGAATAAGTTTAAGAACGCTTTTTTATAAAATGGAAAGTTACAAAATAAAGTGAGGAGGAAGTGAAATGAAGGATCTATGGGAAGAGATAAAAAATGTTGACCCTGAGATTTACGAAGTAGTTCATAAAGAACTTGAAAGGCAAAGAAATGGCATCGAACTTATAGCCTCTGAGAACTTCGTTTCAAAGGCAGTTTTACAGGCGATGGGCAGCGTTTTGACAAACAAATACGCTGAAGGATATCCCTCGAAACGCTACTACGGTGGTTGCGAAATAGTTGATATAGCAGAAAATCTCGCACGGGACAGAGCGTGTCAACTTTTTGGTGCGGAACACGCAAATGTGCAACCTCACTCTGGCTCGCAAGCGAATATGGCCGCTTACATGTCAATCGCAGAGCCTGGTAGCGTTATGATGGGCCTTTCTTTGACGCAAGGCGGACATCTCACACATGGGTCGCCGGTAAACTTTTCTGGAAAACTTTACAAAATAATTCCTTACGGTCTTAATCCAGACACCGAAACGATAGATTACGATGAGGTCAGAAGGCTTGCAATAGAAAACAAACCAAAGGTAATAATAACTGGAGGAAGTGCCTATCCGAGGATCATCGATTTCAAACGTTTTAGAGAAATTGCAGACGAAGTCGGGGCGTACCTCGTCGTGGATATGGCGCATTTTGCAGGCCTCGTTGCCGCCAAAATTCATCCGAATCCCGTTGAATATGCGCACATCGTCACCTCGACAACCCATAAAACGCTTAGAGGACCAAGAGGCGGTCTCATACTTTCTAAAGAGGAATTCGCAAAGCAAATAGACAAAACCATCTTCCCTGGAATTCAAGGAGGTCCTCTTATGCACGTGATAGCAGCCAAAGCCGTCTGCTTTAAAGAGGCGATGTCTTCTGAATTCAAGAATTATCAAAGCCAAATAGTTAAGAATGCCGCAACACTTGCCAAATCTCTTTCAGACAGAAAGATAAGAATCGTCTCTGGGGGAACGGACACACATTTGATGCTCCTTGATCTTGTTGATACGGGATTGACAGGGAAGGAAGTTGAAAATTTGCTTGGCGAAGTTGGGATAACGGTGAATAAAAACACGATACCAAGAGAACAAAGACCGCCGACCGTAACGAGTGGCATAAGAATAGGTACACCAGCCGTCACAACTCGTGGCATGAAAGAGGCAGAGATGGAAGAAATTGCCGACATAATAGCATCTGTAATTCATAATCCTAACGATCAAACCAAACGTATTTCAAGGGAGCGCGTTGAAAAACTTTGCAAGAAGTTTCCACTTTATCCTGACATTTTGTAAGGAGGTGGTATTTTGAAGATACTTGGATTGATCCTCGCAGGTGAGAAGGGGCAAAATCTTGGCAAATTGACAAATAAGAGAGCCTCTGCTGCCGTACCCATTGCTGGAAAATACAGGGCTATAGATTTTACCCTCTCAAACATGGTAAGGGCTGGCATAAAAAGGGTTGGAGTACTGACTCAATACAATCCGCGCAGTCTTATGGATCACCTTGGTTCGGGAAGAGAATGGGATCTTGACAGGAAAAATGGAGGCCTTTACATACTTCAACCTTACGTTAGCGATACAAGCCAACTTTGGTACAGGGGAACTGCGGATGCAATTCATCAAAATATAACGGTGCTTAGAAGGGGAGATGAGGACTACGTCTTGATAGGATCTGGCGATCACATTTACAACATAGATTTCACCCCTCTTTTCAAATATCATCTCTCAACCTCCGCAGACATAACGATTTTGACCAAATCTGTTGAAGGATACGATCCAGCCCTTTATGGAACTGTGAAAACAGATCAAAATGAAAGAATAATTGACTTCAAGGAAAAAGAAAAAGAAAACTTCGGAGATAAAATAAATTTAGGCGTGTATTTCATGAACAAAAAATTGATGATGGATCTACTGTATTCAACCGTTCCAAATGGCAAATACGATCTTGTTAGGGATGTTATAATACCCAACATAGAAAATCTTAGAATAATGTCTTACAAATTTTCAGGTTATTGGAGGAACGTAAAGAAATCTTTGATTGAATATAAAAGAATAAATATGGATATGCTGAATCCTGAAATTCTTAATGAACTTTTTTCTCCATCAAGAAAGATATACACAAAACTCAAAGATTTGGCTCCTCCCAAAATAACATCTACAGGTTCGGTGGTGAACTCGATAGTGGCAGATGGATGTATAATCTCGGGAAAAGTTTCCAACAGCGTTATTTTTAGAAGTGTTAACGTTAAAGCAGGAGCGATTGTTGATAATTCTGTCGTAATGGAAGGCTCAACGATTGAAGAGGGAGCAAAAATCGTTAACTGTATACTGGACAAAAATGTTACCATAAGAACGGAACGTTCCTACATTGGTTACGAGGAACCACTTTTCTTCGAGAAATGGCAAGTTGTTTGAAAGGGGATGAAGTTGTGAGCGAAATAATAGCGATGATACTTGCCGGAGGTCAGGGAACAAGGCTTGGAGTGTTAACGGAAAATGTCGTTAAACCCGCAGTTCCATTCGGCGGAAAGTACAGGATCATAGACTTTACCCTTTCAAATTGCATCAATTCTTCGATATACACAGTCGGCGTTCTAACGCAGTATAGGCCGAGAGTTTTGAGCACACACCTTGGAATTGGTAGAGATTGGGATATGGACAGAAAAAATGGAGGCCTTTTCGTGCTTTCTCCTTACGCTGCCGCTGCAGAGGGGGAATGGTACAAGGGAACGGCGCATGCTATAGCGCAAAATATAGATTTCATAGATCAGTTTTCTCCACAATACGTTTTGATACTTTCTGGCGATCATGTTTATTCAATGGATTACAACGAAATGCTTGATTTTCATATCTCAAGAAATGCCGACGCGACGATATCGTGCATTCGTGTTCCCCTCTCTGAAGCACACAGGTTTGGAACCGTGATAACGGACAACACTTCCAGAGTTAAAGAATTTGAAGAAAAGCCAAAAAATCCGAGATCTCAACTTGCATCGATGGGAATTTACATATTCAACTGGAAATTGCTAAAACCTTTGTTGATAGAAGATTCTAAAAACGAAGAGTCCTCCCACGATTTTGGTAAAGATATAATGCCCAAGCTCGTCAATGAAAATGTCAACTTCTATGCCTACGAGTTTGAAGGATACTGGAGAGATGTTGGAACGATAGAGTCATTTTGGGAGGCAAATATAGACTTAACACGATCGATGCCAGCGCTAAATCTTTACGATCCAAACTGGAGATTTTACACTCATAGCGCTGAGATGCCTCCGGCATTTTTTGGAAATGAAGCTGAGGTTGTCAACTCACTCACGAGTGAAGGGTGTATCATCCATGGGAAAGTTGATGGTACCGTGCTTTTTCAAGGGGTAAAGGTCAAAAAAGGATCATTCATAAAAAATTCGGTCATAATGACAAATGTTTTAATAGGTGAGAATTGTATCGTAGAAGATGCGATAATAGGTGAAAACTCAATCATTGGTGATAATTGTAAGATAGGAATTGGAGATAAGGTTAAAAATGAGAGATACCCAAACATATACACTGGCGGGATAAGCGTTATAGGTGAGGGGGTTGTCGTTGATGATGGCTCTACCGTTGGGAAAAATTCTTCAATTGGAAATTTTTTGAACACTAAGGAAATGAAAGTAAAAGTGGTACCAAGTGGTAAAAATCTTAGAATAGATGGTCTTGTCTGAATTTGTTTCGTTGTGATATAATTGTTTTCGTGTTCAGCCAGCGTAGCTCAACCGGTAGAGCAACTCATTCGTAATGAGTAGGTTTAGGGTTCGAGTCCCTACGCTGGCTCCAATTTTTGAGAGGTGGAAATTATGAAGTTTTTTCTCATAAGTGATAACATCGATACTCAAATAGGCATGAGATTGGCCGGAATAAATGGAGTTGTTTTGCACACAAAAGCGGAAATACTGCCCGTGATCGAAGAAATTAGAAAGAAAAAAGACGTTGGAATACTGCTTGTAACTCAAAAAATTTCGGAAATGATTCCAGAGGAATTGGAAAGTTTAAGAAGATCAAGAACTCTGCCGATAGTAACGGTCATCCCCGATAGACATGGAAGCACAAGATCTAAAGATTTCATAACGCATTACGTACAAGAGGCGATTGGAGTGAAATTGAAATGAACATTGAGAAAAAACTCGATGCTTTAAAAACATACGTTAAGAATAAGGCCGACGAAGATGTTCAATCCTTAATAGAGGATGCAAATAAAAAAGCCAAAGAGATAAAAGAAAATTACGAAAAAAAGGCCGAAGAAATGTATTCAAAGATAATAGAAGATGCCAAAAAGCAGATTGACGATATAAGTCGTACTGAAAAAGCCCAGGCCATATCAAGAAGTATGAGAATAAATATAGAAGGTCAAAAAGACATAATAGAAGATTCAATGGCAATTTTGAAAGAAAAATTCTTTGAGATTCCTCAGAAAGAAAATTACCCTGATTTTCTCCGTTATTTACTCACAGAGGCTTTAAATGTAATCGACACAAAAAAAGTAACGGTAAAGTGCAGAAAAGCTGACAAAGAGACGATTTCTAAAGTTGTTTCTCAAATATCTGATGGCAAAAAAGACATTTCCATCTCAGATGAGGAAGTTAAAATAGCAGGTGGTGTTGTGATTGTATCTGAAGATGGCAAGGAGATCGTAGAAAATACACTGGAAAGTAAGCTTGAAGAGATCAAAGAATTGTATCTGCAAGAATTGTTTTCTAAGTTGAAAGTTAGGTGATTTTGATGGAAAGAACGGGAGAATTATATTCTATAAACGGACCTGTCGTTAAGGCTAAAAAGATGACGGGTTTTATGATGCACGAGATGGTACTTGTCGGAAATGT
>JABEBW010003919.1_pt1 | contig 10546 bp, 7 predicted proteins | sample 7245961 | NCBI WGS metagenome assembly JABEBW01 (sample SAMN14506364, study PRJNA622280) | hot springs metagenome | biome: hot spring [ENVO:00000051]|acidic hot spring [ENVO:00002120]; feature: spring [ENVO:00000027]|sediment [ENVO:00002007]; material: sediment environment [ENVO:01001048]...
CTCAACAATAATCAATAGAATTGCTGTATTTAATAACTAATTATTTCATGAACTTTAAGGGTTAAATAGCTTGTGAGAAGGACAGTCATTCAACAAAGCAACCAGATACAAAACAATTTTCAAGCATCTACTTTGCCCTCTAGCTTTGGCTATTTCATATTTATACGGAATAGGAAACTGAGAGAAGTGCTTGAGGAAGGAAAGTACTCTATCATTGAAATGAGTTAGGAATGTGCCCATATGTTACCTAACTTTCTTTTCATGTTACCTAACTTTTGGCCTTTTCCTGCCTTTTAAACCCTTTTTGCATAGGCAAGTGTGAAGGCAGATGATATGGCGCTCACCAAACAAGCTCTGGAGAGGCTGTCAGGGCTACAGGATCCCTTGAGCTGGGCAGGAAGCTGGAGAAATTATGAGAACCAGAACATATAAGCAAAGGAGTTCCTTAGAGGATAAGCTTCAGCATGAGCTTAAGAGGCTTAAGAAGAGGGCTGGCATGGGCCAGGAGCTGAAGGTTATTTGGCTGCCAAACCCCAGCGAAAGGCTTTCTGGAAAGGTGGAAGGGGATCTCATTTACATATATAAGCAGGATGAAGGAAAGGCGCTTGAAACCTTAAGGCACGAGTTCGTGGATTACGCTGTAAGCAGGGCAATAGAGCCCTACATGTTTGCCGCAAACAAGCTGGTTCAGCTTATCAATGAAATGAGCTACAGGAGGAAGGAGGAGGCAGTTGAGGCCATTCTCAGGCTCCTCTAGCCCTTTTTGATGAGTATCTTCCGTGATGGCAGCACGGATACGAACTGCCACCCATTTCCAAGGTACCTCTCAAGCTCATTTTCATAAACCACCATCTGGGGGTCGCGCCTTTCATCCCTCTGCCTCTTAAGCTCATTCTCGAAGAGCTGAAGCTCCTCTTCCTTGCTCAGCTCCCTCCCAAGCTCCTTCTCCCTTGCAACCTTAACTTCCAGCAGGTCTATGCCGAGCAAGCCCTTTGCTATGGATTTTAGCGCTTCTATCTTTGCCTCCATTACAACGCTTGATTGCTCTACAGGCTGAAGGCCAGTGAGCAGGAATGGCTCGCTGTCCTTGTATGATTTTCTCATATCTTCAATCATGTCTGGGGACAGGACCCCCTTGTTAGTGCTGTACCTTGCCTCTATATCTCCCTTGTGCCCCATGAGGAACTGAAGGTATGGATGGGATGTCTTCCCCTTAGATTCGGCTATTATCATGCTGGTGTCGCAATAAGCCCTGAGCACGTACGGCCTCCAGCTGAATCCAGCCCTCAATATGGCCTACCTGATGTCCCTGGTCACAAGGGCCGTCCTGAGAAACCTGTTCCTCTTGTGACCCCTTGGGTCAAACCCAAGCAGGGGGGAGTCCCTGCCAATAATTTCGCCCCCCTTGATCCTCTCATCAAGGTATTCCTTTATGTAGGTTACTGCCTGCTGAGGAACAAACGTGAAGTACTGGTGCCTTGCCTTGCTCAGTGCCCTTCTAACCAGGAGCATGGATGGCACCTTCTTGAACTCCACTCCATCTGCGTGAATTTCAGCCTCAGTGAAGTCCCCAAGCCTCAGCCCATCCGTTCCGGTGTAGTTGCCAATTGTTTCTGGCCTCAGGCCCGAAAAGGCCATGAGCGATATTGAAACCCTTGCCCTTGGAGTTGCCATGCGCAAAATCCTGTCAAGCTCCTCCCTGCTGGGAACCCTCTCTCCAGCTATCCTTGGCGAACCGTGCTCCCCCCGTATGTTGACCTTGAGCCTGACGTTCAGGCCATTGTATGAAAGCCATGAGTGCAGCACCCTCTTGAACCTTGCTATGTAAGATCCTGCCTTCCCCTCTCTCTCAAGCCTCCTCACAAAGTCGCTGAAGCTGTCCCTGAGCTCCTTCGTTTCAGCCATCTTCAGTATACCCTCACGGTCAGTCCCGTTCAATTCACAGTAAAGGCCAAGGGCCCTGAGGTACACTGTTGCTGTGATGTATGAATTGGCAGCCAGGTTATCGAACCACCTCTTCACTTCCTCATCATTCAGCAGGCCCTTATATTTGGCTCCATCCATAACCAGTTATAGTGCAGCCCTCATATAAAGTATTCACTTAAAAAATTAAATGGGCTGGCCAGGATTTGAACCTGGGATCTTCGCCGTGTAAGGGCGATGTGCTAACCAGGCTACACCACCAGCCCCACTGCACACAGGGATTTTGACGGCTGATCATATAAGAGAAACGGTTCGGGCGATTAGTAACGATGGGCTGAACGAGTCGACCCCGAAGGGCCTTCTCGCGTACACCCTCGTCCTATCAACGCCGTATTTTACAGCAGCCCTACTCCTGCTCTTTCCCCGACCTTGCGGCCAGGAAAAGCTCAGGAACGTTGACTATTTTTGGGAGAGGCTTCCCCCTTAGATGCTTTCAGGGGTTATCCTCAGTGGCTCAGCTACCCGGCTCCCCCTGTCGGAGGACCGGTACACCGGAGGCCACCTTGCCCTGTTCCTCTCGTACTAAGGGCAAGTTCCCCTCAGTCAACGCGCACTTCCATCAGGTAGAGTCCGACCTGTCTCGCGACGGTCTAAACCCAGCTCACGTTCCCCTTTAATGGGCGAGCAGCCCCACCCTTGGCCCCGACTGCAGGGCCAGGATGGGAAGAGCCGACATCGAGGTACCAAACCGCGGGGTCGATAGGAGCTCTCGCCCGCGACGAGCCTGTTATCCCTGGGGTAACTTTTCTGTCGTCACCAGCCCCCAACGGAGGGGACATGGTGGTTCGCTAGGCCCGGGTTTCCCCCCTGGATCCGACGCGTTTAGGGATCCAGTCAGGCCGGCTTTTAGCCTTGCCCTCTGCGGTGGGTTCCTGACCCACCTGAGCCGACCTTAGGGCCCCCTCGATATCTTTTCGAGGGGGTGCCGCCCCAGCCGAACTGCCCACCTGCAGTTGTCCCAAGTACTATCCTGGTTAGCGACGTAGGCACGGCTAGCTGGTGTTACACTTGCGCCTCTGCTGAACCCGAAGGCCCAGCTTCGAAGGCTCCCAGCTACTCTCTGTAGCCGCACCCACACCGCAGCTGCAAGCTGCAGTAAAGCTCCACGGGGTCTTCTCTCCCCGATGGAAGTAGGTGGACTGTTCGTCCACCTTAAGTGGGTTCACCGGGTTGCAGGCGGGGACAGCGGGGCCCTCGTTGTTCCATTCATGCACGTCGGAACTTACCCGACAAGGCATTTGGCTACCTTAAGAGGGTCAGAGTTACCCCCGGCGTTTAGCGGCCCTTAGCCCGGTTGAACCCGGGTTTTAGGTACCGCCACTGGCCAGGATTCAGCGGCCGTACAAATCCTTCCGGACTAGCGGCCACCTATGTTTTTATTAAACAGTCGGGACCCCCTTGTCACTGCGACCTGCGATCCCAGCTTTTCGCTAGGACTGCAGGCACCCCTTATCCCGAAGTTACGGGGCTAATTTGCCGAGTTCCCTCGCCTACGGTATACCCGACACGCCTTAGGCTTCTCACCCAGACCACCAGTGTCGGTTCTTGGTACGGTCTCCAGCCCGCAGCCAAACATTTCTTTCAATGTCCCTCAGAATCGAGCGAACTCGCCAAAGGCGAGCCATTCCTCACTCGCATGAGTTCACGTCATTACGACACTCCCCCACGCTTATAGAGTTAGACAGGGTGACTGCCCTGCTCACCCTATCTGAAGGCAAAAATGATTGGCATGACCTTGCGGTCAGGGCTGAAGGCACCGGAATATTAACCGGTTTCTCTTTCGATACTATCCCTTGCGGGATGAATCTTAGGGCCGGCTAACTCTTGGTCGAGGACGCGTTGCCAAGAAAACCTTGGTCTTTCGGCGACCGGGATTCCCACCCAGCTATGCTGTTACTACCACCAGGATCTGCACTAGAAACCGCTCCACAGGACCTCACGGCCCTGCTTCTGCGCAGCCTCTACGCCCGCCTACCGCCCACGCACAAAGTGCGTGACCCAGTGTATCGGCGACAGGCTTAGCCCCGTCCATTTTCGGGGCCCAATCGCTCGGCAGGTGAGCTGTTACGCACTCCTTGGGAGATGGCTGCTTCTGAGCCTACTCCCCTGCTGTCTAAGCGAAAAGACGCCCTTTGGCTTGACACTTAGCCTGCACTTTGGGGCCTAAACACTGGTCTGGGTTAAACCCCTCTCGGTTATGGGGCTTACCCCCATAAACCCGTCTCCAGGCTTCAACTGCGTTAGTATGTTCGGAGTTCGAAAGAAGGGCGGGACCTTTCGGCCCCTTACCTTTCCATCGGTGCTCTACCACACTAACAACATCTGCCCAGGCCTGGCTGGGACCAGCTTCGGCGGGAACTAGCTATCACCGAGTTAGATAGGTTTTTGGCCCCTTGCCCAAGTTCAGGGGACCGAATTGCACGTCAGGACCCTTGCGGGCCTCCACCAGGGTTTCCCCCGGCTTCGCCCTGTCCTGGGCAAGATCACTCGGTTTCTAGTCTTACCCCAATGGCTAAAGGGCGCTATTGACACCCCTTCCCTCACTTCTTACGAAGTTGCGGAAAATCGGTTTCCCTTCGCCTACGAGCTTCTAACTCTTAGACTCGCCATTAAGGTAAACTCCCTGGCCCGTGTTTCTAGACGGAACGCAATACCCTGGAAACCCGTTAATCTGCTGCAGCCTTGCGGCTACAACAGATTGAGAAGAATCCTTCTGAGCATTGCACGATTATAACCGCCTGATTTCAGGCACTTTTCACCCCCCTCCCGGGGTACTTTTCAGCTTTCCCTCGCGGTACTTGTCTGCTATCGGTCACAAGAAGTATTTAGCCTTGGAGGCCGCTTTCCCCCATCTTCCCCAACCAATGTCAAGGCCGGGTACTCTGCACGCAGAAAATAGGGCCCATTGCTTTCGCTTACGGGGCTATCACCCACTTTGGCAGGCCTTTCCAGGCCACTTCAGCTAGCAATGGATCCTATTATGCTCCTGCGGCAAACACTACATCCCCCATGCATTGCTGCACGAGGTTCAGTTTGGGCTTCACCCTTTTCGCTCTCTACTACTAAGGGCATCTCAATTGATTTCTTTTCCTCCCCTTACTCAGATGTTTCCTTTCAGGGGGTTCGCCAGTGCGCCTAATGGCGCACTTGCCAGGCTTTAACCTGGCAGGTTAACCCATTCGGGAATCCTCGGATCAATGGCTGCATGCGCCTACCCGAGGCTTTTCGCAGCTTGCCACGCCCTTCATCGCCCCTTGTGCCTAGCCATCCACCAGGCGGCGTATTTCGTTTCTCAGATATGATCAGCTTTCGTCATCCCTATGCACAGTGTCATCATGGATAGATTTAATCCACTTCACTCTTCATCTGCAGATTTATCTGCAGATTGCATCTCTAATTTCTGGTCACAGAATTTGGCAAGAGTTCAGGCCGGCAATATATATGGAGGTGATCCGGCCGCACCTTCCGGTACGGCCACCTTGTTACGACTTCTCCCTCCTTGCAAACCCCTGGTTCGATGACACCAAAAAGATGCCACCTCGCCAAGGATTCACTCAGGTGGAGCGACGGGCGGTGTGTGCAAGGAGCGGGGACGTATTCACCGCGGGATGGTGACCCGCGATTACTAGGGATTCCAGGTTCATGAGGGCGGGTTTCAGCCCTCAATCCCAACTACGGTGAAGTTTAGAGATTACCTTCCTCTTTCGAGTTTGGCTCCCATTGTCTTCACCATTGCAGCCCGCGTGTGGCCCAGGGGTTTCGGGGCATACTGACCTGCCGTAGCCCCCACCTTCCTCCGCCTTATCGGCGGCAGTCCTGTTAGTTTCCCCTCATTACCTTTCGGAAACAAGAAGCAACTAACAGCAGGGGTCTCGCTCGTTGCCTGACTTAACAGGACACTTCACAGCACGAGCTGGCGACGGCCATGCACCTCCTCTCGGCTTGTCAGGTAAGGTCTTTAGCCTGACCATCACTCTGCCGTCACCCCTGGTAAGGTTCCCGGCGTTGACTCCAATTAAACCGCAGGCTTCACCCCTTGTGGTGCTCCCCCGCCAATTCCTTTAAGTTTCGGCCTTGCGGCCGTACTCCCCAGGCGGCTCGCTTAACGGCTTCCCTGCGGCCCTGGCAGAGCACAAAGCTCTTCCAAGACCTAGCGAGCATCGTTTACAGCTAGGACTACCCGGGTATCTAATCCGGTTTGCTCCCCTAGCTTTCGTCCCTCACCGTCGGGCGCGTTCTGGCTAAACGCCTTCGCCACTGTTGGTCTTCCACGGATCAGCGGATTTTACCCCTACCCATGGAGTACCTTTAGCCTCTCCCGCCCCCTAGCCCTATAGTATGATTCGCAGCCCAGCGGTTGAGCCGCTAGATTTAACGAATCACACAAAGGACCGGCTACGGACGCTTTAGGCCCAATAATCATCCCGACCAGTCGGGGAGCTGGTATTACCGCGGCGGCTGACACCAGTCTTACCCTCCCCTTATTCGCTAGGCTTTTTAGACCTAACAAAAGCTATTCTCTGCGAATAGCACTCGGGGTAGCCTCATCACCCTTTCGGGCATTGTGAAGGTTTCGCGCCTGCTGCGCCCCGTAGGGCCTGGATCCTTGTCTCAGGATCCATCTCCGGGCTCCCCCTCTCAGAGCCCGCACCGGTCATAGGCTTGGTGGGCCCTTACCCCGCCAACTACCTGATCGGACGCAACCCCACCCTAAGGCAACCACTCCAGCATGCTGAAGTGGCCCTTTTAACCTCTGCGCATTCCAGCCTCAAAGGTTTATGGGTCATTAGCCCCAGTTTCCCGGGATTATTACCCTCCTTAGGTTAGGTTAGCTGCGTACTACTGAGCCGTGCGCCGCGCTTTCCACAGCCGGAAAACGCTCGACTTGCATGGCTTAGCCCCACCCCGATACCGGTCGGGTCCGGCAGGATCAACCGGATACGTACTACCGACCTAAACTCTATTTACCTTCTGTGACCAGCATCAGTTCCAACACATCACATGTTGGATCTTCATTATTGTACGCGCACTTGGAGATCACTGCATCACAGTCAGGGCAAAAATATACCCATCTCTGCAATGATGCCCGTTTATGCGCGTTATAAATTTGTAAACAGCCCCTTTATTAATTTTTACCAATTACATGAAACAGTTAACCAGGAACTGGATATTAAATCCACAGCGCTAAAGTTGTGGCATGATTTAACAAGCTAGCCATTATGAAGCTCCCGCTCTAATTTAAATGCAAAGTTTAAATTTAAATAAAAAAAATGGGGTTCATGAGTTGGATAGATTCGCATTCACACCACTATTTAACTTCGTTATCCATATTAGATGAACTGCACCGGGGTGGTTTGTTGGGGGTTGTTGAAGCAAGCTGGATTCCTGTAAAGCCAACTTCTTCTTCAACGTTAATTGACCTCTACAACTGGATAGTTAATCAGGAAAGGGCTAGGCTGGATAAAATAGGCCTGAAGCTCATTCCCGCTATAGGCATACATCCCAGGTGCATACCGTCCAGTGAACTCGATCAATCATTAAACAACGTTGAAAAGTGGTTAGGCATGGACAGCGTAAAAGCTCTTGGCGAAGTTGGATTGGAAAGTGGCGATAAGCAGGAAGTTTACGTGCTTGAAAGGCAATTAAAAATGGCAATGGCAGCGGATAAACCTGTAATAATGCATACACCAAGAAACAACAAAAGGCTGATTCTTGGGCAAATATTAAAAACTGTTGAATCTGTTTCATTTCCTCAGGAGCTTCTTGTTATAGACCATCTGAATTTTGAAGTTTATGAGGACGTGCAGAGGCTAAAGGTTAAGTTTGGCTTATCCGTACAGCCTGGAAAGCTGTCAGTGGATGAGGCTTTTGAAATGCTGCAAAAGCTTGATTTTGAAAGGGTTTTAATAAATTCTGATTCAAGCACTGAGCCAAGTCAGCCAAACTGGCCTGCTCTGCTTCTAAGTAAACTGGAAGCCAGCGGTTTAAAGGAAATTGCAAAAAGGATTGCCATTGAAAATCCCCAAAGATTTTACAGAATTTAAGCCCATTAATAGAAGTTTTTTTAACAGGGAAACAACGCAAGTAGCTAAAGAATTGCTGGGGCAGCTGCTAGTAAGAACTGTAGATGAAAATTTAATGGTGGTTAGGATTACAGAAGTTGAAGCCTACAAGGGGCTTGCCGATCCGGCAAGCCATGCATACAGGGGAAAAAGGGGAAGGGCCGAAATTATGTTTGGGGACGTTGGCTTTGCATACGTTTATCTATCATATGGCGTTCATTATTGCCTTAACGTTGTAGCCAAATCACCAAGTCAGGAAGCTGGGGCTGTTTTGTTGAGGAGCGCTGAGCCAGTAATTGGATACCAATTTATGAAAAAGTTCCATGATAAGGATGCATGCAGAATTTCAAGCGGGCCTGGCAATTTAACGAGGTCGCTGAACATAAACTACAAGTACAATGGATGTGACTTAACATCATGCCCTGACCTGTTCATATCTCCAGGTTGGCTCAATGAGGGGGAGAAGGTCGTTAAAAGCAAAAGGGTGGGGATTTCCAAAGCCACAGACAAAAAATGGCGATTTTTAATAGCTGATAACTGCAGCGTTTCAAAAAAGCCATAATATGCTCCAATTGCATTTAGCAAAAAATGGATCCATTTATTTTATTTATATATGAGTTAGTGGCCTGGGAGGAGCAGTAAAAGCTCCAGTGACTGGATACACGAATTCACCCTGGGTTTTATATTTTTCAAAATAATATATATAAATAAATAAGGTGCATAAAGCATGCAAATTCCGCAGTAAATGTAGCAATGAACATAAAGATGCATGCTCATTGCCCAGCGTGCGCCTTTGTACAGAGGCTCATGCTGCTTTTACAAAGAGTAGTGGCAGGCGCGGTGGAAGAAACGGGCAGCCCTGAGAAGTATGTCATTTAAATGGAATCCTGTAAACGGACCCGCATTTTTTACATGTAAACACGAGTTTCCCTTTTCTCAACCTTATTGTTTTAAAATATATGGGCGGCGAATACTCTTTGCACCTTTTGCAAAAAAGAAGCTTTAGCTCATATGGCTGTTTAATTCTAAATTTAAGCGCAATTCTACTGGCAAGTTTTGCCTGTCTTTCGGAAAGGGAACTGGATGGGTCATTATAAGCCTGAGAAATTAGAAATTTAACTGATTCAGTTGCTGCTTTCATCCTTTATCCATCCATACCCTTCCCTGTCTATCTTATCGGCCAGCGCTGAATCTCCCTCATATGCAATTTTGCCGTTTACAAGGACGTAAACCGTATCTGGCTTTATGTATCTTAAAATTCTTGAATAATGAGTTACAATTATTACGGTGTTGTTGGATTTTTCATGAATTTTATTGATTGCTGAAGCCACCAATTCCAGTGAGTCAACGTCAAGCCCTGAATCTATCTCATCGAGTATAGCAAATTTGGGTTGCAGCGCAGCCATCTGTATTATTTCCATTTTCTTCCTTTCACCGCCTGATAAGCCTTCATTTAGATTTCTTGAAAGCAGGACATCATCGATCCCCAGTTCAGACAGCTTCTGCTTAATCATTTTATTAAATACATATGTGCTTAGGTTCTGACCTGTAACGCTGTTATATGCCGTTTTTATAAATGAAAAGCTTGGAACCCCGGGCACTTCCACAGGGTTCTGAAATGCCAAAAATATACCCCTTTTTGCCCTTTGATCTGGTGGAAGCTTGGTAATTTCTTCCGTGTCCAGGAAGATTTTCCCATCCTGCACTTTATAAGCCGGATTGCCCATAATGGTGTAGCTTAACGTGCTCTTGCCAGAGCCATTTGGCCCCATAATTGCATATATCTTTCCATCTTCAAACTTGACGCTGATTTCGTTAAGTATCAGCTTCCCGTTTATCCCGACTTTTAGGCCGTTTACGCTTAACAATTTAACTATGCTACAACTATAGAAGTTAAAACCTTTCCTGAAAAATTAGTAGCCCGGGGCGGATTCGAACCGCCGTCGCCGGGTTTCCCCTTGCTCCAGGAGCGATCCAGAGCCCGAAATCCTTGGCCCCTAGACGACCGGGCTTTCAGAATGTGGCTGCAAAAGCCGGGCTCTATTGAGCAATTCATATTCAAGCGATGGATAAAAAAATCCAACGCCTGAACCCTGGCCCTTACAGCGCGTTAGCATTAAAATGAGCCTGTTATTACTTATATACTTTTCTAGGCAAACAATGTTTAATTGAATTCCAGATGATTTTGCACCTCTTATAATAAAGTTAGAGGAAGCTGTGAAACTCCTATTCTGGGATACCCTAAACAAAAAAATAATGAAGCATTGAATATCAAATAATAAACAAAACCCATGGAGAGCATGGGAAATTTACGCCTGCAAAAATCAAAGCCAATTTCCATACCATGGTCCTTGCTGTATATAATCTAGCCTGGCCGTTGAAGCCCCTAGCGAGAGGGGCGTGTCATATTACCCTTCTTGATTGTATGAACTGCTTTATGTCAGCGCTGGATACGCCATTATACGATATTGCCTGCTTTGCGGGTGGGGCCTCCATGTATG
>JABEBW010003934.1_pt1 | contig 10499 bp, 11 predicted proteins | sample 7245961 | NCBI WGS metagenome assembly JABEBW01 (sample SAMN14506364, study PRJNA622280) | hot springs metagenome | biome: hot spring [ENVO:00000051]|acidic hot spring [ENVO:00002120]; feature: spring [ENVO:00000027]|sediment [ENVO:00002007]; material: sediment environment [ENVO:01001048]...
TGAATGTGTTTGTTCTTTCCATTTTTGTTCAATTTTACATATTCTTTCATTGTATTTAAACCTATCAGCAATTCATCCCACGGTTTTAACCGTGGGCTTTCTTGCTGAGTTTATGTAATGCTTGCTGCAACGGCTACTACGTATCCTTCAGCTGATTTTTTACCTGTTGTTAAATTATTAATTGTAAAGCCATAATGTATGGATTTTTCTCTTATTTTATCAATTCTTAATGAGACTTCTATTAGATCATTAAACCTGCATGGTGAAAGGTATTTGCAATGAGCCTCTACTCTTGGAAGCCATACATTGTATTTGGATAAAGATAAGAAATCTAAACCTAATTTATTATAAAATTCTTCCTCCGCCCTCTCAAAATATCTAAAATAATTAGTAAAATGCACAACTTGTGCAGCATCAGTTTCAACCCATGTAACTCTTAATTGAATTCTAAAATCATTCATAATAACTCCTCTGCATACATTATTGATTATTTTTATATAATCCTTACTAATCTCAATCGAGTTTGTTACACTACCATCAGATTATGTGGAAGGTAAAAAAATGAAATGCGAGATTTAAAGCTTTTTTATGACTTGCTGAAAAAATTCTGCGCTTCATGAATCTGATTAGGAATAAAATATATGAAAGGGCTTAGTTTTACAACAAAGCACTTTAATGTTAAAATATTTTAATGCTATCAGGCTTTGTTCCTGGGGGAAGTGCAGCATTTCAATTTTACTGCCTCCCCTATAATAATATAAATCTTGAATTTCTACTGCTTGGCGTTTCCCCTTTTTAAAAACAGCTTGTTTATGCCATCAATCATGGCTTCAACGCTGGCCATAACTATATCAGGGCCAGTAAATGTTGATGATGCGACGTGACCGGCTTCATCCTCAACCTTTACGCTCACCTGTGCCAGCGAATCTGAACCTCCAGTAACAGCCTGAATGCTGTATTCTCTCAGATACAGTGTCATTGTGCCTTCAAGCGCCTTCTGTATAGCTCTGAGCGATGCGTCGACTGGGCCTATGCCAGTGCTGGATGATTCAAAAAGCCTTTCGTTATATGAAAGCCTGATTGAAGTTGTTGGCATGACGTTTACCCCGGTAACCGAAACCATTCCTTCAACGTTAACGAACTTCTTTGAAGAGCTTCCAGTAACGGAGCTTGCTATCGCATATAGATCAGCATCAGTTACCTGCTTCCCCTTATCCCCAAGGGCCTTAACCTGGTTTACAATTTCCTTTAGCTGAACGTCATCAAACTGTATGCCCATGTCCTTGAGCATAGCAGCTATGCCGTGGCTGCCGGCGTGCTTTCCAGCCATGAACCACCTTTTTCTCCCTATCATTTCAGGGCTTATGGGCTCATATGTCAGCGGATTTGAAAGGATTCCATGAGTGTGGATCCCGCTTTCATGGCCAAAGGCATTATCGCCTACCAGGGGCTTGTTTTTTGAAACCTGAACTCCAGTCAGTTTTTCAACCAGCTTGCTGGTTTCATATATCTTCTCAAACCTTATTCCGGTTTCAACGTTATACAGGGTTTTTAACGCTACAGCAACTTCTTCGATGCTCACATTTCCCGCCCTTTCACCTATGCCATTGATTGTTCCATGAAACTGATCAGCGCCAGCAAGTATGGCAGAAATTGTGTTTGCAGTTGCCAGGCCAAAATCATTGTGGCAATGAACGCTCACGCCCACTCCGGGTATCTCCCTTTTAACCTGAGATACAAGATCAGCCATGAGCTGGGGAGAAGCGCAGCCAACAGTATCAGCTATATCCAGCATCTTTGCTCCGGAATTCGCTGCAACCTTGAACGCCTGAATTAGAAATGCCCTGTCGCTCCTGGTTGAATCTTCTGCTGAAAATTCAACTTCAAACCCCCTGTCCTTAACGTAAGTTATCCACTCGCTTATGGATTTAAGCACCTCATCCCTTGTCATGTTCAGCTTATACTTCATGTGAATATCAGATGTGGCGATAAATAGATGCACCCTGTCAACCCCTGCTGAAACTGCCAGCTCAACGTCCTTCTTGCTGGTCCTTGCAAGCGCTGCCACCTTTGAATCCAGGTTCATGCTGGCTATCCTTTTAACTGCCTGATAATCACCTTCGCTGGCAATGGGAAATCCAGCTTCTATTACGTCCACACCGAGCTCATTTAGCTTCCTTGCGATCTCAACCTTTTCATCTGATGTCAGGCTAACCCCTGGCGTCTGCTCACCGTCCCTCAGTGTGGTATCAAGAACGTATGCTCGAGTCATCTACTTCTCTAGCCCGGCCATCTTCCTTATCCTCTTGCCAACTTCCTCTATTTGAAGCCTGCTTATGTCCTGCATCATTTTTTCAAGCCTTTTTCTGCTTTCAGCAGGATTTCCTGTCCATTCCTGTGCAAAGGATCCATCCTTTATTTCCTTTAAAAGCTCCTGCATTTTTTCCTTGGTCTGGTCATTTATGATCCTGGTTCCCCTGGTTATTCCGCCGTACTTTGCAGTATCGCTTACTGCTTTCAACATCCCTGTTAACCCTGAAGAGTAAACCAGGTCAACTATGAGTTTCATTTCATGCAATACTTCAAAGTAAGCAAGCTCCGGGGTGTAACCGTTCTCAACCAGCGTTTCAAATCCGCTGTTTATAAGGTACATAAGGCCGCCAACCAGCACTGCCTGTTCACCAAAAAGATCCTCCTCAGTCTCTTCAGAAAACGTGGTTTCCAGAACGCCGACCCTTGTTGAGCCTATGGCCTTGGCATATGATAGCGCAAGCTGCCTTGCCTTCCCGCTGTAATCCTGCCCCACAGCTACTAGCGATGGAACGCCAAATCCCTGCTGATATACTTCCCTTAACTTTGGTCCCGGGGACTTGGGTGCCACCATAAATATATCTACGTCCCTGGGTGGCTTGATCAGGCCAAACCTTATGCTATAGCCGTGAGCAAACATCAGCGCTTTGCCAGCCTTGAGGTTTGGCTCAACGCTTTGCCTGTAAACTGTTCCGTGCTCAGTATCGGGAATCAGCATGCATATTACATCCGAATTCCCTGACGCCTCCTCAATGCTTACGGGCTTGAAGCCATCCCTTTTTGCGGCTTCCCATGATTTTCCACCCTCCCTTAATCCAAGTGTAACTTTAACGCCAGAATCCCTGAGATTAAGCGCATGTGCCCTGCCCTGGCTGCCGTAGCCTATTACGGCCACGGACTTTGATTTAATTAATGATACATCAGCGTCCGAATCGTAATATATCTTTACCACTATCTTTCACCAACGCGGTTATCCCTGTCCTTGATATATCCTTTATCTTATATTTGCTCAGCTCTTGCAGCAATCCGTCGGAATTTTGAGGCTCCCCACAATATTCAATAAAGACCCCACCATCCACCGTGAGCTTTGCGCCGTACTTTGCGCATATATCCTTAAGCCCGTCATCATTTTCCTCCATCCTTATGAGGGTGAGTTCCCTTAATACGCATGAATCCTGTGGCGCTTCAACCACTTCATAAACATCTATGATCCTCTTTACCAGCCTGGCAAAGGAGTCAGCTTCATCTCCATTGGCATCAATTGAAATAACTATCTTTGATTCCCCGGGGGCGCTTGTCCTGCCCACGGTGACGCTCTCTATGTTAAAGTTTCTCCTCCTGAACACTGAAGTTATCCTGAACAGAACTCCTGGCCTGTCGGCAACCCTTATAAAAAATACCCTTTTGTTGCTCAAACGATCATTTCCCTCAAACTTTTTCCTGAAGGCACAAATGGGAAAACGTTCTCCTCTGGCGGTATGGGCACATCAATTACAGTTGTTACCTCGCTGTTCAGGGCTTCCTTAAATGCCCTGTCAAAGTCCTCAGGCCCGTTTACTTTCCTGCCTTCAGCGCCATATGCCTTTGCCAAATACGCAAAGTCAGGGCTTTCACCCAGCCAGGAGGCAACGATCCTGTTGCTGTATACCATCCTTTGCCACTGGGCTATCATCCCCAGGGTTGAGTTGTTAAATATGATCACTGTTACTGGTATTCCTTCCTTTACGCTTGTGGCCAGGCTGTTTGAAGTCATCAGAAAGCTTCCATCGCCTGCAAGATCAACCACGTTTGAGCTGAATTTGGCCACCTTTGCACCTATGGCTGCTGGAAAGCCAAACCCCATTGTTCCCAGCCCACCGCTGGTTATAAATGTCCTTGGCTGTAACGCTTTATAAAACAGCTCTGCCCATGCCTGCGTCTGCCCAACTTCTGTAGTTACAATATCATGTTCAGCGAGGTGCTCTCTGACCTTCCTTATTATTAAGGGAGATACTGCCCCCTCCCCGAACACTTTGCCGTCATACTGATCCTTCAGCTCCTTTACCCTTTTCGCCCACGGCGAATTTTCTGCATATGGCATCATGCCCTTTACAAACTGCAATATCATTGTAAGTGATTTCCTTATATCGCCAGTGATTGCCAGCTCGTTTTTGAGGTTCTTTTTTGCTTCTGTTGGGTCAATGTCAAGGCCAATTATCATTTTTTCCCTTTCAAATTCACCCGCGTCCATGGTGGTCCTGTCTGAAAACCTGGCTCCAATCCCTATTACAAGGTCAGATTCAGTAATTAGTTTATTAGCATGATACGTTCCGTGCATTCCTATTGGCCCAACGCTCAGGAAGTGGTTTTCCGGCACAGCTCCCTTCCCCATCAGCGTGCTTGCGATTGGCGCCATTAGCAGCTCGGCAAGCTCAACTGCAAGTTGACCAACGTTTGCCTTGATTGCTCCCCCGCCAACCAGGAGCATTGGCCTTTGAGCCTGCAATATAAGCCTGGCAGCCTCCCTTGCCTTTGCTGGATCAGGTTCATGGATTGGCTCATATCCTTTAAGCTCAACTTCACTGAAAAAATCCATTTCCGCTGACTCTGACTGAACGTCCTTTGGAACATCAACAAGGACCGGGCCCTGCCTACCGGTTGATGATATATAAAATGCGGTTTTAATTGCCCTGGGTATTTCTGCAGGGCTCAGGGGCTGAATCGCATACTTTACCGCTGGCATATAAATTCCAACAGTATCCAGTTCCTGAAAGGCGTCCTTGCCTATAAAGGGCCTGGCAACCTGCCCCGTTATGGCCACAACTGGCGAAGAATCCATATAAGCGGTTGCAACGCCAGTAAGGAGGTTAGTTGCTCCAGGGCCAGATGTGGCAGAGCAAACGCCAACCCTCCCTGAAGCTCTGGCATAGCCATCAGCCATGTGAGAGGCTGATTGCTCGTGCCTGGCCAGTATGTGCCTTATTTTGCTGTCCTTTAATGCATCATACAGCGGCAAGGTTGCCCCTCCTGGTATTCCAAATATCGTATCTACCCCTTCGCTTTCAAGGGCCCTGACTATTGCCCTTGCCCCAGACATATAAGTTTCAGTTTGCATGTTAACGGAGGTATGCAAAAATGTTTTTATAAATTTTAGGTTTAAAATAAGCATATTAAATAAAAAATTTTAATGTAATTTTTATAATAAAAAACGAAAAAAATTATTTTTTATCAGTAAATTGAAGGGAAAATATGAATTAAATTTGCTAAATTAGCGCTAAATTAGCATAAAAATTTTAACTTTTAAAACATATTTTACATTTATATTTATTTTTGATTTATATGGCAATTTTTTAATGATTTTTATAAATGATAATGCATTATCCCTTAAAGCGGTTAATTTTTTCATGGCTAAATTGGGCAAATTTTACACTTATTTGAATGATTCAGTGCAAAGGGATCAGCTAAACGAATGGGCCTTTAAAAGCAAAGTTTAAAACCAACTCAGAATAAAATTACTATGCTAGGATTTTTTTTACGCCGGGTGATCGTGCATGCCTGATATTTTTACATCATTTAACTTTAACACAAAATTTGACGAAGTAAGCAGTTATGGATCATCAAAGGTTTACCGGCACAGCGATGATGAATATGTAATTGACTCCGAAGAGGGCCGCAAAATAGCGTATGATCCATCGATTTATGGGAAGCAATTTGACGAATTAAACCTGGCCATGGCAAAATATGCAGTAAAATTCATGAAAGAGCTTGGGATACTTGATGAAAAACTTGTCATTCAGCACGTGCTCAGGGCATCCCTTGGCTACAGGATAAGGGAAGCCATGCAGAATGAGGGAAAGGAATTCAGTGATGTCTGGACAAGGCCCATATATTCCTATACATCATACAGGACACATACAGTGGCGGATCTCACTATTTCTTACGATAGCCCATCAACAATCCCTGAAACCGGCGAATTTTTCCTGATCAAGCCAGACACTGAAGCCACAGGCTTTACTTCCATCAAGATTCTCGACAACTTCTTTAAGAAGTGCAGCAGCTGCAGGGTAAAGGCAGTGGTGCTTTATGGCTTTATATCAAGGGTTGCAATAGACAGGATAAAGAGCTACCTGTCATTGAAAAACGTAAAGGCCATTTCCATTGCAATAGAGGACATCACCCCATTATCAGAAAACGGCTATGACATGCCACTTTATGGGATTGACGAGCAGGCATTTTCTTCCAGAAGCGTAAAAGCCAGGCTTGCCGCAGAGGTGCCGCTCCAGGTGCTGCAGCAGATGATTCAATACTATTACCCTGGAATGGACCAGCCAGGCGATTGGTCTGATAGGCAAACAGAACTGTTCGATGGCATGGCATGGAGTAAAGTTAACCCCCTAGTTCACCTGAGCAGGAGCATGAAAATGCTTGATAGGTTAAGGCAAATAAACAGAACTGAGGCCTGGTACAGCGAGCAGCATGAAGAAATTTACAGCAAATTGAGAAATAAGCTGAATCAAGAAATGCAAAAAAATTAATTGATTTTAGCTGCTGCTCATTATCAGTATGGCCATTACAATGCCGTAAATTGCAACCGCTTCCCCCAGCGCAACCATTATCAGCGCAAAGGTCCTTATTTCAGGCTTATCAGGATGCTCCCCAACTGCTGCCACTGCCGCAGCCCCTGCGCCAGATATTGCTATGCCAGCGCCAAGTGCGGCAAGGCCAAATGCTATTCCAGCGCCAAGTGTTCCAAGTCCCTTATCAGTCAGAGATTGAAGCATTAACAATAGTAATGGAATCATCGCGATTTATTTTCCCCCTCCTGCAATTTAAGCTTTTTTAAAGCCCTTTCCTTAATGCCCTGGTAATCTGCATTCACAGCTTTCTTCATTTCATCAACCTTCTCCTTTAATTTAGCCTCAGCATCATCGAATTCAGACATTATTTAACACCAGCTTTTCACGAACCTTCTTCGTTCTCGTGAGCTCTTCACGCTCCCTTTCCTCAAGCACAAATGAGAGGTAGGATATCCTCTCCCTGTGCTCTGGCACTGCAATTCTTTCAATGGCGTTCATCAATCTATCTGTGTCCTTCAGGTCCTTAATAATCTTGAGCACCAGGTTTCTGGTCCAGGCGGCCTCTGTCAGGTTGTCCATGAGCGCTCTGCCCTTATTGAAGAAGTCAAATATGCTCGAAGTAGGGGGCACCATCCAGCTGGGCTGGTGCCCAGTTATTACGGCGTAATTTATATCCATGAATCGATCCCTGCCCGCGCTTATTTCCAGTTTACCCTCCTGAGCGCTGGCAAGCAACGCCAATTGCTCATCACCAAGCTCAAGATAAAGCCTCTGAAATGCTTTATATGCATCTGATAAAGAAGCCAGATATTTCGCAACTGACTCCGCCGCTTCATCTGTCTTTTCAGAGAGCCTCTGTATGAGCACGTCCTTTTTGGTGGACAGTATCTTGTCCACCACCTCAGTGGCGTGCAGCTCCTTCTTTTCATTGAGCAGCTCAGACTTTGACACTACGTTTTTGAACGACATTTGAATACACCTCCCTGCTTTTAGCGCTTATATTTGTAAGCTCGCTATCTGGCAACTCAGATATGACTTCCCATGCCAGGTTAAGCGTGGTTTCTATGTCCCTGTTTTCATATTGCCCCTGGTTCATGAAATTCTTCTCAAATTTGTCAGCAAAGTCAAGGTACTTAACAGATGAAGCTGGAACCCCTTCCCTGCCAACTATTTCAACCAGAGATCTCACTTCTATTGCCTTTGAATACGAATTGTACAGCTGATCGCTTAGCTCCTTGTGGTCTGCCCTTGTTTTGCCCTCCCCTACTCCATCCTTCATGAGCCTGCTCAGGCTCATCAGAACATTTACAGGCGGATAAACTCCCCTGTGATAAAGGTCCTTATCAAGGACAATTTGCCCTTCCGTAATGTAAGCTGTGAGGTCCGGTATTGGATGAGTTATATCGTCTCCTGGCATTGAAAGTATTGGAAGCTGGGTGAGGCTTCCCTTTTTCCCTGCAACCTTGCCTGACCTTTCAAAAATCGTTGCGAGGTCCGTGTACAGGTACCCTGGATACCCCCTTCTGCTTGGCACTTCATCTCTGAGTATGCTTATTTCCCTCAGCGCTTCACCATAATTAGTGATATCAGTAAGGATGGTAAGCACGTGCAGCCCCTGCTCAAATGCCAGATATTCTGCCGCTGTAAGGGCTATCCTTGGAGTTACAATCCTTTCTATTGCAGGGTCCTCAGCCAGGTTAAGGAAAAGTACGCTTCTCTTTAATGCGCCGGATTCTTCAAGCTCCTTCCTGAAAAACATGGCAGTGTCCGCGGGAACCCCTATTGCGCCAAAAACCACTGCAAATTCTTCGCCGGTGGCTATCGTAGACTGCCTGGCTATCTGTGATGCCAGCATATCATGAGGGGTTCCCTCGAAAACCTCAACCACTGCCGTGTCCTCACTTGCCTGCAGGGATCTTCCAAGGCGCTTTTCCCCATTATTTAGCTCAATTTCAACAAGCTCTTCATAGCCAAGCTTTCCCTCCGTCTTTATTACCATAATTGACCCCCTTATGCCAAGCACGCTGCTGTATGATATGGAACCGCTCACATTGCCATCACCTTTTTCATCAGCTCCTCATACATCTCATCGCTGGTAAGGCTGTACCTTGCCCTCAATATCTGCGCATATGCTTCGCTGGATTTCAGCTGGTCCACAGTTATACCACTCATGACCTTTTCACGCCCCCTCTGGTAAAAGGTTATTATGAGCTTAAGCAGCTGATATTGAACCTTTGGTGAACTATAGCGATCAATTTCATGATATGCGCTCTGCTTAAGGAACCCATCCTTCAGCATGTTTGCTGTTTCAAGCACCAGCTTTTCCTCCTCAGGCAGCACCTCAGGCCCCAGGAGCCTAACTATGTTGCTCAGCTCTTCCTCCCTGAAGAGTATATCAAGTGCCTTCCTCTTTATTTCAGGGAAATCCTGGGCTATGTTGCCTGACCACCACTTTTCAAGCTGATCCGAATATGCAGAATAGCTTGACACCCAGTTTACAGCAGGGTAGTGCCTTGAATACGCCAGGTTTGGGTCAAGCAGCCAGAACGCCTTAACGTACCTCAGCGTATGGGTTGTAACTGGTTCCGTGAAGTCACCTCCTGGTGGTGAAACAGCCCCCACAACTGAAACGCTTCCATAATCCCCTCCAAGTGTCCTGTATGCACCGGCCCTTTCATAAAATGACGCTATCCTGGATGCCAGATATGCAGGATACCCCTCTTCTGCCGGTATCTCTTCCAGCCTGCCGCTGATTTCCCTTAATGCCTCTGCCCACCTGCTTGTGGAATCAGCAAGCAGCAGAGAATCATAACCCTGATCTCGAAAGTACTCTGCAATTGTTATGCCAACATATATGCTTGCCTCCCTTGCCGCTACAGGCATGTTGCTCACGTTTGCCACCATTATGGACTTCTGCATTATTGGCTTGCCTGAAATTGGATCATTTAGCTTTGGAAAAGTTTTAAGCAGGTCCACCATCTCATTCCCCCTTTCCCCGCATCCCACATACACTACAACCTTTGAATTAGCCCAGGAAGCGATCTGGTGCAGAAGGACAGTGTTGTGGTAAATAACTGCCCTTTTGCCGCCTCCCACAAAGCTATGGCCATCTGGAACAACCAGGTCATACACTTCAAATTTGCCATGCTCAACCTCAACCCTATCGATTGCATCAACCTCAGTTCCTCCAGCCTCCCACTTTTCTGACGGCTCAATCAATTTGTCCCCTGGCACAAGGCAAATTGCTGGAGTCTCCTTTACTCCGTTTTCAGTTGCCTTCCACAGCTTATGGGATGGGGTAACGTCGATCCTCCTCCCGCTTCTGGTTACAATTCTGACGATCGATTCACTTTTATCCCTGAAAACCCCCACTGACTCTGAACGCTTCAGTTCACCATTTATGAGCGATGTTACGCCAACGCTGAGGCGCCTCAAGCTTCCCCATGCTGAGCTGACTTCTTCGCTTCCCATTTTCCACAGATCTATCAGGCTTATGAGCCCTGAATCTGTAGCAACGTATTCTTCAGGCAACAGGCACTTGCCAGTTCCAAACCCTCCCGGCACGGCAACTGAACCCCCCTTTGCTATTGGAAAAAGCGAATCTATAACCCTCTGCCCCGTTACAAGGGGTTC
>JABEBW010004121.1_pt1 | contig 10481 bp, 10 predicted proteins | sample 7245961 | NCBI WGS metagenome assembly JABEBW01 (sample SAMN14506364, study PRJNA622280) | hot springs metagenome | biome: hot spring [ENVO:00000051]|acidic hot spring [ENVO:00002120]; feature: spring [ENVO:00000027]|sediment [ENVO:00002007]; material: sediment environment [ENVO:01001048]...
AAATTGATGGTGAGGAATATTTGCTTTACAGGGCACCAAAGCCCAATGTTGCATTTATAAGAGGAACATATGCGGATGAAATTGGTAATTTATCCATGGAGAATGAGGGCATATACGGTGATGTTCTTGGTATTGCCCTTGCGGCAAGATCAAAACCTAAGGGTATAGTTTTTGCACAGGTTGAGGAGATTGTAAAAAATGGATCCATTAAACCAAAAAATGTCCATGTTCCTGGACCTTTGATAGATTATGTTGTTCAGGCACCGAGGGAGTACGGTCCTCAGGGTTGGACTTTTAATTACGATCCAAGGGTATCCGGTCAGATTGTTCCATCAATAAAATCAAAAGCTGTAAACATAATTCTTGATGCAAGGACAGTTATAAAAAGAAGGGTTGCAATGGAACTTGCAAATCTTGTAAAAGAATTAAAAAGGCCGATCATAGCAAATTTTGGTACAGGAATTCCATCTGAGATCACAGAAATACTGGAGTATGAAAATATAATGAATCATGTTTACACAACAGTTGAATCCGGTCCATGGGGTGGTATTGCTTTAAAGGGTAACGATTTTGGTCTTTCAATAGGTCCTTTTGCAATAATACCTGAACCTGACCAATTTTCAATTTATGAGGGTGGAATAGCTGATGTTGCAACCCTTGGTTTTCTAGAAGTTGACATAAAAGGCAACGTTAACCCAGCATACAGTGAAGATGTTTTACCAGGTCCTGGCGGTTTCACAGATATTTCCAATGGTGTTCAAATAGTATATTTTGCAGGATTTTTTAATGGTGGTAATAAAATCATAAATGTAAAAGATAAAAAATTGATAATTGAGAAAGATGGTGAGATTGTAAAATTTGTTAAAAACGTAAAAAAGATCTATTTTAATGGAGAAATTGCATTAAAGGAGAAAAAGAAGGTTAAATACATAACTGAAAGGGCAGTTTTTTCTTTGAGTGAAGGTGGATTGATCCTTGAAGAAATTGCTCCGGGAATCGATATCGATAATGATATAACACAAAAAATGGAATTCAGACCCGTTGTATCTGAAAATTTAGAAACAATGGATGAAAGATTATTTATAGATAAGAAAATGAGAATTTCAGAACTGATTGAATAAAGCCACCGGAGGGTTTCGAACCCCCGACCTGCTGATTACGAATCCCCGCAAAACGCTGTCGCAGACGTATTTTTACCACGTTTCGATTTGCATGAAGACGATTTTATAAAATGGTTAGATGAAAAGAAATATTCGGAGAGTTATAAGGACGATGCATTAAAGAGTTTAAATAAGTATGTAGTTAGAGATATTGGTATAAATGAATTCAGGGAATTTGTAAATAAAATAGATGTTTATTCAGGCATAATGATAAGAGTTTATCTAAATTACTTAATGGATAGGGGATATTTAACTGAGGATGATGTTAATAAGTTTAAAAAATATATACCACAAAGAAAAACGGGTATTGATTTATACATTCCTGACAATGAAACTGTGATAAAAGCATATTCTAAATTAAAGAATGATAGGGATAGGACGGTGTTTAAAGTATTATTGTTTAGTGGCATTAGAGCCACTGAGGTAGTTAAATTTCTAAATGAATTCGATAAAGAAAAACTCATTATTAACAATAAAGTAGCAAAATACCCCTTAAACTACATCAGGAGGAATAAAAAAGTTTATTATGTTTATTTACCAAAAGAATTTGCATTAACATTAGAAAAAGTGTATTTGACTGAGGACATGGTAGGTAGTTTAAGAGAGAAAAGCGGTTTAGCACCTAAATATTTAAGGAAATGGTTTTACAACTTTTTAATTTATCACAACGTCCCGGAATCAGTCGCTGATTTTATTGAGGGAAGAAGTCCTGTAAGTATAGGCAGTATGCACTATTTGGGTAAAGTTCAACAGGCGGATTATTGGTATGATAAAATTGTCGATGAATTGACTAAATTATTACCTTGAATGTGTTATTGAATTTGGTGTTGCGTTATAAAATTCTAATATTATGGCATTTTGAATTAATAGGTATTCGAATGTTAGTATATTACGGCGTGATGCGTAATTCGATACGGAACCTGTATTATACTATATTTTTGCGTCTGACATTATATGTCTGACACGCCAAATGCAACACCTGACATACTCTCTTTTCTTTCTTCTCTCTTTTAAAAAATCCATTATTTTTCCTTTATTTTCCTGCCTCGGCAAAATCCCGCTTTTTCTCTCTTCTTTCTTTTGTTAAATATAATATACTACTACATGTACTATTATTATGTTGTACTATTATACTACTACATGTACTATATTTAGAAACTATAAAGAGAAAGTATATACCATGATTATAATAATATAACTACCACTAACTTAAATAATAATATATTATATACGCCCCGACATTCGACATACGCCCGGACGCACACACCCACACACGCCAACGCAATCAATCCCCACGCTGACACACACAATCCCCTTACGAATTTAGCCGACACCGACACACGCCGAGATCCACGGCGCACGACATCGAATATAATGCACACACACGGTACTTATTCACTTTATTGCATACGGCACATGGGCGGTATTGGAATTTTGACATATACACGGCACTTATTCATATATTGGAAATACGTACGCATTCTTGACAAGGCAAGGGGGATAGGGATAGGCATGGGGTATGGGCAATCATAATAGCTCGTATAAGTTAAAGTTTTTGAATTTGCACGGGCGTTTTTGGGGTATTTTTTAAAATAGGTATTTTGATACCTAAACGGGGGTATGGGTTAAAATTGTCGAGTAAATAAATATATTTTATCTAGTTTATTTATATGGTTTGTATAAAAATAGAATTAAACGGCATCGGCGGAGGGGGTATTGGCATACTGCATTGGTCAAGATCCTCAACACGGCCACAAGGGGGATGGAATAACGAATATTGAAAAATGGATAACGAAAATGGCAATTATAAGTGAATAAACGGGATTTAACGGGGTTTTATATTGTTTTATATATGAAAATATGTAATAAAGTTTAGGAATGCGTTAAATGAATTTTACAAGCATAAATTATAAAATATGACGAATATAATATTATAAACATGACATCCCCGCACGGCATACGGCATTAACAACAACGCACACAATCACATACACCACCCAGCGGGGATCCACGAAGCACGAATAACAAAAAACGGCGTATGGATGTTAGGGGCGGTGAAATACAGCGTTTTTGCATATTTGCGTATTTGTGAAATGGAATTTTATCCGTAGGCGGAAATGAAAACGGTAAATCGGAATAGATAGACGGACGGGCGCAGTCATTTCTTTTTGGAGAGTAGCATCGGTTGGTTGGAATTAGTAGTTAATTTTCGGTTGGCATTCATTCTTATTGGGCGGCGGACACTGGACATGGCATAGGGCGGCATGGATAGGTGATGGAGTAATCGAAATAGTATTTTTATAGATAAGGCAAATAAAAATATGATTAGAAAGATAGGAAAATAGGTTTTTATTCATATATGAAAATATTTATTTTTGGGGTATTAAGGGTTTTAGGTGTTTTTATATGTGTTATAACATATAGTTTTTATACACAAGGCAGATAAAAATCTTTAAACGGTAAGTAAAGTGAATAAAAATATGCGATGAGCGTTTAACGGTTGCAATCCTTAAATCGATAAGTAGGCGGGAAATAAAAATAATACGGCGTGGCAATGGCATAAATTCCTTTAACGATAGTAGTGATAACGACACGATGGGCGAAATATTTGATTGGCAATAACGATAGTGATAACGAAGTATTAATGGCGTCAGGATCCACGACGGGGAAACGGGTATTATGATGGCGATTAGTAAATTGAATAACGGATAAATTAAAAAGAAAAATATAAATAAAAGAAATGCATTATGGTATACAAGGGGAATAAAATAAAATCGGTAATATTCCTAATATAAAAAAATTCTAAAAACTCAGAAAACAAAGGAGTTAAATGAGGTGATAATTTAATGGTAAAATGTAGGTATTACGATATATGTAATGCACCAATTTGTCCGCTCGATAAAGATTCATTAGAGAATGGCATCTGGTATAGTCAGGAACCTATATGTCAAAATCCAGAGTTTTCAGATAATATTGTAATTAGGAATATGAAAGCAATAAGTAAAATTGATAAGTCCGGTGAAACATGGTATAACTATGAAATGTTAAACAATGAATTAAACTTCAATGGTGCAATAAAAGGTTTATCCTCTGATACAATTGATAAAGAGTCAGTTCAAAATTGGATAAGAAAGTATACAATCAAAAAGGCAATTTCGAAAGTGGAATACAATACTAATTTTGCTTCAACGATTTACGAGATACGCTCGGGATCCATAATAGCTGAGGGCGGTAAATAAATACAAGAATAGGCGGTATAGGAAAGTAGTATTAAAAACAACGGCACAATTGTTAATTATAGGGAATATGCGGGGGTATTGTTTATTAAGTAGGAAATGGTATTCATAATATTGTAAACGGCTGGTGGAATGTTATTTAATGCGAATTTTACGGCGGTATTGGAAACATCGGGTTTTGTTTTAGATTATGAATGACTATATAACATTAGATTTTAAAACGGCTTAGTAAAATTAAGATTTGTTGATAAATTAGCGATGATTTGATATATAAATATTAAGATGAAAATGGGGGTAATAGGTATGAAAATACTTAATTAAGGGTATGCTACAAAAATAAATATTTAGGCATTTTTATATAGGCGTAAAATACGGATTTTCTAAAAGTATTTTTATTTGCCTTATCTATAAAAACTATATTCGAGGGGTGATAAGGGTTATGTTTTGTTTCATAAAAAACATACTAAAAATAAACATTGATAGGGAAGTTATGGGCGGATAAACGAAAGATTGAATGGGCAAATATGAAAAATGGTATAGCACGATGGTGGACGAGATGAAATACGACGTTGATGGCAAGATCCAAGGCAAGGATAACGTTGAATACTGTGATTAACGTGGTAAAACGGGGGGCGAAATGTTAAAAGCACCTGAAATTTAATAATGAATAAGATGAAAATTTACTAATATTCATAAAAAAAATGTAAAAAATGTTATAGCAGAAAGGGGAGGTACTTTTCTGTCTAATTTAGGATACATTTATTACTATCGTCAATGGGCCATTATAATTAGAATTAGGGACACTTATGGTTAAGTCAAAGGTTATAGCGGATGCGACTGTTTGAGGGGTTGGAGGGGAGATTGAAACTATTTTAAAACCTGGTGTGGTAACAGTAATAGAATTTACTGTATGTGAGGCGTTAGGGTCGACATTTAGCAAAGCAATAGTCCAAGTAATTTGATTATTTATTATAGTTGGTGCTGAGTAATTATGATAAGGTTCACCAAAATATGGTCCAAAAGTGGTATTATAATTTTCACCGGCAGGATATTTTATTATTTCTGTTACTTCTGTTATATTAATAGTTGGTGCTGGGGAATATGATAGTCCAGCTATCACTCCTATAATTATTATTACTACAATTATGGCAAGGATAGCATACAAGCGGGTGTTTTTCTTTTTTGGTGGTTGTGGTTGATTTTGGGCAGCTTCCATTCTTACACCTCCTTATTTTTTTGTGTATGAATAATATTAAATCTTTACATATAAATCTTATGGAAAACGATTAAATAAGACTATAAAAGGCATAATGACAAAATAGCTAATTATTGAGGCATTATTAACAGGGGGTTGCAACCTTTTATCGATTAAAGTGTTTAACGGCGGAGTGAGACGGATTGAAATTAGTATATTGGAAAGGCGGTTTTAGGGGAGTAAATACGATAGATATTATGGTATATATAACGGTTAAAAGCGGAATGGGGGGAAATATTGGAAAAATTAATAAGATAAGAGTATATAAATTTATATAATGAAAAAAAGGTATAGCGTGTATATAGACGAAACGGTTTATAGGACGGCGATTGAAGTAGGTTTGAACGTTAGTAAAATTACAGAAAATACGTTAAAAAGAATGATTGAAGCGATAAACGGAGAAACGAGCAAAATAAAGAGCCACCGGAGGGTTTCGAACCCCCGACCTGCTGATTACGAATCAGCCGCTCTACCTGCTGAGCTACGGTGGCATTATTTTAGAAAAGTTGGGTATAGATCCTCATATCTAACATTTACATTAACTTTTTCAATTGTACCAGGAACATCATGGTAATCCTTTGGTGTTTCCTCAAATGTTCCATCATTCTTTATGTTTATTCTCTTTATAATTTCTTTAAGGCTTGAATTGAAATCCATGTTCTTCTTTAACTCATTCAAAAAAATATCCATGTACTGTGGATCAAGGGTAATGTATTCCACTTCAAGATTCAGTTCCCTGAATCTTTTTAATACAGATGCAAGAAAAACATGATCTTTTCTTATGTAATTTACAGTTGAAAACTCGGGCCCCCAGGCAAGGCCATCTTTTATAGATCTATCAATGAACATCAGGTTCCAGCCAGACCATGGGTTCTGCAGGGATATGAATGTATTTGGTGGTGAAAAATAGTAGGAAAATCTTATAACAAGGAGCTTTGGTTTATTTTTAAAATATATTCTTATTGGTTTAAGGTCAAACGGTACCTCAGTTCCATGGTAGCAAGATTCAAAAAGTTTAGCATTTATAGTATTTTTTCCCGCAGTTCCTGAACTGCTTTTATAAAATCCAAGGGAAAAGCCAATAAGGATAATAATTATACCAAGAAATGTTGTAAATGAAATGTAAGATATTATTGAAATAAAAGCACCAAAAACCATAAATGCTATTGAAAATATAATCTTTGAATAATATGGGAAGGTATTGTTCCATGAAGCAAGTAATTTTCCACAAACCATGAACATAATAAGATTTTCAATCTTAAATAACTTTTCAGAAATGGTAAGTTGGTAGAAAAGTTTAAATAATGCCAATTAATTGTTTGTCTGACGAAAATATGACCGGAGGTTGTTAAAATGAAAAGTTTAATAAAAGACGCGCTCGGGTACGATCCTGATAAAGCAAATCCATCACCAGTTTCAGTAACACAGCAGAACACCCAGCAGGCAGCAGAAATAGTTTCACCTGATGAAGAGGAACTGAGAAAAATAGTGGAACAGCTTAAGGTAAACATAAAGATCATAGGGTGTGGAGGTGGAGGATCTAACACAATAAACAGGTTGAGTGAATCGGGTGTGTTTGGTGCAACACTTGTGGCTGTTAACACTGATGCACCTCATCTTTTGCATGTTAAGGCAAATAGGAAAGTTCTGATAGGGAAAAGGCTTACGAGGGGTCTTGGGGCCGGTGCAGATCCAAGGATTGGTGAAGAGGCAGCAAGAGAAACGGATGAAGATCTAAGAAATGTATTACAGAGGTCAGACATTGTGTTCGTCACAGCAGGTATGGGCGGTGGAACTGGAACAGGTTCAGCACCATACATTGCCCAGATTGCAAAGGAGGTTAATCCAGGAAGCCTTGTCATTGGTATAGTTACATTGCCCTTCTCGGCGGAAGGAAGAGTGAGGATGGAACAGGCTTTATATGGACTGGATAGGTTAAAGAGATTCTGCGATACAACAATCGTAATTCCAAATGATAAACTTCTACAGCTTGTACCAAGACTACCGCTTGATCAGGCGTTTAAGGTTGCAGATGAAGTTTTAATGGAGGCATTGAAGGGTCTTACAGAAATAATAACAAAGCCTGGTCTTGTGAACATTGACTATGCTGATATAAAAACAGTCATGGCCAACGGTGGTGTGGCAATGATTGGAATTGGAGAATCTGAAGGCTCAACGGATAGAGTTGAAGAGGCTGTAAATGATGCAATAAATTCACCATTGATTGAGGCAGACATACATCAAGCAAAGGGGGCATTGGTAAGGATCGTTGGAGATTCGAACATGAGTGTAATGGAAGCACAGAAAGCAGCGGAGCTGATTCAAAAACAGATAAACCCCATGGCAAAGCTCATATGGGGAGCATCCATAGATCCAACCTTAGACAACAAGGTAAAGGTTCTGGTTGTGCTCACAGGTGTGAAAAGCCCGTACATACTGGATGAAAAGGCTTCATTGACAGAAATGAAAAAGGCTGCTAAAATATCAAGTCTGGATTCATCTGTTGATTCCCTCTAAGGGAAAATTTTTTATTTTATTTTAATTATTGAGCCATCATGCATTACACATTTCTTTCGGTTGTAGATGAAGAGTTGTTGAAAAAAGTTGCAAAGGAATCTTCAGAGAATGATCTGAAATATTTTCACAGGAAAGATGGTGATAATGTTTTCACGTTCCTTAAGCCAACGAGGTTCCCTGAAAAAATCTCATCACTAATAAATCCAGCAACTGTTGCAGATCTACCAATAATTGAGGTGAATGAAATCGACCAGTACCTTGGTGAAATTATTCTTCTTCTTGATGCATTGGGTTTTGAAAAGGGTCTTATTTTAACATCCCAAGAAAACCAAGAAAAGCTTAAAAGGATTGGTAAAAACACTGTGATTGAAAAATTCAGTTTTGCAGAAAGGAGGATGGAATCAATTCTTGATTTTATATCATCACTGAATGAAAAGGAAAATCAGGGGGAGGGTTACATTGTTGTTGATCAATCATTCCCTGTGAAAGGAGTTGGAACAGTTGCCTTGGGATTTGTTAAAAAAGGGATCGTAAAAAGGCATGAGGAGGTTGTTATATTACCTTCACAGAAGAAAAGTGAAATAAGGTCCATACAGGTTCAGGATGTTGATCAGGAGATTGCAGGAAATGGAACAAGGGTCGGGGTTGCTTTAAAAAATGTTAATCCAGAGGATGTTCCAAAGGGTTCAATTATAACGCTTCCCGATACATTGCATCTTTCAGAAACAATAAAATTGAAAGTAATAAAAAATCCAGCAGTTAAAGATTCACTAAACATAGATTCAAAGGTTCAGATTTACAACAATTTCAGCAGATACGTTGGAAAGGTGAACGATATTTCCCCAAATTATATCATGTTTTCTATGGAGAATAAAATTATTCTTAACGAGGATGTTTACATAATTTCACATCAGGAAAAAATACCAAGGATATATGGTGGGGGCAAAGTATTTTAATGAGAACAGACAGATGGAAAATTTTAGAAGAGAGTTTGGAGAACCTCCAGCCATACTACAGGTTAATGAACAGATTGATGAGTTTTGGAAATGATACAATTCTAAGAGATGAAGCTCTTAATGGTTTGAAGAGCGAAAGATATCTTGATGCAGGATCCGGTCCGGGTGACATGGCATCATTAACAGTTGAAAAAGTTAGACCAAAAAGAGTTTATGTGCTTGATCCAAGCATTGAACTGTTGAGGAAAAATCTTAACAAAGGTGAAAAAATCCAGGGTAAATTTGAAAACCTTCCATTTAAGGATTGTTCCTTCGATCTTGTAACCTGTGCATTTTCGTTCAGGGATGCTTTGGACCATGAGAAAGCTGGAAAAGAAATATCAAGAGTTATAGAAAAAAATGGATACTTTGTTCTTGTGGATCTGGGAAAACCCGATTCTATTTTTCTAAAATTTTTATTCTACATTTACATTTTTTTCTATCCAATAATTCTTTCAATCTTTGTAACAAAGGGTAAAATGGTAAGGGAATATTTTACACTGTTTTATACATTTTTGGAATACCCTCAATATTCTTACCTAAAAAAAATTTTTGAAAGCAACGGCTTTATGCTAGTAAATGAAAAAAAGAAAATGATGGGCGGTCTAATAATGCAGGTTTGGAAAAAAATGAAAGTATAAATACTAAATGAACATAACATATATAAAGGTGGTACATATGGATAAAGAAAAGATTAGCATTGAAAACATAGTTGCATCAACAACCATAGCGGACAAACTTGATCTGAGCAGGATTGCTCTTGCTCTTGACGGGTCTGAATATGAACCTGAACAATTTCCCGGTTTGATCTACAGACTTCATGAGCCGAAAACAGCTGTATTGATTTTCAGAAGTGGAAAGGTGAACTGCACTGGAGCAAAGGATCTTGATGCTGTTCATTTAACAATAGATACAATACTAACAAAGTTAAGAAAGGCAGGAATTGATGTTTATGAAAAACCTGAAATAATAGTTCAGAACATTGTTGCAGTTTACGATCTTGGTGTAGATCTGAACCTTACGGACATTGCCATGTCACTCGGTCTGGAAAATGTTGAGTATGAGCCTGAGCAATTCCCGGGTCTTGTTTACAGAGTGGAAGAGCCAAAGGTTGTTCTTCTTCTTTTCGGTTCGGGTAAGGTTGTTTGCACGGGTGCAAAAAAGGATGATGAAATACTTGAGGCTGTAAACAAGCTCAAAAAGGAACTTGAGAAAATAGGGTACCTGTAAGCATGGATTATTTAACACTTCTCATTCTTATTCTTTTTGTGTGGTTTATTATCTTATTTTTTATAAAAAATAAAAAAATTAAGTATCT
>JABEBW010003699.1_pt1 | contig 10456 bp, 9 predicted proteins | sample 7245961 | NCBI WGS metagenome assembly JABEBW01 (sample SAMN14506364, study PRJNA622280) | hot springs metagenome | biome: hot spring [ENVO:00000051]|acidic hot spring [ENVO:00002120]; feature: spring [ENVO:00000027]|sediment [ENVO:00002007]; material: sediment environment [ENVO:01001048]...
GCTACTATCATTACATCTGAATGTCTTGGAGAAGCTCTAAATACAACACCAAACCTATCTAAGTCAAACCTTGAAGCGCCTGTTGCCATCATTTCTATTGCGCAACATGCCAAACCAAATGTTACAGGCCAAAAAGATGAATACCTACCCCAACTTACTAGCTTATCTAACTTTGTAGTAATCCAGGCATTCTCTATTCCCATACCAACGCTCCTTTTTTATAAGCATAAATCCAACCAATAAAAACCATTATAATAAACAAACCCATCTCAATAACACCCAAAATTCCTAACTCTTTAAAATAAACTGCCCATGGATACATAAATATTGCTTCAATATCAAACAATGTGAACATGATAGCAATGATGTAAAAACGAACATTAAAATATCGAAATTCATTAACCATAGGCGCACCGCATTCATACAGATCATACTTTTCTTTATCATACTCGTGCGGTGCTAGGTATCGAGCAGCTATGACCATACCTGCAAAAATCAAAAATAGCAGCAATAATGCTACAAATGCAATCAACCAATCAATCATACACCAAACCTCCTATGCTTTTAAAGGTAAAACTAACTGTTTAGAACTATATATGCTGCGTATCCCAAGAAAAAAGCATTTATATCTAAGCCGACAAGTCACAAACTACAATTGCCTCCTTGCTAGAAAGTTATAAATTCGTGGTGAATTTTATACTATCATTTGCTTTGTGTCAATTGCAATAATTCATTTTTTTCTAAAAATCTATACTCACCTGGTGCTAAATTTCCTAATTGCAAATCACCAATCGATACTCTTTTTAGCACGCCTATGCCAATATCGAATTTCTTAAAAAATCTTCTAATAACTCTATTTCTGCCAGAATTCATAGAAAGTTTTATCCATAATCTATTGTGTGTAAATGAGATTGAGATGGGTTTAAAAAAACCATCTTCAAGCATAGCGCCTTTTGAGAGTGTATCTATAACACTATCGTCTATCTGTTTTTGAGTTCTAATAAGATAAGTTTTTTTAATTTTTGATGATGGATGCGCGATGTTATTTGCAAAAAATCCATCATTTGTAATCAATATCAAACCTTCTGAAAGATAATCCAGTCTGCCTACGGGAAAAACTCTAACATCTAAATGATTAAAAAAATCGCCAATACATTGGTGAGTACTATCGCTTACACTTGAGATAATATAGGGCGGTTTGTAAAATGCAAAATACAACTTGCTTTCAAGTCTCAAAGGCTTGCCTTTATACGCAACTACTGAGACTTTTGGGTCAATGTCTATAAAATCCCTTACGATTTGACTATCTACACTAATTAATCCATCTTTAATCAACTTTTCAGTTTTTCGCCTTGAGCCTAAACCGCAAGATGCCAAGTATTGATTTAACCTCATTCCATGAAACTCACTAAGGCTTTTGAACGCTTTGGGTGCCTTAATTTTTTAATTGCTTTTGCTTCAATCTGCCTTACGCGTTCTCTTGTAACTCCAAGCACCCTGCCTACTTCTTCAAGCGTATGGTCAAAACCCGTTGTTATGCCAAATCTCATACGTAAAACTTTTTGTTCTCGCTCGCTTAGCGTAGATAACACTACTTCTATCTTTTCTGAAAGATCGGATTCAATCACTGTATCAAGCGGTGATGCAGCATTTTTGTCTTCTATAAAATCCTCTAACCTTGTATCTTCTTCATCGCCAATAGGTGTTTCAAGGGATATAGGTTCTTTCACTATTTTTAAAATGTTTTTAATTTTTTCAACCGGCACGCTAAGGCTCTCTGATAATTCCTGTACACTGGGTTCTCTGCCATTTTCTTGCACTAACAACTTTGATGTCCTAACAATTTTATTTATTGTCTCTATCATATGAACAGGAATACGTATAGTCCTAGCCTGGTCTGCAATAGCGCGCGATATTGATTGTCTTATCCACCATGTCGCGTACGTTGAAAATTTAAAACCTCTTTTGTAATCAAATTTATCAACAGCTTTCATCAAACCAATATTGCCTTCTTGTATAAGGTCTAAAAAAGATAAACCCCTGCTTAAATACTTTTTTGCTATTGACACAACAAGCCTTAAATTTGCTTTAATCATTCTTTGTTTTGCACTTTCAATTATAGACCTAATTTTTTCGAGTTTGTTTAACTGTTCAAATATTTGGTTTTTTTCTTCGCTTGATTCGAGTTTGTAAGCTTTTTGTTTGAAGCTCTCTATCATTCCTCCTATGTATGTATCATTAAGAGAAATTTCTCTTAAATCGTGCAAAATTTTTTCTTGGTAGTCTGGATTTTTTTCCTTTTTATATAAAGCAAGTGTTTCTTTTATTTCCGAAAATACAATTAGGAATTTCTGCTTTGTTGTGAAATCTTCTTCATCTTCTTGTTTTACATCATCAAAAGAGCTATCAAGCGCATTTGATATATTTTTGAGTTTAATAGTATTGTTGCTTACATTGTATATTAAATCATCCAAAGCTGAACCAAAAAAAGGCACATTTATGAGCGTTTCTAATAATAAATTTTTTTCATCTATAATTTTTTTTGCAAGCTCAATCTCTTCATCTCTATCAAGCAAGTCTATCGTTCCCATTTCGGAGAAATACATTTTTATGGCACTTTTGATTTCTGTATCTTCTTCTAGTAATTCTTCTTCTTTTATTATTGCAGCGGGTATTTTTTTGGCATCTGCTTCGTTGTCTAATATATCGATATTAAGATTATCGCATTTGTCCATTAAATCATCAATTTCTTCGATATTAATATCGTCCGGTAAAAGTTTATTAATATCATCGTAGGTTAAATAACCTTTCTTTTTGCCTTCTTCTATAAGACTACTTGAAAAAATGTCCTCGCTAGATGCTTTATCCATTTGTTCCTCCTACCAAGTTTTCATAATCTTCTTTCGTATTTATATTTATAATCGATTCTTTAATATTACAATTGAACTTTGATACATACTTAACTTTTGCATCACGCAAAAGCCCCTTTAAACTAAAATAATCGTTTGCTCCGATTTTTCTGTATAAAGATGTACTATAAAAGCCATGCAATACTTGTGGTTTATCTACAAACGGCAATATGCAATCCCACAAGCCGTCCACATAAGACGCCAACTCTTCTATACATTCTTTTTTAATATTTGGCATATCGCATCCGCATACAAACAAATAATCATTTTCTGTCACTTTTAAACCTTGCCTTAAACCTTCAATGGGACCAAAAAAACTCTTTGAATCTTCTACAATTTTAACCCTATGTTTTATAATTTGTGTATAATTTTGAGTTTTGTCAACCGCAACAATCACTTCTTCAAATATTTCTAGTAGTTTATTAACAATAATGTCGATAAAAGGCTCATTGTTTTTTAGCAAATAGGCTTTATTTTGTCCGATCCTTTGAGATTTACCTCCACACAAAACAAGCGCACCCAATTTCAACATCTCTACCACGTGCTATAAAGTAATTAAAACTCTTAAAAAGTCAATAGTATTGACACAAAAAATTTTTTTCTATATAAAGTTTATTATGAGGCTTTTTAAAATACTCATAATTACTATATTTTGCATGATAATTTTCAAAGCAATCTCTTATGGTTCTACATTGATTACGCAAAGCTCACAAGACTCAATTGAGGCCATTAAAAAAATAGAGCAACAAACCTACACACAAATAAGCAAAACGAAAGACCCAAATGTACTTGACAAGCTGTATGTTAAAATCGATTTGTTAAGGGAGTTAAAAAGTCTCTATCTTACTAAGCCAAAGCTCCAAAATGAAGAAAAGCTAGGTAGGTTGCTCAAAGCAAAGGTCATTTATTTTGATGAATTCAATAATTTTGTTGATTATTTAACTAACTTAAGCAATACAATAAATAGTTTAGAAAAAACAATACAGCACCTTAAAGAGAGAAAAAAAATATTAAATGAAAAATTCTTATCAACACAAAAAAATACGCTTGATGAAGAGCTTTTAGATTTAAGATACAAAATTACACAAACAAAGATTGATCAAGCAAAGAAAAATATTGATAATATAAATCAATTTTTAAATAACTCATATAAATCAATGGATGCCATAACGCATAAAATCGCCATGGACCGCTATGCTTTAAAAAATATTGATGAAAAGATTAAAGCGCGTGAGAGATACTACGATGAAACTCAAGATGATATTGTTTCTCAAAATATACAGCTTGATACCCAAATCCAGCTTTTAGTTTCACAGATTTTACATTCTACCTACAACGTGCCCTATCTACAAAACAGATTAGCTCAACTTGAAAACCAAAAACTCTACAATGAAAACCAATTATTTTCTATATTAATATCAATAATTGATTTGAAAGTGAGACGTTACTTAATCAGACTTATAGAAAATAAAAACTCAACAGATAACGTTTCTGAGTACAACCACATACAAAATGAAATACGAAAAATTGAAAACTCGATTGACACCAATATTCAGTTTATAACAAACTATTCACCACCTAATTACACATCAAACGCTCAAATTTCGTATTTTGTATATTTTAAACAAACACTATTGGATTTAATGACCTATAAGCAAAATCTAAGCTTACTAGAAAACAAACTAAATACAATTAAAAAAATCATGTTGCATATACAAAATCCTTCTATCTACGCTATAAACAAGACTGCAAAATACATAAAAAACTTAGGCATTCAAATTGCCCAAATACTAAATTACTCTTTTTTTGAATACAAAGGCATTGATTTATCTCTATCTTTAATATTAAAAATCATTATTTTGCTAATTTTAGGATTCTTAATAGATAAGCATTATAAAAAGAGTTTAGAAAAACTCAAACTCAAGCAATCTATTGGAGAAGCAAACATACAAATCTTAAAAACATTGGGCTCTTACACAATTGTATTTGTAATTTTAGCTATAGCATTAACATTTGTAGGCGTAAATGCTTCTACAATTGCCCTTATTGCTGGTGCATTAAGCGTTGGGCTGGGCTTTGGCTTGCAAACAATAGCTAATAATATGGTTTCTGGCATTATAATCATATTTGAACAGCTAATTAAACCAGGCGATATTGTAAACATACCAGAAAACAACATAACAGGCGTAGTTGTTGAAACGAAACTAAGATCGACGATAATCAAAGCATACGATAATACAGATATTGTTGTGCCAAACTCTTACTTTATAAACTCAAAAGTTATTAATTCCACATACTCACCCGGCTCAATAAAACTAAAGATTCCATTCATAGTTGACACAAACTGGGATATTGAAAAGGTCAAAAGCATTGTCATTGATGAATTAAACAAGCAAGAATACATACTAAAAACCGACCCATATTCACCAAAATGCGTTTTATTGAAACAAAGCATATATGGCTTAGAATTTGAAGCGTGGGCTTGGATAGAAAAAAACGACCTAAAAGCGCCAATATGGCTTCAAGAATTTTATTTTGTAAAAATTATTGAAGCTCTAAAACAAAATGGCGTGCAACTTGCAAACTTTAACCGTATTCTGGAGGCTAAATGATTTTCTTAATCAAATGGGTAATAAACTCTATTGCTTTGGGCGTTAGTGTAATGATTGTAAAAGGACTATATGTTGAAAGCGTATTTTCGCTAATCGCTGCAAGTTTGGTTATAGGTTTGTTAAACACTTTTATAAGGCCTTTTTTAATACTTTTAACGCTGCCTATAAACATACTGACGCTTGGCTTATTTACTTTGATTATTAACGCACTATTGTTTTACCTTGCTTCTTATATTGTAAAGGGATTTAATGTAGAAAGCTTTTTTAGCGCACTTGCAGGTTCAATTATAATGAGTATAATTGGTCTGATATTGAATGCTTTTGTGGATTAGGGGGTAAAAATTGTTTATTTCAACAAAAGAAGATATAGTAAATGCAAAAGTAACAGATGTATACTTTGATAGAGCCGTTTACGCATTAAAGGTAAAAGGATTAGATAAAAGGGTAAAAGCAGAAGTTAGTGTTAAAAAATTGCCCAAAAATTACAAATGGGGCGTATTTGTAGGGCTTGAAGAGGTTTTAGAACTCCTTGATTCAAAAAACATAAATGTTCGCTCGATTAAAGAAGGCAGCATTTTTAGGGAAAATGAGCCTGTACTAGAAATTGAAGGTTTATATAGCGAATTTGCAAAATACGAAACCGCCATTTTGGGTTTTTTGTGTCAAGAATCCGGTGTTGCCACAAAAGCTGCAAGACTGAGAAAATTGGTTAAAGACAAGTTACTTTTATCGTTTGGTGCAAGACGCATGCATCCAGCTATTTCAGTGGCAATTGAACGCGCTGCGTATATTGGTGGGTGCGACGGCGTTTCTGTTGTTCAAGCAGCAAATGTATTAAACATAGCGCCAAGCGGCACGATACCGCATTCACTGGTACTGCTTGCTGGCGACACAGTAGAGGCTGCAAAATACTTTGATGAAACAATGGATAGCGATGTGCCAAGAATCATTTTAATTGATACGTTTGGCGATGAAAAATTTGAAACATTAAGGGTTTATGAGACTTTAGGCAAAAAACTCACAGGCGTGCGTATAGATACACCAAGTTCAAGAAGGGGAAACCTAAGGGCTATTATAGAAGAAATACGCTGGGAACTTAACCTAAGGGGTGCAAGTGATGTAAAAATATTTGCCAGTGGTGGCCTTGACGAAGAAAACATTGAATCGCTTGTTGATGTAGTAGATGGCTTTGGTGTTGGCACAAGCATATCAAGTGCCTCAACCATTGATTTTTCTATGGATATAGTGGAAATTGAGGGAAAGCCAATTGCCAAAAAAGGCAAAAATTCTGGCTCAAAAAGTTTATTTAGGTGTAAAAAGTGCTTTAGCGACAAGGTTTTGCCATACAGCTATGAACCTGTTAAATGCTCTTGTGGTGGCGTTATGGAAGATATACTTGAGTATGTTATACAAAGCGGAAAAACAATTGATTTGCCAAATGTTAAAAGCATAAGAGACCATGCGCAATCTAGCTTGAGATTTATCGATTTATGAAAATTATTGACACACACGCACATTTACAATCAAAAGAATTTGATGATAATATTGAACTTGTTCTGTCTAGGTTAGGTATAGTAGAAAAAGTATTTCTTGCAACATCAAATGAGCCAGATATTGAAAAAGCCAAACAATACTGTGAAAATTACGCAAACCTTTACTATTTTGCAGGCATCCATCCTCATGAGGCTGCTCAATACAATGCACACACTATAGACACTATTGAAAATCATTTAAAAAACCCAAAATGCATTGGCATTGGAGAGATAGGTCTTGATTATTATTACGAATATTCTAACCGAAACATCCAAAAAGAGGTATTTTCAACGCTATTAGATTTAGCCATAGAGCATGAATGTTTTGTTAGTATACACATAAGGGATGCTATAAAAGATGCAATAGATATATTGCGTTCAAAAAAAGGGCTCAAAGCTATTATTCATTGCTTTAGCGGTGATTTAGATTTGCTAAAATTCAGTTTAGATAGGAATTTCTTTTTAGGCATAGGCGGCATAGTGACATTTAAAAATTCACTAATTAGACAAAATGTGTCACAAATACCACTTGATAACATGGTTTTGGAAACAGACGCTCCTTATTTAGCACCACACCCAAAACGAGGCAAAATAAATGAACCAGCCTATCTTGTGTATATTTTGGAAGAAATAGCTGCATTGTTAGGTATAAAACAAGAGCTTGTAGCTAAACATACATATGAAAATAGTTTAAAAATTCTTTTATGATAAGTGATTACTTTGATTTAGAACAATATTGGAAATATAGCCAATCAAAGATAAAAGAGCAGCTTTTGCGCTTTTGCGATAAAATAACAACCAATGCCCAGCAAATATCCCCACTATTAAAAGATTTTATTGAAAACAAATGCAGTAAAAATACGCATTTGATTTTAGAAGACCCTTTGGCATACTTAGAATCCATTATTGAATTTGCAGATTACATTATTGAAGTCTTTAAAGAAAAAGGTTTCAGTATTGATGAAGACTTCAAAGCCAAATTTTTAGAAAATACATTTGAAACGCTACTTGATGCAATTAAAAATTATACTGACCTTATAGGCTCTAAGTTTGAAGAAATAAAATCTATCCTTGATAAACTATACGATGGGATATTGATTATTGATGCTAACACACACCAAATAATGGCTGCAAATAAAGCTATGGAAGACATTCTACAAAAAAAGCCCTTAAGCAAAATCAATGTATTTGCATTGCTAAATGAAGATAAAAAAGCTTATTATCAAGACTTGTTTTTACAGTTTATCAATAAGCAAAAAGGCATCACAGAACCACTGGAATTTAAAACATTAAGCAACACAATAGTGTATTTAGAAGCAAGTGTAAGTTTGCTCAATAGCCAAACAATGATTGCTGTGTTTAGAGATATTACAAAACGCCTCGAAAACGAAAAACTACTTGTGCGTATAAATCGCCTCTATGAAGTATTATCAAGAATCAATAATACAATGATTCGCGTTCAGTCTGTCAATGACTTATTTAAAAGCGTATGCGAAATTCTGGTTGCATTTGGGCATTTTAAATTAGCATGGATCGGTTGCGTAGACGAAAAAACAAAAATGGTTAAACCAAAAGCTTATGCTGGAGCCAAAAGTTACCTAAAAAATATTGTGGTTTCAGTTAGAGAAGATTTGCCAGAAGGTCAAGGGCCATCAGGCGTAGCTATTAGAGAAAATAAAATAGTTGTATGCAACAATATTTTAACAAGTCCGCAAATGAGTCCGTGGATAGAGCGCGCAAAAGCGTCTGGTTTTCATTCATCCATTACAGTCCCCATCAGCTTGTTTGAAACAAATACTGTTAGCAAAGTTCTAAAGGTTTATTCTGATGAGATTGATTCTTTTGATAAAGAAGAAATCAAGCTGTTTGAAGAGATTGCAAGCGATATTTCATACGCCATAAATTTTTTAGAAAAAAAACAACAAGTTTCGTATCTATCTTCATTTGATGTGCTAACGAATCTGCCAAACCGCCTTTCATTTGCATACACTATAGATGCTCTAATAAAAACCAAGAGGCATTTTGCAGTTCTCATTTGCGATATAAATAATTTCACAGCGCTAAACAATAAGTACGGCTACATTAAAGCAGACATCGTTTTAAAAACGATAGCAAAAATACTATTATCATTGCCAAATATTCACTATGTTGCCCGCACAGGCAATGATGAGTTTGGCATTATACTTGATTTTACAGATGAGACCAAAATAACAAAATTTGCCATAGATTTAAATGAGTATGTACAAAAAACCGATTTTGATGTAGATTTTGCTATCAATCTTACATTTGGCGCGTGTCTTTGGCCACAAAATGCTAAAAATACTCAGGAGCTTATTGCAAATACTGAGATCGCCCTATTGCAAGCAAAGAAACTAAAGCGTTTCATAAATTTTTATTCAGAAGAAGCAAACAAACAAATTCAACAAGCTATTTCTTACCAAAATAAAATTAAAGCTGCCATTAAAAAGGGCGAATTTGTATTATTTTACCAGCCCAAGTTATCGATTAATGACTTTTGTATAAAATCGTGCGAATCGCTTCTTAGATGGCAAACAAACGATAAAATCTTGTTGCCCAAAGACTTTATTGGCACATTAGAAGAAACAAAACTTATTTGCGAGCTTGGTTTGAATGTTTTTGAGGAAGCGCTAAAACAAATAGATAAATGGCAAAAATCGCATTTTAATGTATCCGTTGCAATAAATGTATCTGCAGTGCAATTAGAAGATGACGATTTTGTTCAAAACATACTTGGTCTCATATCAAAATACAAAACACCGCTTAACTTAATTGAAATAGAGATAACAGAAAGTGTTTTAATACAACACTTAGATAAGCTAACAACACTCCATGAACATGGTTTGAGTATAGTTATAGATGATTTTGGCACAGGGTACTCTTCATTGTCTTATTTGCAAACAATACCCGTAAGTGGCATAAAAATTGATATGGTTTTTATTCAAAAAATGTTTGAAGGCAAAAATTTAGAAATTTTAAAAACAATTATTGATTTAGCCAAAGTGTTAAATTTAAAAACAACAGCTGAAGGCATAGAAACAAAACAGCAACTTGAGGCGATTGTAAAATTAGGCTGTGATGAGGCTCAAGGTTTTCTAATAGGCTTTCCACAACCACCGCAAAACATTGAGCCGCTCTTTAAAGAAACATTCCGTCATTTGCTTTAATTAAAACTTTTTCAATTTAATGCAGCAAACACTCCCAAATGTTTACTATGTTCAAAATCTGTAATTAGAGGGTGTAAGCGCCCTCTATATAAAAATTTGACTTTGTTTTTTAGTTATGGTATTAAATACATGATTTGAAAAGGAGGTAAATGTGGCAAATCATAAATCGGCACTCAAAAGAGTTAGACAAAACAAAAAAAGATATTTGAGAAACAAAT
>JABEBW010003700.1_pt1 | contig 10408 bp, 6 predicted proteins | sample 7245961 | NCBI WGS metagenome assembly JABEBW01 (sample SAMN14506364, study PRJNA622280) | hot springs metagenome | biome: hot spring [ENVO:00000051]|acidic hot spring [ENVO:00002120]; feature: spring [ENVO:00000027]|sediment [ENVO:00002007]; material: sediment environment [ENVO:01001048]...
GTGCCGTTATCGCCAAATATCGGTTTTGGCATAAATGTTACTGTCTTGCCATACATTGCTGCTGTGTTTTTAACTATGTATTTGTATTTTAATACTCTATCAGCCATATCTAAAAGTGTAGAAAATTTCATATCAATCTCGCATTGACCTGCTGTTGCAACTTCATGGTGGTGTGTTTCTATTTCTATACCGGCTTTTTCAAGATTGAGTATCATTTCTGTGCGTAAATCTTGCAAACTATCTGTTGGCGCAACAGGAAAATAACCTTCTTTATTTCTAATTTTGTAACCTAAATTTGGCTCTTCGTCTTTACCTGAATTCCATATGCCTTCTTGGGAATCAATATAGTAATAGCTTTTGTTTTGCGCAATATCGTATCTTACGCTATCAAGTATAAAAAACTCTAACTCTGGACCAAAATATGCAGTATCTGCAATGCCAGTAGATTTTAAATACTCTTGAGCCTTGTATGCAATATATCGAGGATGCTTTGGATATGGTGCTCTTGTAATAGGATCAAGCACACAACAAATTAAATTTAGTGTTGTAACTTCTGTAAAAGGATCCAAAAATGCGCTATTTGCGTCTGGCACTACAAGCATATCACTTTCATTTATAGATTGCCAACCTCGAATTGATGAACCATCAAAACCTAAACCTTCTGTAAACGTTTCTTCTTCTATTACGTGCGCTGGCACACTAAAGTGTTGCCATGTACCAAGCAAATCTACAAATCTCAAATCTACAACTTTTACCTCTTCGTCTTTGATTAATTTCAAGACTTTTTCAACAGACATAAAAACCTCCTAAAAGTTACTCGGAAATTTAATGAGCAAAAAGCGTTCCTAAATATTTTATGCGTTTAATAATGGATTTTGATGCATTGTCTTTGCATAACATATTGTATTTTTGTTAACAAATTTGTATAATTGTCAACAATGAAAAGCATTAATGTGAACGAGAACTATTTTAGCATAATCCATGAAGTTAGTAAAGTTTTAAGCAAGCAAAACAACATAAAAGAGGCTTTTAAAAGCATACTGAAATTGCTTTACTCATATCTTGACATACCAGCAAGCTTCATTGCATTATTTAACCCAATTGAAAATACGCTAGAGATAAAAGAGAGTTTTGGTTTGTTAAAAAAAGAAAAATATAAAGGCATATTTAAAGTAGGCGAAGGTATAGTGGGAAGTGTATTTAAAAATGAGATACCAGCTGTCATATATGACCCAAAAGAAAATAAAGCTTTTTTAAATAAAATGGGGGTACTAAACCGTTTTGAGTTTGATGTGGTTTTTATTGGAACGGTTATAAAAATTGGTGGTGAAAAACTCGGCGTATTAGGTGTGTATAAAGAAAAAACGCGTAATTTATCATATGAAAACGAACTGAAGCTATTGTCAATGATAAGTATAATGATTGGCTTTGCCCAAAAGATGAATGAAAAACTTGAGTTTCAAAAAAGAACATTTGAAGAAGAAAAAGAAATTTTGCTCAACAAAATAGAGCTAAAAGCACCTATTGCAGAGATTATAGGTGTATCAAAACAAATAGACAATTTAAAAAGTATAATCTTAAAAGTCGCCAATATTGACTCTACTGTGCTTTTAGAAGGCGAAAGTGGTACAGGCAAGAGCTTGGTTGCTAAAGTAATACATAAGCTAAGCAATAGAAAAAAAGAAGCGTTTGTTAGTATAAATTGTGCAAGCATACCAGAAAATTTACTTGAAGCGGAGCTTTTTGGTTATGAAAAAGGTGCATTTTCTGGTGCAATTTCTCAAAAAAAAGGCAAGTTTGAAATAGCCAATAAAGGCACAATTTTTTTGGATGAGATTGGAGATCTTCCATTGTCTTTACAAGGCAAACTCTTAAGCGTGATACAAGAAAAGGAATTTTCGCGATTGGGCAGTTTAGATACAATATCTGTAGATGTGAGAATTATTGCAGCTACAAATAAAAATCTATATGAACTTACACAAGAAGGTAGATTTAGAGAAGATCTGTATTACAGATTAAATGTCATACCTATAAGAATCCCGCCACTTTTTGAAAGAAAAGAAGATATACCCGTTTTAATCGATTATTTCTTGAAAATTTTTAATGAAAAATATGGTAAAAAAGTTCAAATTTCAAAAGAAGCTTTAATAGAATTAATCAATTATAATTGGCCAGGCAATGTTAGAGAGCTTGAAAACATCATTGAAAGATTGGTTGTTATGAATGAACAAATTGTTAACTTAGAGGATTTGCCAGCCTATATCTCACAAAAAATACCTCTTGAAAAGCTCGAGATGCATAGCCTTAGCGATAAAAACCTACCTACGCAAATCCAAAATATTGAAAAAAAACATATAGAGCTTGCATTAAAAGAAACGGGATTTGTCAAATCAAAAGCTGCAAGACTTCTAAACTTGACTTTAAGACAACTTGACTACAGAATCAGAAAATACAACATAAAGATCCAAAAATAAAGTCAAAGAACCTATAAACAAGCTAAGCTTGTTTATAGGTAGAGCTAACAACAATTAGCAACCTTCAACTTTTGGTTTTGCTGCTTTCTTTGCAGCTGCAGCAGGTGCTTTCTTTTCAACTTTCTTCTCTACTTTCTTTTCAACTTTCTTTTCAACTTTCTTCTCTTCTGCTGCTTTTGCTCCAAGAGAAAGAGCAGTAGTTAGAAACATTGATGCAACCAACATAGCTAAAACTTTCTTCATGCCATACCTCCTCTTAAAAATTTTACGTAATTTTATTCCTTTTAATAAGTCAAGTCAAGTATTTTTTTATTTTTTTGAAATATAATTTGAGGTTGAAAAATCACAATTAAATCTTGCAGTTCTATTATAGTATTTATTCAGAATACGCCAAAAAAAACAGCACAAGAATAAGCGAAAAAATTCTCTTGAAAAAATTAAACTATGTTATGTTCAATTATTTTAAAATAAAAGAAGTATTTTTAATGCTAAATCCCCAATGTATAACAATTTTTTGTTACAATTTTTTTATGTAAGATTTAAAAAAAGTTTGCTTTATCCTCATATCCCGCAAGACGCCTTCCTTAGCATGACAGCACAAGGGATTACCGCTTCGCATAAGCTGAATCCTCTTTATTTTGGAAGAGGAAGAAATCAATCGTAGCACATGCCTACATCTTGAAGCTATTTCGTCTTTTTATGATTTTAGTGCTTGACAAAAAAGTACAAGATATGATAATTAGCCGATAGTGCGATTGTTGCTTTATGATAGTATGTCGTAAAATGCTAAGTAGGTTTGATAGTTTTGACGGATAAAGAGTTTTATAAGCCAATTGTAGTTATAAGCAAGTGCATAAACTTTGAGCACACGCGTTATGATGCAAGTATCATAAAAGACGAATTTGCTTTAAAACTTGGGAAGTTTGTGCAATATATCCCAATTTGTCCTGAAGTTGAAATAGGGCTTGGCATACCAAGAGATCCAATAATTATAGTTAAAAAAGAAAAATTTTTACTTTACCAGCCAAAAACGCAAAAAGATTTAACTTCCGATATGGAGTATTTTTCAAAATCATTTTTAAGCAACTTGCAAAATAATGTTGATGGTTTTCTTTTAAAAAGCAAATCACCAAGTTGTGCAGTTAAGAATGCAAACTACTACAGTAATATAAATGATAAGAACCCAATTGGGAAAACATCGGGCATGTTTGCAAAAGCTGTTTTAGAGCATTTTCCTTTTTTACCTATAGAAGATGAAAAAAGACTAATAGATTTTGGCATTAGGAACCTTTTTCTTACGAGAATTTTTGTCAATTCAAATCTTAGGAACCTAGAGGAAAATCTTACAAAAGCAAAACTTATCGAATTTCATTCTCAAAATAAGCTGCTTTTAATGGCATACAGCCAAAAAAACCTAAAAACACTGGGCAAACTTTTATCAAACCTCAAAGAAGAATCTTTACATGATACATATGAAAAATACGAAACAATTTTTAGAAGCACATTTAAAAAGAGTGCTTCAAAAGGAAGCCATGTAAATACACTATTACATGCCTTAGGTTATTTCAAAGAAAAGATTTCATCAAAAGAAAAGGCACATTTTTTAGACTTAATACAAAGCTACATTAATGGCAATGCCGATATCTTTACAGTAATTGAGCTGATTTTAAACTTCTCAATAAGGTTTAATGAAGAGTACCTTCTAAAACAAAGTTACTTAAATCCATATCCACGAGAGCTTCGATTTTTATAACAAGCATTTAATTCCTTAAATACAAGATCTTAATTGACAAGCATGCGCAATTAATTATAATAAAAATTAGTGTTAAAACATAAAGGGGGCTATTTATTATGCCATGTACTAAATGTACGGATGTTTTTAAAATAGAATCAAAACCAGCTAGAGTATATTTTGTAGCAGAAGTTGAAGAGCTTGGAGCAATATTGAAGCAGTTTTTTTCAAATTTAGGTATTGATTTAAAAGATGATAATGGAGCATATTTTATTGATGTAGAAAACGCGCTTGATTTTTTTGAAGTGCATCTTGATAAGATTAAAGAAAAATTTTCAGAGCTTTTAGCCAATGCAATCCGTGTAGTTACTTATTATAACAATGAAAAATTTAATTTTAAATCTCTTTTAAATGCCAAAAGCTTACAACAGTATATTAATTTTGTTGAAGACAGAGAATTTTTCGATATTTTAAAACATGCTTCATTAACATCTTATTTTCAACCAATCGTTCACCCAATTGACAAAAGCATATATGGCTATGAGTCGCTTGTTAGAGGCGTTAAAGCCGATGGTTCTTTAATGTTTCCAGATGAGTTATTTAAAAAATCCAAACGTAATGATTTAAATTTTGTGCTTGATAGATTATGCAGAGAAAATGCTTTGAAAACTGCTGCAGTTAAAAACATAACTCAAAAAGTGTTTATAAATTTTTTGCCAACAGCCATATACGACCCAGCATTTTGTTTAAGTTCGACAGTTAAATGGGCAAATCAGTTAGAATTTGACCCTAAAAATATTGTGTTTGAAGTTGTGGAAACAGAATCTGTAGAAGACAAAAAACACCTTTTAAATATACTTGATTACTACAAAAAAGAAGGTTTTATGGTTGCCCTCGATGATGTTGGTGAAGGTTACTCTGGCCTAAGCATGCTTATAGATATTCATCCAAACATTATAAAAGTTGATAGGAAAATCATACAAAACATAGACTCAGATAAACTAAAACAATCTACGTATAAAGCTCTTTATAGTCTTGCAAAAGAAAATGACATTTTGGTTTTAGCAGAAGGCGTAGAAACTGCAAATGAGCTTGCAACAATACAAGAGATAGGGGTTGATTTAGTTCAAGGCTATTATTTTGGCAAACCCCAAGCAGAACCCATAAGGTGTATAAATTGTGAGTAGGCCTGTTTATTTTTTCAAGATAAATTCAATAATTAATGTGAAAAGCGCAAATATTTTATGATTGTTGAAAATCGCGTTTTTTTTGAAGAGCATTGGTTTAAAATGCTTTTGAACTCATTTGAATATTCCATAGACCCTGTTGTTATAACATCACTATCGCCTGAAGAACATTTTTTATATGTGAATGAAGCATTTAAGAAAAACACGGGATATACAGAAAAGGAATTGATTGGGAAATCTCCAAGAATTTTGCAAGGGCAAAAAACAGACAGAAAAGTTTTAGATGAGCTTAAAAGTCTTTTATCTCAAGATAAAGATTTTTATGGCACGACTATAAATTACCGCAAAGATGGCAGTGAATATATTGTATATTGGTATATAACAGCTTTAAGAGATAAAGATGGCAAAAAGGTTGCATACATATCGTACCAAAAAGATATTACAAAGCCAACATACGGTAAAAGTCGCTTGGAATTGCTTTCTCAAGCTCTTGACAAGCTTGGACAAATGGTTTCAATTACTGACTTAAATGGATTTATTATTTATGCAAATAGAGCTTTTTGCAATAAATATGGCTATAGCATTAATGAACTTATTGGCAAAAAAGCCAACATACTGAAATCAGGCAAGCACGATCAGAACTTTTATAGAAAACTATGGCAAACTATACTAAAGGGGAAGATATATGAAGGTGTATTTATAAACAAGAGAAAAGATGGATCATTAATTGCAGAGAAAAAAACCATAACGCCATTAAGGGATGAGAATGGAAACATTTATGCTTTTGTAAATGCTGGAGATGATGTAACGTATCTTATCAAAGACCTATTGAGTAAAAAAAATATAGATCCACTTACAAAATTACCAAATAGACAATATCTTGAAGAAGAAATCAAAAGAAGACTACAAACTCAAGATATATTTTGTCTAATTTTAATCGATTTAGATGATTTTAAATTTATCAACGACACTTGCGGGCACGATAAAGGAGATTTTGTTCTAAAAGAATTTACCAGAATAGTTCAAAAACAGATTAGGCAAGAAGATTTATTTGTTCGCTGGGGAGGAGATGAATTTTTCATAGTTATTAATAAAAGCATAGAGTATGCACAAAAAGTTGCTCAAAAAATTCTTTTTGCATTAGAAAATGAGCTTATAATTGAATCAAAAAAAATAACCGCAAGTATTGGTATTGCGCAGAGAGAGCTTAATGATACTTATGGATCGCTTTTTAAAAAAGCTGATTTGGCTTTGTATAATAGTAAAAAATCTGGCAAAAATAGGTCATGTTCATATAGTGGGCTAGCCTAAAATAAACAATTTCTCTGTGGCTTAAAAGCGCTACGATGTATCAAAGTTGCAAGTTTTCGCTATTGGTTTGAAAAGAATTAGTTTTTGTATTCTTTTATTTCAAACAACAAATTGGTGACAAGTTAAGTGACAACTGTATGAAGTTAGGATGTTTGTGTGTTAAGTTTCATTTATATACTGTGCCATTTTTGGCAGTATTTTTCAATATCAAACTTACTTTTAAGGCCATTTTCAGACATATACCTGACTTTTCCAAAAATATTTCTTTCTCTAAATGGTCTATCATGCAAGCCAAAGCACCACAATATACTTGCATAACTATTTGGGTCTCGCCCATCTAGCGCGTATTTATTATTTAAATAAATCATTGTCGTATATGCTTCGGTTAAGTTTTTACTCCATTCAATTATTTTTTTACCCCAGTACATTCTCATATAATTGTGTATTTTTCCTGTTTTTAAAAGCTCTACTTGAGCAGCGTTCCAATATTTATCGTGTGTGGCGGCTTTTTCAAATGCTTCTTTATCGTATATATAGTCTTTTTTGTCATTTTTATGTTCGTTCAAAGTATTTTTTGCCCATAGAGGTAGGTAATTAAAAAATTTATTTGAATCTGCGTAGAATGTAAAATTATGCGCTAGCTCTCGCCTTACTATAAGCTGTTCAAAGAATGCTTCATAATTTTTGTAATCAGCTTTTGGAAGCTGTCTTAATATTTTAATTGGAGAAATGTGGCCAAAATGTAAATAGAAAGAGAGATTTGATTCAACTGAAAGCGTTGGATCGCTTCTGTGTTGTAAATAGTATGAAAATTTATTTTGGATAAAATCTCTTAAAACGCCTTCAGCAGCCTTTTGACCGCCATTAAGTTCAATTGGTGCAACATATTCAGTCTTATTCTTAAGCTCAGTGTCAAAATAGTGTTTGAAATTAACTTCTATCATCGGCTCAACATATGGACCTTTGTATTCAAAATCCAAAAAATCGTTAAGAAATTTTTCGTAAATTTTTTGAATTTTTGGGCGCAATGTATAGGCTCCATATTCGATTTTATTACTTGCAATTTCAACTGGAACCAACAGGTTTGTGTCAACCTCATAACATGTCGCATTTATACTTTTAAGTATTTCAAGTTTTGTTAATTTTAAATACAAAAGGTATGATTTATCAGTTATAATTATATGGGCAAGATTTTTATATTGATCCATGACTTTGTCAAATTCGCCTACCCTTAAATGCAGGGATATATTTCTGTCTTTTAGTTTATTGTAGATATCTTCAACGCCTTCTAGGAAAAAGCGAAAACTTCTATAGTTGGCTTCTGGGTATGAGAGATTTAAGATTACCAAAACAACAAGCGGCAGCTGCAGTTCATTAGAAAGATAGATAGCAAATTCTAAAGAGTGATTGTAACAAAGCCTAAACGCACCCTGCATCCAGTAGATGATATATTTACCTTTTGGCGTTCCCTTTTTAATAAGTTTAATTCTGTCGCTGAAAATAACCATTTTCAAATGTTCAATTCCTTTTTATTTCATTATACATTTTATTTGGCGTAAAACAACTAAAATTGAGCTTGTGGTCACTCAACATTAAAACCAAAAATGTAATTCTACTACTTTTAAAGTTATAAAAAATTTTTATAAATATGTTTGAAAGAAAAACATACATGATTTGCAAACTTACGGTGTTTTAGTAAACTAACAAATAACCTTTTAGTGGTGCCGAGGGTGGGAATCGAACCCACACGGGAGAAACTCCCAAGGGATTTTAAGTCCCTTGCGTCTACCAATTCCGCCACCCCGGCAATTAGGTAGCTTTGGAGGCGGCACCCGGATTCGAACCGGGGATCTGGGTTTTGCAGACCCGTGCCTTAGCCACTTGGCTATGCCGCCAATAGGGTCTGTAAATAAAAAATGGAGCGGGAAACGGGACTTGAACCCGCGACCCCAACCTTGGCAAGGTTGTGCTCTACCAACTGAGCTATTCCCGCTCGATAATTTATATTTATATAAAAATTTTTGCGCTTGTCAATAGAAAAAAACATATCAAACATTCTCTACAGCTAGCCCCACTCTTATGCCACCCCAATGTTTGCCTTCAATGAATACCGGTACGCCAATATCAGCCATTACTTCACCAGTATCTCTTGGATAAACTTGAATGATTAGACTGTCTTGATTGCGGGCAACGGCAAGCCCCACTGGGTCATTGAATATACGCATTGAGCGGTTGCCTACAAGGTCTTTTTCATAATCACCTGTTAAGGGTTTATCGTATACGGAGTTATGAATAAGGTAGCCATTGTTGTCTGTTAGCAAAAAGAACCTGAAGTTTGAATCCATATTCATATATTTGTCTTCAATTGGCTGTATATACTGTTTAAAAAAGTCAGTGAAACGTGTTTTATATTTTTGAGGGTTTGTGTTAGGAACAGGCACGTAGTTTCTATCCCAAATATCAGAAGATGATATTGTGCCTTTTTTGATGGCATCTTCTATTGTCTGCACCATTTCTTTTGCGCCTTGATTTGCTAAATCCACCACTTTTTCAAGGTAGCTGCCAACTTTTACGCGTTTTAGTATATTTGCTGCTTGAGCTGATATTTTACTTAAATCTAAACTCTTAGCGCTTACACTATCTAAACTATCGGATATCTCTTTGACTGAGTTAGCAATGTAGGCTACCGTTTGAGCCACCTCTTCCATTGAACTGGACTGTTCTTCTATAGATGCGGTGATTGTGTTTATCATGTTATTTGCCTGCGTAATTTTGTTTGCCAAAGCACCAAAAGATTCAATCATCTGGTTAACAATTAGCGTATTTGCATTAATCGTTTCATAAATCACCTTATTGCCATCTACCAATACAATAAAATTATCACTCACCAAGTTTATGGTTTTTTCAATTTCTTTGGATTCTTTCTGAGTTTGCTCAGCCAACTTTCTAATCTCATCTGCAACTACTACAAAGCCTCTGCCATGCTCGCCAGCTCTGGCTGCTTCAATTGCGGCATTTAGTGCCAAGAGGTTTGTTTGATTTGTTATGTCGTTTATGATATTTACAATTGAGATTATACCTTCAATCTGGCTTTGAAGGTTTGACATAGACTGTCTGTTATTATCTAACACAGCTATTGTTTTTTGAGAGCCTTTGTTGATTTCATCACTTATGCTAACAGTCTGGTCGCTAATGTGATTTACCTCTTCCATAAAGCGAACAAACTGCTCCATGTTTTTTGAGATATCACTAATGACTTTTGTGGAGTCATTCATCGTTTTGTTGATTGCTTCTAAATTATCTTTGGTTTGGCTCATATGCTTTGTTACATTTTTAAGCTCAAAGTTAAATTTAACATTAAATACAGAAGTTTTTGTTGAATTTGTAATAAGTTCTGCAAAAACTCCTTTAGAAAAATTCACGAGTGTGTTTAAAAAAGTACCCAAAGCGTCAAATAATTTTGGCACAAAGTATTCTCTTGTTAAATCGTGCTTTTCCTGTTTAGAAATTAACTGGTATTCTTTTGCAACTCTTTGGGCTGGTGCAATCACCACAACAAAATAATACCAAAAATTCACACCAGCAAAGGCAATTGTAGAAAGTGCAAATATATAAGGAAAATATGACCTAAAAAAAGATGTAAACAAAAAGTAGCTTACAATGCCGCCCACAAAATAAAAAGTAAAAGTAAAAGCTGTAAAGAA
>JABEBW010003701.1_pt1 | contig 10394 bp, 10 predicted proteins | sample 7245961 | NCBI WGS metagenome assembly JABEBW01 (sample SAMN14506364, study PRJNA622280) | hot springs metagenome | biome: hot spring [ENVO:00000051]|acidic hot spring [ENVO:00002120]; feature: spring [ENVO:00000027]|sediment [ENVO:00002007]; material: sediment environment [ENVO:01001048]...
TATTTTTGCACTTTGGATAATTGGAGCAAGCTAAAAATTTACCATAGCGGCCTTGTCTAATTACCATTTTTGCGCCACAGAGTTCACAAACAATGTCAGTTGGCTCATCCTTTGGTTTTATAGAATCCATTTCTTTATAAGCCTTCTCAAGCATTACTTGAAATTTATTGTAAAAATCTTTTAAAAGTTTTATTTTGTTTACTTTATTTTTTGCTACATCATCAAGGTCTTCTTCAAGTTTTGCTGTAAAATCAACATTTATAATGTCTTTAAAATAATCATCTAGTGCTTTTTTTACAATTATACCAATCTCTGTTGGATAAAACTTTTTATCTTTTAAATTCACATACTGCCTTTCTAAAATTGTATCTATGATAGCAGCATAGGTGGAAGGTCTACCAATACCATAAGATTCAAGCATCTTTATAAGACTTGCTTCTGTATACCTTGGTGGTGGCTCTGTAAAATGTTGTTTTTCTAGAACTTCTTTTAAAATGACACTTTGATTTTCTTTAAAATTTGGTGCTTTTTGAAAATCATTATCCGAGTAATCCCAAATTTTCAAATAACCATCAAAAACTAATTCATTAAAAGTAGCCTTTGACTCAAATCGTTTAGACGCAAATACTATGTTCACTGCATTAACTTTCGCGCTAGAGCATTGGCTAGCCATAAATCTTTTCCAAATCAATGTATAAAGCTTGTATTCATCAGCGCTTAAATTTTCCTTTACCATATTTGGCAATAGTGATGGCTTAGTGGGTCTTATGGCTTCGTGTGCTTCTTGAGCAGTTTTGGATTTGGTTTTGTAGACATTGGGTTGTTTTGGCACATAAGGCTTGCCATAAAACTTGCCTATAATATCAAGCGCTTCTTCTTGTGCTTGTTTTGATACATTTAGCGAATCTGTTCTCATATATGTTATAAGTCCCATACGCTCTTTTTGTAAAGTTACGCCTTCATATAGCTTTTGCGCTATTTGCATAGTTTTTTTTGGAGAAAAACCCAATATTGTGGAAGCTTCTTGTTGTAATGTGCTTGTAATGTATGGTGGTTTTGATTTTCTTGTAACCACTTTTCTTACAATGCTTTTAACAATAAACTCTTCTTTTTCAATTTCGGATTTAATTTTTTGAGCTAATGTGGCATTTTCTATAAAAAACTTATCTAACTCGGCATTGTCCATACTTATTAAAACAGATTCAACTTCATTGTCCCCATCGGAAAAAATCAAATGAATTGTCCAATACTCTTTTTTTACAAAATTTTGAATCTCTTCTTCTCTTTCTACAATAAGTTTTAACGCAACAGATTGGACCCTTCCAGCAGACAACCCTCGCCTAATTTTCTTTGCAAGCAGCGGAGATAGTTTGTAGCCAACAATCCTATCCAATATTCTTCTTGATTCTTGTGAATCAACCATCAAAATATCTATGCCACGCGGGTTTTTTAATGAATCTAATATTGCTTGTCTTGTAATTTCGTGGAACACTATGCGTTTAATTTTATCTTGTGGTATTTTGCTAACTTCAACAATATGGTAGCCTATTGCCTCTCCTTCCCTATCCTCATCTGTTGCAATATACACTTGTTTAGATTGAGTGCTTTTGGCTTTAATTTGTTCTACAATGGGTTTTTTATCTTTCAAAATTGTGTACTTTGGCTTAAAACCATTATCAATATCTACGCCAAAATTATTTTTGGGCAAATCCCTAATATGCCCATATGAAGCTATAACTTCATAATCTTTGCCCAAAAAACGCGATATTGTTTTTGCTTTTGCTGGGGACTCTACTATAACTAAATTCATGTTTTTCTCACCTTATCTAAACCCACACGTTTAATTAGACCTTTTATTTCTAAATCAAACATAACAGATGCTATAGTGTCTATTGAAAGTTTTGTTTTTTCAACAACTTCATCTAAACTTAACTCGCCTTCTAAAGCGCTTAACACATAAGCTTCATCTTCAGTTAAAATAGGTTCATTATTATGTGTGGTTTCTTTGCTAATGGTATTTTTTATTTCTTTGTAAAAGTAAAAAATGATATCTGATGGTTCTTGGGCTAAATAGGCACCATCTTTAATCAATTGATTTGTTCCAAAGCTTCTTTTTGAAAAAATTTCACCAGGTACTGCAAAAATTGGCTTTGATTGTTCTTGTGCATACTTTGCGCTAATTAAAGAACCGCTTTTTATGTCAGCTTCAACAACAAGCAAACTCTCGCTTAAACCTGTAATAATTCTATTGCGTCTTGGGAAATTGTACGAGTTTGGCGGTGTTGATATTGCAAATTCGCTTATTATTGCGCCATTTTCAATAATTCTTTCAAATAATAATTGATTTTCTTTTGGGTAGACTACATCAATCCCACAACCAAGAACGCCTACACTATAACCACCATTGTCAAGGCAAATTTTTTGTGCAATACTATCAATACCGCGCGCTAGTCCACTTACAATTGAAAAACCCGATAAAGTTAGCTCTTTTGAAAACCATTGAGCACATTTTTCACCATAACCTGATGGGTATCTTGTGCCAACTATGGCAAAGAATAGTTTTGATGGGTCAAATGTGCCTTTTGCAAATAACACAATTGGTGGGTAATCTATATGTTTTAGACTGTCAGGGTAGTTTTCATCAAAGTAACCAATCACAGTTATATTGTTTTTCTCAATATAAGCCAAATCATGCTCTATTTTTTTTATGTCAATATTGCATTTAACTTTTTCATATAGCTCTTGTATGCTTGAAAAACCCTTTAAATCCTTTATCATTAAATTTGAGTGTGAAAGCGCAATGACTAGTTCATTTTTTTGCAACAAGCAACCTCACAAACCCATTATAGTAGTAATATTCGTAAAACTCTCTAAAGCCAACGCTTCTTAGCACATCCTTAATGGGCAAAGCAATGAATTCGACTGCCAATGGGCACTCAAAGTGAGAAAATAATTTCCTAAACCACAAAGGCTTGTTATTATAATCAAATTCATTGTAATCTAATATGCACAGCTGGCCGTTTTGCTTTAAATTGTTATAAGCGTTTTGTATTATCTTTAGCCTATCATTTGCAACAAAACCGTGCAAAACAAAAGATATAAATACTTTGTCAACTACAAATGGCGATGATTTCCTAATATCATGATAAAAAATCTTTACATTTTTAAAGAGCTTACATTTTTTATAAGCCCTTGTAATCATGTGCTTGCCAATGTCAAAACCTATAATTGGGCCTTGTGTATAGTTTAAAAAACTGCATAGTGCCATTGCAGAGCCACAGCCAAAATCTAAAATAGATTGATTTGGTTTTATATGCATATCGCTTATAACTTTATTGAGAAATTTCTTGTATGTAAAACCACTTGCTATGCTTATAAGCTCATCATAAAATATAGCTTCTATACCTTTGACTTCAACTTTACTTAACCTTTTCATAAGCCGCTCATAAACTATAAGAATTTTATCAAAAAGTCAAACGTTATTTCTTTATCGGTTTTATTGCTGGACACAATGTTTTTAACTCTTCAATAGCCAAATCTTTCATACTATCCCAAAAGGGAAATGTTCTGCATTGAGTGGGTCTTTTGGGGTAAATTTGACACAAGCCGTTTTCCAAAAAGCAACACATAGATATGCCATTTACTTTTATGTTTGCAAGCACAGTTTTATCGCAAAATTTTCTTGTATAGACGCGCAAAAACCCTTCCTCTTCGCAATTTAGAAAATTGGCTATCGAAACTATATCATCTTGAGTTAAAAAAACAAACCCATCACCTATACAACAAAACCCTCTACATAGCTTACAATAATCTTCATCAAAACAATAATCAAAGCCTAAATGTTCTTTGCACATAAATCATTTAAAAAACAATCACTGCAATGGGGGGATTTGGCTGTGCAAATATACCTGCCATGTAAAATCAACCCAGAGAAAAATTTAACCCATAGGCTTTTATCACAAATCAACTTTATAGCTTCTTCAACCTCTTTTGGGTCATCTGTTTTTGATATCCCAAGCCTTTTACACACCCTAGCTACATGCGTATCAACGCCTATTGCATCAATACCAAACCCAAATGCAAGCAATATGTTTGCAGTTTTGGACCCAACGCCAGGCAATTTTACAAGTATATCATAATCATTTGGAAGCGTGTTGTTGTAGTTTTTGCACAAAATACTTGATAACTCAAAGATATTCTTTGCTTTGGCGTTGTGCATACTGCAAGAGGATATAAGCTTATTTATTTCCTCAATGCTTGAGTTTGCAATGTCACATGGCGTTTTGAAACGTTTAAAAAACTCTTTTGTTATCTTGTTAGTAGTCTTATCAAGACATCTTGCAGACAAAACCAAAGCTATAAGCAACTCAAATGGATTAGAGTATTCTAGTTCTAACTTTGGGTTAGGGTAATGCTCGATTATGCGCCTAACAATTTCATTCATACTTCATGCTCTTTAACAACATACTTTTTAATATATTCTATAAACTCTTCAAAGGGTTTTAAAATATTGCTTCTTCTATCACCAGCCACAACAACCAACATAATATCATCGCCTACATTAAGATTGCCTTCATTGATAAAAGCCACTACATCTACAATCCCTTTTGTCATTTTAAGCTGTGTTATTTTCTGTTCTAAAAGCTTTTTATCATAGCTCACATTCATGCTGCTAACGTTTTTCTTGCCATCTTTAGAGGATTTTCTAACTATACCATTGTGTATTAAAATCATGCCGATATCTTTTGTTTTATTTTCTTGCTTTATTTTACTAACAATATCATCAATACTGTACATCATTATAAATATACTCCCTGCCTTCAAAATTTTTAAACGTGTACGTATTGCCACTTGCAGAAATGATGCGATTTGGCTCCAATACGATTTTACCACCATCTTGCACATCAACTGCAAAAAATGGCATACAAAGACCACTTATGTTGTTTCGCAATGCATCTATTATACTTAGCGCCTCTTGAAGTTTTACTCTAAACCTATTATTACCAATTGCCATATCGCATCCAAACAAATAGTATGGCTTTATACGTAAATTGACTAATCTACAAAACAGCTCTTTTAAGATGCTTGCGTTATTGTTTATACCGCGCAATAGCACAGTCTGTGAAACAATTGGAAACCCATTATCTATTATTTTGCTTGAAGCTTCAATAAAATCATTTGTAATCTCATCTGGGTGGTTAATATGAATCGAAAACCAAATGGGTTTAAATGGCTTTAATTTATCTAATAACATTTCAGTAACTCTATATGGTAAGACGCTCAAAGCGCGTGTTGCTATCCTTATTGTCTTGATATGTTCTATGCTTCTTAAAGCTCTAATTATGTTTATTAAATTTTCATCTTCAAAGACTAAAGGGTCACCACCACTTATTAACACCTCTCTAATTTCTTCGTGCTGTTTTAAGTAATTGGTAGCTCTTTGTAAATCAAAACCGCTAAAATGCTTCCAATTGCTTTTTCTAAAACAAAACCTGCAATTTGCAAAACACTTATTTGTAACAGTTAAAAGCACTCTGTCTGGATACCTGTGAATTAAACCCTTTGATTTTGTAAACTGTTGCTCAAATAAAGGGTCTTCAAAACCACTATTATCATCGATTTCGCAAGTTTCGACAAACTGCTTTAATATAAATTCACTTTTAAAAAGACTCACTAAATACGGCGTAACAAGCGTATCAGAAGTATTTATAATTTGTAAACCCAGATGAGAAACATCTTTCAATGAATGTCTTTTTTGCCAATGCCAATCTCTAAACTCATCCATTATTTAAAAAGATATGCCAATCATAATTGTATTTGAATTAACAGCGCCGTTAGGCTCTTTGATAGATGCGCAAGACATGTGTATAAACCTATCTTCTATAAACATTTTTGTAGCTTTCCCAACATTGAATTCTACTCCTAAACCTACTTGAGGCATAAATAGATACTTTGAAGCTTGGCCTGGATACTGTAAAGTATTGTAAGAAATACCCAACCCACCATCTGCAAATGTCCTAAAGCTAGACTCATTTAAAAAGTAATATCTCAACAAACCGCTTGCGCCAAAAGATACACCATCTGTGGGTCTGTCTACATATGCAACAAATGGCTCACCAATAATACTAAAATTTTTACTAAAGAAATGTTCAAAATCCACGCTTGCTTTGTAGTAATCATAATACTTTTTATCAAGCTTTGAAAAACCATTACCACTATTTAGCAAACCAAAACCATAACCTATGTTGTATATAATGCGAGCACTAGCTGTTGAGTTTACTGCAAACAAAAACAAAAAAACAAACAATACTTTTTTCATTTTAACACCTCCATATTTGTGTTAGTATATTTAATTTTTAATTGTTTTCAATAGCTTGAAATGAATATAATGTAATTTTTTTATAACTTCAAGTCAAAACATATAGGCTAAATAATTGGGTATGAGTAATTTCAAGTTTTTTATTTTATTATTTACTATATTCTTTTGCCTCACACAAGTACAAAGAAGCCATATTTATTTTACGCAAACAACGCTAATATCACACTCGCCAACACAGAAAATTGCAACCAAAAGGCTTCCTAAAATCGAACTAGCAGTCAATCTTGAAGATTTTTTAGAAAATAATCTTGAAGATATACAAAATCCAAATAAAATGATATAAATACAATTTTGGGAGTGAAAAAAATGGAAACGCAAAAGAAAAAAATGCTTTTTTATGCTATTTTCATTGTAATTTGTTACTTTGGTTTGATATGGCTCATGCCATATATGGATCCAGACGAAGCTCGATACGTGGAAATCCCACGAGAAATGTTGCAACTTAGACACTATGTTATACCTTATTTAAACTACACAGTTTACTTGGAAAAACCCCCTTTGTATTATTGGATGAATATTATAGCTCTAAAGATTTTTGGTTTTAACGATTTTGCCGGACGATTTTGGACTGTCACTATCTCTTTGACAGGTATATTCCTAAATTACAAATTTTCAAAAAAATTGATCAACGAAAAAACAGCCATTTGGTCTTCTTTGGTTTTATCAAGCTCATTGTATTACTTTGTAATTGGCAGACTAAACTTAATAGATATGACAAATGCATTTTTTATTGCTATGTCAACATATTCAGGTTATTTATATTTAAAAACCAATAAAAAATACTTTTTATACCTCATGTATATAGGTATGGCACTTGGATTTTTATCTAAAGCACTTATTGGTATAATTTTCCCATTTGCAATACTATTTTTGTGGTCAATATTTGCAAAACAGTTCAAAAGTTTTTTCAAACTTATTTCTGTCATTGGCATAATAATATTATTAGCATTTATTTTGCCGTGGGTTTATCTAGCTGGTAAGCAATTAAGCGATTTTTATTATTATTTCTTTCTAAAACAAGAATTTTTAAGATACTTAGAGCCACTTGAACACACACAACCAATCTGGACATTTATACCTGTTGTGGTTTTTGGTTTTTTGCCGTGGATTGTTTTTATATTTAGCATGCTAAGAGTCTATAAAACACAAAAGTTTGGCGATATTGAAAAAAAAGATTTAATATTTTTGTTGACATTTAGCGGTTTTATATTTGTATTTTATAGTTTATCTCAAAGCAAATTAGTAACTTACGTTGCACCGCTGTTTTTTCCGCTTTCTATAATATTGGGCAACTTAATTTCAAAGATTGAGAATATTGACACAAAAGATAAATATATAAATTTAGTGCTATTTAGCGTCTTTTTTATAGCCCTTATTGGTTTTTGCTTTGTACAAGATGTATATATGAGTAAAGAAAAATGGTTTGTTCTTATTGCTCCAAGTGCTATCGCATTGATTGTGCTAGCTATTTTGCCATTTATTACAAAAGACGCAAAAAAAACACTCAATGGTATGTTCATTGGTATATTGATTTTTTACAATTTAGCAATAATCCCTACAGCAAGCTATACAATATACTACAAAACAACCAAACCTGTTGCTTTATTTGTAAACAAAATATACAAAAAAGGTGATATTTTGGCTTCCTACAAGTTATATAGGCAATCATTTAATTATTACACTCAAAAAAGGACAGTGCAAATCGACTCTATTAATGAACTGGGTTTTGGTTACAGACATCTATCACCAAAAGAACAAGAAAAATGGTTTCCTACAATTGAACAATTTGCAAAAGTTTGGGACTCACATTCAAATGTAATCTTACTTATAAAAACAAAGGATATAAAACATTTTGCCTATAAGCCCTACTATGTTTTGCTTAAAATGCCATACTTTAGTATATTATCAAACAAAAATTTGGGTAAAGCTCGTTGAAAAAATTTTTTATTTTGCTCGTAATACTTTTTTTGATTATTTCAGCAATAGGTTTTTTTACAGATTTTAAAAAAGCTGTGCAATCTTTGGAAAATTTTGATAAAATATACTTGATTGCAGCTGCAATTTTTGGTTTTGGTAATGATTTTATAAAATTTTTTAGATGGCATTTATATATTAAAAAATTAAATATTGATGTGAGTTTTTTTACGGATTTAAAAGTTTTTTTGTGTGGTCTTGCTATGAGCATCACGCCTGTAAAATTTGGGTATACTATAAAAAACTATATCATTGAAAATATAACTAAAGTACCTTTTAAGAAAACTCTATCAGCTACATTTGCAGAAATTTATGTTGATTTTTTGATACTTTCTATGATATCTTTATTTGGCATGTTTTATTTGCAAAAGATTTCAACTATTGGCTTGGTGAGTGTTGTGGCATTTAGCATAATCTTTTACCCAAATATATTCAAAAAGATTTTTTTGCAATTAAGAAGCATTTTGCCATACACAATAAGAAAATATTACAGTGTAATAAAAAGTATGGTTTCTTTTTTTTCCATAAGACTATTTACAGAAGTTGTTTTTATTACAATAATAGCGTGGATTAGCGAAGGTATATCATTGAGTCTAATTTTAAAGGGTTTTGGCTATAATGTGAGTATATTAAAAACAACTGTAGTATTTGGGTTTTCAACACTTGTTGGTAGTTTATCAATGCTTCCTGGCGGCCTTATAGTTTCTGATTTAACATTATTTGGACTTCTTAACTTTATTGGTATACCAGCATACATCAGCCTTCCAACAACGATCTTGGCAAGAATCTGCACACTGTGGTTATCCGTTATAATAGGCAATAGCGCTTTATTTTTAAACAGAAAAGCTTTCTTTGGAGTTGAAAAATGATATCAGTTGTTATTCCCGTTTACAATGAAGAAGAAAATATAATAGCCTTACATGAAAGGTTACTAAAAGTTTTAAACTCATTAAATGAAGATTATGAGATTGTATATGTAGATGATGGTAGTAAGGATAATTCTTTGAACATTTTAAAAAGCTTTAAAGGTAATGTTAAGATTGTAGAATTAGCAAGAAATTATGGGCAGCACGCAGCTATCTTTGCTGGATTTAGTATAGTCAAAGGTGATAAAATAATTACAATGGATGCAGATCTTCAAAATCCTCCAGAAGAAATACCAAAAATTGTGGAAAAATTTAACGAAGGTTTTGATGTTATTGCAACTGTACGACAACAAAGAAAAGATTCTATTTTTAGAAAAATTTCTTCACACTTAAATAATTATATCACAAAAAAAATTACAAAAGTAGAACTTAATGACTGGGGATGCATGCTTAGAGGTTATAGAAAAAAAATAGTAGATCGCATGTTAAATAACGATGAGAAAACTGTATTTATACCGGCAATTGCCACATATTACACAAAAAATATTGTAGAAATTCCCATAGAGCACAGCCAAAGACAAGCAGGCAAATCAAAATATTCATTAATTAAGCTTGTCAATCTAATGTTTGATCTTATGACATCATTTTCTAATTTACCGCTTGAAATACTGCTTTATGGTGGAATTTTAACAGCCACATTTGGAATATTGCTTGGCATTGTTTTGGCTTTAGGGCGCATTTTTTATGGCGTGCAGTGGGCACTTGGTGGTATATTTTCACTATTTAGCGTGCTTTTTATATTAATTGGAGCTCAGTTTTTTGCATTTGGCATACTTGGTGAATATATTGGCAGAATTTACAAACAAGTCAAAAATAGGCCTGTGTTTGTAATTGAAAACATCTATGAAAACAGCGAGGATAAAGAATGAAAACCATCGTCTTCGCTTATCATAATATGGGTGTCATTGGCTTAAATGCACTAAAAAAACATGGATTTGACATAAATTGTGTATTTACGCACAAAGATGATGTAAACGAAAACATTTGGTTTGAAAGTGTATCAAAGTGGTGCCAAGTAAACAATATAGATTATTACACTGATGTTGCTATCAATACCAAAGAATGGATTGAAAAAATTAAGCTTTTAAAACCTGACATAATTTTTTCTTTTTATT
>JABEBW010004845.1_pt1 | contig 10304 bp, 7 predicted proteins | sample 7245961 | NCBI WGS metagenome assembly JABEBW01 (sample SAMN14506364, study PRJNA622280) | hot springs metagenome | biome: hot spring [ENVO:00000051]|acidic hot spring [ENVO:00002120]; feature: spring [ENVO:00000027]|sediment [ENVO:00002007]; material: sediment environment [ENVO:01001048]...
GGTGGGATGGGATGAAGTGGGAGCCTAAAAGGGCGATGAACAACGGACCGATGAACATCCTAGAAGCAAGAATCTCCAGGCTTTAGCCGTGGAGAGTGTCAAATGGCGTTTAAGTGCAGGCAAATATCTAACGCTATCATAACATTATTATGAAGATTGGATATGCTGTTATCTTCTGGATAATAAATTCAGAATATATGTCAAAGCATAAAATTTCCAAAGCATTCACCTTTTGTAATTGAGAAAAGTTAAGATACCCTGTTATAATTGTACAATAACCCTTTTTAAATTGCCAATAATTTGTAAATTAAAATGAAAGGCGTGGTATTAGTTGAATTTGGTGCGCCTTCTAATGCAAGCGAGCTCAGGGAATTCCTTCAAAACCTTACAAATCACGTTCCAACTGATGAAGAGCTTAAAAGCGCATCAAAAAAGTACGAACAAATAAAAGGCTCACCACTAAGGGAAAAGGTGGAAATCTTATCGAAAAGCCTGGCAGAGCTGCATGAGGGCCTTGATGTAAGCTATGCATTTCTGTACAATAAACCGCTACTGGCAACCGTCATAGATACAAAGGTGAAATCCGGACTTGACAGCATAACAATTTTACCGTTGTTTAACTTTTATTCAATGAGGACAGCGGCAGAAATTGATAGAGCAATTAAAAAATACAGCAAAGTTACCAGGGTTATATGGCAGGCCTACAGTGCTGACTGCCTGGCCAACCTGTGGGGAGAAAAGTTAAAGGCTGATACAGAAAAGCTCAATGATTTTGAAGTCATCTTTACCGCACACAGCATACCATATGAGGCCGATTCTCAATATTTGCAAAATTTTCGTGCATTTGCGAAAAGGATAAGCGCAAGCGCTGGCTGCATCAATTTCACAATTGGATTTCAGAATTCGCATAAGGGGTGGCTTGGCCCAAGCATATATGACCTGCAGCTTGAACCAGGCAAAAATGCAGTTGTTGTGCCGCTCAGCTTTTTGCTGCCCAACATGGAAATACTTTACGACCTTGACATTGAATATTCTCGCTATCTTGAGCAAAATGGGCACAGGTACATTCGAAGTGGCCCGCCAGAGGATCTCAACGAGCTTGCGCAGTGCCTAGCAAGCTTGCTTTCATAATGTTCACGCTAAAGCACTGAGGTTCTGCCTGCAATTTCGCGCTATATTCCCTGTTACTGCCAAGATGTTCCAGTTAAATGAGTTTTGGCCATTTTGTAGCGAAATATGATTTCAGGCTGGTGACTTTGCGCCTGCAAAATAACGCAAAAGTGACATTAAACCATAAAAAATGGGTAAAAATGTTTAAAGCCACTTGGATTGAAACCTGTTCAATGTATGGCAGTTCAGCTGTTAAGGAAGGAGTTAACAGGGCCCCTCACAGGAGCCTGCTTAGGGCAGATGGGCTTAAAGATGAGGATTTTAAGAAGCCATTCATAGGAATAGCGAACAGCTTCACAGAGGTTGTTCCGGGTCACATTCACCTCAGGGAATTGGTGGAATACATAAAGGAGGGAATAAGGGCCGAGGGCGGTATGCCATTTGAATTTAACACAATAGCAGTTGACGATGGCATTGCCATGGGTCATGAAGGAATGAAGTACTCCCTGCCTTCCAGGGAAATAATTGCAGATTCAGTAGAAACAATGGTTAAAGCTCATCAGTTTGATGCCCTGGTCACCCTGAGCAGTTGCGACAAGATAACCCCTGGAATGCTCATAGCCGCTGCAAGGCTGGATAAGCCAACAGTCATGGTCACTGGGGGAGCAATGAAAGCAGGAACCTACAGGGGAAGAAAGGTTGGGCTTATAGACGTTTTTGAGGCTGTTGGAAAGTACAATTCTGGACAGATGACGGAACAGGAAATTGTTGAAATAGAAAAAGCTGCCTGCCCGGGGGCAGGGTCATGTAGCGGGCTGTTCACCGCCAACACTATGGCCATACTTGTTGAAGCCCTTGGCCTAGCCCTTCCATATGGTGGAACTGCGCTTGCTACTTCTGAAGAGAGAAGGAGGATAGCTTTTGAAAGCGGAAGGGCAGTTGTTAAATTGCTGAGAAATGGCATAACGGCAAGGCGATTTCTGACAAGGGAAGCTTTTAGAAACGCGATTGCAGTTGATATGGCGCTTGGAGGTTCCACAAACACAATCCTGCACCTCCTTGCAGCTGCAAATGAAGCAGGCACTGACCTTTCCCTGGATGACTTTGATGAAATAGGATCAAAGGTTCCCCATATTGCGCCCATATATCCGGGGGGAAAGTACATGATTGAAGACCTTCATGATGCCGGGGGCGTGCCGGCCATAATGAAATCAATAAAGGATAAATTGAGCCTTGGCCTCCCAACTGTAAGCGGGAAAACAATTGATGAAATTATAAGGGATGCAGAGGTTGCAAATCCTGATGTTATAAGAAATGAAAAAGATCCTGTTCATAAGGCAGGGGGAATAGCAATACTTAAGGGCAATCTGGCTCCAAATGGCTCGGTCATAAAAACGGCCGCTTTAAGGGAAAATTATGAGTTTTCTGGAAGGGCCCTGGTTTTTGATTCAGAAGAGGAAGCGTTTAAGGCTGTGGTTGGCGGAAGGGTTCAGCCAGGCCATGTAATTGTGATCAGGTATGAAGGCCCGAAAGGTGGACCAGGCATGAGGGAAATGCTGGATATTACAAGCGCAATTGTGGGAATGAAAATAGATGATAAAGTAGCTCTAATAACTGATGGAAGGTTCTCAGGTGGCACAAGGGGTCCAGCAGTGGGGCATGTGAGCCCAGAGGCCTGGGACGGAGGGCCAATTGCGCTGGTCGAAGATGACGATATAATTGAAATTGACGTGCCAAAGAGGAGGGTAAGCCTTAAAGTTCAGGGCGAGGAGCTTAAAGCCAGAAGTAAAAATTGGGTGAGGCCAAAAATTAAAACTGAGTCATCCATGCTAAAGAGGTACTCATACCTCGTTACGTCTGCAGATAAAGGGTGCGTGATGAGGAAGGATCTCTATGGATAAAGTGGAAATTTTAGATACTACGCTCAGGGACGGCAGCCAGATGGCTGGAGTCAACTTTACGCTTGAAGATAAGCTGGCGATAACGAAAAAGCTTGACCTGCTTGGCGTGGATTTCATAGAAGGGGGATGGCCTGGCTCAAATCCGAAGGATATAAATTACTTTAAAGAAGTAAAGAAAATTTACCTGAAAAATTCCAAAATAACAGCCTTTGGATCTACAAAGAAAAGGCCTGGAAATGATGACAAAAATTTAGAGGCCATAGTGCAGGCTGACGTAAATTATGCGACCCTTTTTGGAAAGACATGGAAGCTGCACGTCAAGGAAGTTTTGAAGCTGACCTATGAAGAGAACCTGACGCTCATAGGAGAATCAATTGAATACTTGAAATCCCATGGAATTCAGGTAATTTACGATGCAGAGCATTTTTTTGACGGTTATAAGGATGACCCTGAATACGCATTGAGAACCCTTCGTGTAGCATCTGAAGCGGGGGCTCACGTCATAGTCCTTGCAGACACAAACGGAGGAACGCTCACCCATGAAATATCAGATATCGTTCGCAGAGTTAAAGGCGAATTTAACTTTAAAATTGGAATACACGCTCATAACGATTCTGGGCTAGCTGTGGCAAACTCCCTGATCGCTGTAAATGAGGGCGCCAGGCACGTTCAGGGAACCATTAATGGCCTGGGGGAAAGGTGCGGAAACGCCGATATAATTCAGATAATACCTGCGCTTGAGCTCAAAATGGGGCTAAGGGCGCTGAAGGACGAAAATGGGCTCAGGGCGCTGAAGGACGTTTCATCATATGTATATGGCATACTTAACATGCAGGATAACCCATATCAGCCATATGTAGGCAAATATGCATTCACTCACAAGGGCGGAGTTCATATAGACGCCATGATGAAGGATTCAAGAACGTACGAACACATTAACCCAGAGAAAGTTGGAAACGTGCGCAACTACGTCGTTTCTGAGCTTTCAGGAAGGGCTACGCTGCTGAAGTACTCCCAGGAGCTTGGAATAAAGCTGGATAAGGATGATCCGGCTATAATTAAATCCCTAAATGAAATCAAGGAACTGGAATCCTATGGCATAGTTGAAAATGCTGATGCTACCGTAAAGCTGATAATCATTAAAAACCTCGGGCTTTACACGGATAAGTTCAATGTGCTTTACTGGATGGCAAATGCTAGGGACTTGAATGGCAATGTGGAATCAGAGGGCGAAGTGATAGTCAGGGTGGGAAACGAAGTTCATTATGAGAGGAAATATGGAGTGGGGCCAGTTCATGCTCTTGACAACGCACTGAGGGAGGTCATAGCACGTGTGTTTACAGTGCTAAAGACCACTGAATTGCTCAACTACAAGGTAAGCGTAACTGAAGGTGACAGTCATGGGACAGCATCATATGTAAGGGTCTTTATAGAATTTGGCGACAATAAGCTTCGCTGGTCAACAACAGGCGTCTCAAAAAATATACTTGAAGCATCAGTAAAGGCAATAACTGATGGATACAATTACAGGCTTGCGCTTGAGGACCTCAATAAATCATAAAATGCAGAAACGACCTCCATCATTTCAATTCCAACAGATATCCCCATGCTTGCTTCAGGCGTTGGATTGTTTTTAAAGAACTCCTTAACTTCGTTTTCCCTTGTGAGTCCTATGTATGGAACTATATAAGAAATTATCCTTGGAAGCACTCCGCTGCCAGCATATATTTTTCTCAGGTAACTGTAATTTTCAACAAACCATGACCAGATCATGTCCCTGTTGCCGTAGTTTGTTGTTGAAGCTGTTATTGACCTTATATCCTGCTTCTTAACCTTGTCGCTCAGCAACAGATTCAGCGCTTGGCGCAGCCCTTGCCTTTCCCTTATATTAACCATGCCTGCAATGATCCTTGATCTGTCTTCATCGTTTTTTGAATCACTGTATATTCTGTAAAGTTCATTGAATGGATCACCCGAATAAATTGCCTTTGCCATTGCCACTGTGTATTTCATATCTGCATCGACTTTAAAGAAGTCCTGTTCAGCAAAGGATTTTCCAAACGATTCGTCAGCAAGCACCAATCTCCTTGACAGCACGCTTGCCAGCACCTTTGCCGTCAGATCATTCTTCTGGCTCCATTGAGCAAACTGCTTTCTGTGAAATTCTAAAAACTGCTCCCTTATTACAGGCTGATATATAGTCAGCATTTGCGTTAGCTGGCTGGAGACCTCCCACACCGGAAGAAAGCCAGAATCCTCGTAATATTTCTTAACAAGTTCAAGGTACTTCGATAATTTTATGTTCCCAGATATCAACATTGCATAAGCATCAGATGCCACGTTCCATCTGTCAAAGGCATTCTGGGATTTTAAAAGGGGCTCTTCCCAGTCCTGGTACCGAACCCTGTAAAAGCCGCTACCGCTGGCATTTAACTTTGACGCCCTCTTAATGAATCCAGTTTCTACATCAAACAGCGTGGATTCAGTGACATCCCCATGATAATAGGTCAATGGAACCGGCCATATGCCGCTCATGCTACCCCTGAACAGGAACCTTTCCTGTCTTACCTTGAGCCTATCTCCCTCTTCCTCAAGATAAAGGACTGGATGGCCTGAAAGGGTTACCCAATCCTTCATTATCCTGCTGATTGGCAGCCCAGAGCTCTCCTCAAGTGACATCCACAGGTCCTGCATCGTTGCATTTGAAAATGAGTATTTTTTCAAATAGCTCCTTATGCCCTGCATAAACCGCTCTGAACCCATATAGCTTTCAAGCATTCTCAAAACGCTTGCTCCCTTTCCATAACTTATATCGTCAAATATCTGCTCAATTTCATCCTCTGACTTAACGTCTATATGTATGGGATGAGTTGATGAAATGGAATCCATGAGCAATGCTGGAGATGTTTCGCCAAGCACAAAGTCATTCCAGTGATCCCATTCAGGGTGCATGCTTTCAATGGCCTTGTAACTCATAAATGTTGCAAAGCTCTCATTTAGCCATAAGTCATCCCACCACTTCATTGTGACCAAATCCCCAAACCACTGATGGGCAAGCTCATGGGCTATAACAATTGCCACGCTTCTCTTTGTCTGCTCCGCGCTTGTTTCATCAGCCAGCAACGCCGTTTCCCTGAAAGTTATTGCTCCCCAGTTTTCCATGGCGCCCATGGCAAATTCAGGAACCGCTATCAGGTGCATTTTTGGAAGGGCGAACTTTATTCCAAAGTACTGCTCATAGAACTCTATTGCCCCCTTTGCAACATCAAGCGCGTACTTTCCCCTTTTTGACCTGTTCCCGTAAGATGCCACAAATAGCTCCTTTCCGTCAAACCTGTCAGATATAAAATCAAAGGGGCCGATTCCAAGATAAATGAGGTAGCTTGACATGGGAGGGGTTTCCATGAACTCTATCGTTTTTGTCCTGCCATTTCTTTCCAGCTTCACCTGGGGCATGTTTGATATAGCTTCAAGGTCAGAATCAATGTTGATGGTGAGTTTGTATTTTGCCTTAACGGCTGGATTATCTATGCATGGTATAAAGTACCTGGCTCCGGTAGGTTCAAAGTGAGTGGTGAAAACCTTGCCTCCATCGTACCTTGCAACGTAAAATCCCATAAGGTTGCTAGATACCGCGTTTGAAAAATCTACTTCGACATTTTTCTCAATCCTTTCAGCAATCTTAAGCTTCTTTCCGTCATAATCAAAGTTCACCTGCCTTCCATCCACCTTTATGCTTTCAATATTCATGCCAACTGCATCCAGCTGAATTCCATCCATTATGCCGGTTTCTATTAGTTCCCTGCCACTGTACTTTTCAGATTCAAAATCAACGTTAAGCTCTATTTCATATTTTAGGTCGCTCATTTGCGGAATAATTATCACGCTAAATATTAAATATTTGCCATATCAATGCCTAGAGATAATGAAAAAGAGAATTATTGACCTGCTTTTTTACGCCTCAATAGTACTTTTGGTTATAAATATAGGCCTGCTGCTTCTCAACATAGCAGGTGTGGCATATCCGGTTATGGGGGTCAGCATGCAGCCAAAGCTTTACACGGGATATCTGGCGTTCATTCAGCCAGTAAACATAAGCCAGCTGCAGGTCAATAAGAGCATCGTGGTTTACTATAATCCATTTTATCGGGAGCTGGTTATACATCACGTTGTTGGAAGGGTAAGCAATGGCGTCATTGTTCAAGGTTTCAACAAGCTTACAAACCCAACCCCTGACTTGAACTACACGAGTGGCCTGCCGTTGGTTGTCACCCAGAGCATGATAAGGGGGGCAGTTGTATTTTATGTCCCTCTGCTTGGATACTTTATTTTAAAACCGTACAGCTATGTTTTCATAGTTTTCTTTCTTATCATGCTTGTTTTAAAAGAAATCACCAAGGATGACAAAAAGCAGCTTAACCAAAATGACATGCATGAAGAAAAGGGGTCCCATAGTGAACTAAATTAAAGCTCTTGGCAAAAAAATAATAAATAAAAAACTGATTTGTTCAGCTTAAATAAGGTTCACGCAGATGGCTTCTGTTCCTTCTTTTCCTTCTTCTTAGCCATAGTGATCACCTTACAAATAGCAATATAAGAACTTGCTTAAAAACTCATTGCTATTGCATATTTTATCTCACTGTAAATGAAAATTTTCGGCACTGGATTTTACGGGCAATTTGAGCTTGATAGCCACTGCAATGTGGAAAACGCAAGTTCGTTTCTTATTGTCTTAGGCTAAGCAGTCACGTGAGCTTCTGGGTTAGCGCATGGATCATATTCTCCAAATGTTTTCCACAGGCAGCGCATAGCCTCAAAACCGCAAAGAGCATGCCTAATTTCTTTGCAGATCCCTGTCAATTGTCCTTGCGACGCGCCTGCCCCATCCCATTGCTTCAATAACCGTTGATTCCCCTGTAACGATGTCACCTCCCGCGTAAACCCCCTTTATGCTGGTTCGCCCCTCAAGGTCAACTACAACTCTTCCATGGTCGTCCGTCTTCAGGCCAGGTGTTACTGCCGGTATTAACGGGTTTGGATAAAAGCCAATTGCTGTGATAACCATGTCCACGTCAAACTCAATTGTTTCGCCAGTTGGCACTGGCCTTGGCCTGCCAGTTCTGTCCGGCTCCCCAGGCCTCATTTTCATTAGCTTTATTCCGCTCACATTTACGCCATCGGAAGACAGGAACTCTGCAGGTGCAACATAGTACATGAACTTTACCCCTTCTTCTTCAGCATGATGAACCTCAACGGCCCTTCCTGTCATTTCAGCCCTGCCTCTCCTGTAAACTATGTATGTTTCAGCCCCAAGCCTGAGAGATGACCTTGCAGCATCCATGGCTGTGTTGCCGGCTCCTATGACTGCTACCCTCTTGCCTATGTGCAGAGGCGTATCATATTCTGGAAATCTGTACGATTTCATCAGGTTTACCCTTGTAAGGAACTCGTTTGCTGTGTATATATTAGCGTAATTTTCACCGGGAACGTTCAGGAACATTGGCCTGCCGGCGCCTACCCCAAGGAACACGGCGTTGAAATCCTTGAGCAATTCATCAACAGTATAGGTTTCCCCTATAACTGCTCCAAGCTCAAGCTTAACTCCTATGTTTTCCAGCTTTTCAAATTCCTTCCTTACAATTCTCTTGGGAAGCCTGAATTCAGGTATGCCATATGTCAGCACTCCCCCTGGTTCGTGAAATGCTTCAAACATGGTAACATCGTATCCATCCCTCTGCAGCTCCGATGCGACAACTATTCCAGCTGGACCCGAACCCACCACTGCAACGCTCTTTCCCTTCTTCGCTGAACTGACAGCTACTTCGATGTTGTTATCAAGGGCCCAATCGCCAACAAACTTTTCAATGGCCCCGATTGCAATTGGCTCACCCAGCCTGTCAAGCACGCACGATCCCTCACATTGAATTTCCTGCTGGCACACCCTTCCAGTTATTGAGGGTACTGGTGACCTCCTTATCAGGGACTCATAGGCTTCCCTGATTTTTCCCTGGGAAACCAGCTTCAGCATTGTAGGGATTTCCACGTTAACGGGGCAACCACGGTTCATGCATGGCGCAACGCAGTACTTTATGTCCCTTGATGCTTCCTTAATCGCCTCATCTTCCGTTAGCAGGAGCTCCACTTCATTAAAGTCCTTAACCCTTTCACTTGCTGGCCTGGTTCTTATTTCAACCCTTTTACCAACCTTGCTCATAGCTTTCCTGCACCTCTCAGAATTTCAAGGGAAGCAGTTTCTTCTCTCATATATGATTTTAACCTTATTGCAAGTTCCCTCCAGTTAACATCATATGAAACAAATTCTGGGCCATCCACGCAGGTAAGCAAAATCCTATCCTTTATCGTTACCCTGCAGGCCCCACACATTCCAACCCCACATACCATTAAAGAGTTAAGGCTTGCAAATGACACCGGAATTTTGCCCTGAGCCACATCTGAACATGCCTTCATCATAAGCGTTGGCCCAACTGACCACATGGCGTCAAATTTCTGGCCCTGAGAAAGCAACATTTTCAGCGCATCAGATGTAAATCCCTTCAAGCCCCTGCTTCCATCGTCAGTTGCAACCACGAGTTCGTCGCTGACCTCCTTTATCTTATTCTCATAAACCAGCGCATTTGACGTCTTTGCCCCAATTATTGATACCACATAATTTCCAAGCGACTTTAACGCCCTGGCTATTGGATAAATTGCCGGAACTCCAACACCGCCCCCTATTATTACTACCCTTCCAAACTTTTCAACCTTCGATGGCTTTCCAAGGGGTCCTGCAACGTAAAACAGCCTTTCACCTTCGTTAAGGCCAGTTAGCTTGATTGTGGTTGTTCCGACTTCCTGATAAACCATATCAACCCATCCCTGATCCCTGTCCCAGTCAACCATTGTCATTGGAACCCTTTCTCCCCTTTCGTCAACCATTATCAGTATGAACTGCCCAGCGTGGGCTGCGCGCGCGATCTTGGGCGCATATATTTTCATTTCATATATGTTTGTTGTCAGTTCCTTCTTTTCAAGAATTTCCCTTTCCATAGCGGTTTCCAAAGGTTTTCCCCATAGCTTGGTTTATTTTAACAGAATAATAACATTTACCTTATAATTTTTCAAATATATTTTTGCCATATGGCAAAAACTTCAAAATATTTTAACATGTGAAGTTTAAAGAAACGCTAAAATACCCAATAGCCAATATTTTTGCAATGCAGAGCGACGAGATTTTTGTTTTCATTGAAATACCGAAGGGCAGCAACATCAAGATAGAATATGATGAAAAGCTTA
>JABEBW010003702.1_pt1 | contig 10295 bp, 11 predicted proteins | sample 7245961 | NCBI WGS metagenome assembly JABEBW01 (sample SAMN14506364, study PRJNA622280) | hot springs metagenome | biome: hot spring [ENVO:00000051]|acidic hot spring [ENVO:00002120]; feature: spring [ENVO:00000027]|sediment [ENVO:00002007]; material: sediment environment [ENVO:01001048]...
GAGGTATAGTGTATGAAGAAGGTAGAAAATTTTGCTAGACAAAAGGAAAGGGTTACCTTTGAAGGCTTATTAAAAGAAACGGGCGATTACGATTTTAACAGACAAAGACGTTTTATGGGTGGAGATTTGCGTTTAATTATTTGGAGCACAAAAAGCTCTACAATGTTTGACGGTGAAAGCTCAACTAACGAAGCAGACAGCTAATAAGTTCTTTCTTTAGGCCTGTTTTGACACAGGCCTAAAATAGTTTGATAAATGTTGTTGATTTATTCTACCACACTTGATACTACAATTGATTTGTTAATCTACTATATGGGTCAAGACAATGTTTTTAGATTGAATTCTGATTGTTTTGAAAAATATAAAATTGTTTTGAATGATGATGGGTTTTATATTGAAGACCCAGTGGGTAGAATTGCTTGTAGCAAAAATATTAGCAAAGTTTTATGGAGAAAACCTGCTTTAAAAAAAGATTTGCTTATAAAAAGCCACGAATTATCTGACAAAGAAGATTATATCAATAGAGAATTATGGTATAGCGCTAGAGAAATAATCAATTTACTATGGTTACAAAGCAAAATAGTGTTATTAGAGCCTTTTGCAGATTTAAGAGTTGGCAAATTTGTTCAATACAATATTGCAAAGAAATATTTTACTATCCCATCGTATGAATTTCGATACAATACCAAATTAAAGAATTTTGAAAACAAGGATACAGTAGTTAAAAGCTTGACAATGCATCCTATAGATAAAAACCAATATTTAGTGTTATATACAACAAAAGCATCTGAAAACGAGCTTACTCAGACTGATCCCTGGATGGTTCAAGAATATATTGATGCTAGATACGATATTACAGTTGTTTTTATAAGAAATAAAATGTTTGCATTTGAGTTAGATAGGAGCAAATTTTTGGAAAAAACTGTTGATTGGAGAGAACTATCTATAGACAAAACAGCACAAAATTGGCAAGTTCATAATTTAAAAAAAGAAATTGAAGAGAATATATTTAAATTTATGGATGATTTGAAACTGCATTTTGGAAGGTTGGATTTTCTCTACGATGGAAAACAGTATTATTTTTTGGAAGTTAACCCCAATGGTCAATGGCTTTGGCTTGACCCTAAAAATGAAATTGGTGTCGTGAAAAAATTTATAGAAGAAATCCACCCACAAACTCAAGTTTTTCCTATACCAAAAGTATTGTAAAATGCGCATGTTAATTTAAAAAATTTTTGCTTTGCATCTATTAGATTAAAAGATTCATTGCTAAAACATAAAACTATAGTGCTTGTTGGCTTGACAATTTATCATTTTAGGTTATATTAAAATCAAAATTTATTAGTTTGAGGAGCAGTTTATGGAATATAGTTTAATTGCAGAAAACCTAAAAGTTTCAAGAATAGCTTTAGGTACATGGGCAATTGGCGGATGGATGTGGGGCGGAAGCGATGAAAAAGAGGCTATAGATACAATTTTGAAAGCAATAGACTTAGGAATTAATATAATAGATACAGCACCTGTTTATGGTTTTGGTAAATCGGAAGAAATAGTAGGCAAAGCGCTTAAGATGTCTGGTAAAAGACAAGATACTATTATCGCTACAAAAGTTGGTCTTGAATGGAATAACTCTTCTGTTTTTAGAAATTCTTCTAGAGATAGAATACTCAAAGAAATTGAAGATTCGCTCAAAAGATTACAAACAGATTATATTGATATCTACCAAGTTCATTGGCCTGATGAGAAAGTGTCTATTGAAGAAACAGCTTCAACTATGCAAAAGTTGTATGAAGAAGGATATATTAGAGCAATTGGCGTAAGTAATTATACAGTTGAACAAATAAAAGAGTTTAAAAAGTATGCAACGTTGCATACATGCCAACCGCCTTATAACCTTTTTGAGCGTCAAGCAGAAAAAGAAATCTTGCCATATTGTATGAAACATAATATTAAAACCCTTTTATATGGATCATTATGTAGAGGTCTTTTGAGTGGAAAAATGACTTTGCAAACAGAGTTTAATGGTGATGATTTAAGAAAAATTGATCCTAAGTTTCAACAGCCTCTATATGCTCAGTACCTAAATGCTGTAAAACAACTGGATGATTTTGCCAAAAATCACTACAAAAAAAGTGTGATTCATTTAGCGATAAGGTGGATTTTAGACCAAAAAGGGGCCGATATTGCGCTTTTGGGTGCAAGAAAACCGCATCAGTTGGATTTTATAAATGATATTTTTGATTTTACTGTTAGCTCACAAGATTGCCACGAAATAGATCTTATCATAAATCGCAGCATCACTAATCCTGTGGGTCCAGAATTTATGGCACCACCACGATAGTCCTTCCTAATTACAAGGGGCTTGACAATAAGCCCCTCTCGCCATCAATTTTTGAAAACACAACTATTTGTTTTAATTATTCTTTACAAAGTATGCGGTATTGAGTATAATATTATTTGAGAAAATAAAAGGAGTTGTGTATGTTGACCAAGGAGAAAAAACAAGAAATAATCAAAAGATTTGGTGGCGGCGAAAAAGACAGTGGTTCGGTATCTGTGCAAATTGCTCTTTTAACTGAGCGCATAAATTATCTAACCGAGCATTTAAAAAATTATAAAAAAGATTTTCAAACACGCAGAGGTTTATTAAAGCTTGTTAATCGAAGAAGAAGACTATTGAAATACTTAGAAAAATACAATTTTGAAGAATTTAAGAGAGTAGTTAAAGAATTAGGCATAAGAGTTAAAGGTCAAATATGATTTTTGAAGTTGAAGAAAATATATATGGAAAGAAGATTGCCATCCAAACAGGTAAATGGGCAAAACAAGCAGATGGTGCTTGCATTGCATCAATTGGCGATACAGTAGTGTTGGCTACTGCAGTTTCATCAAAAGAAACGCCCAAAGAATTTTTAGATTTTTTTCCATTGACTGTTAATTATCAGGAGAAATTTTACGCAATAGGTAAAATACCAGGCGGTTTTGTAAAGCGTGAAGGCAAAGCAAGCGACCATGAAACATTAGTTTCAAGGCTCATAGATAGGTCAATTAGACCGCTGTTTCCACACGATTACAAACAAGAAACGCAAATTATAGTTACAACAATCTCGGCTGACCAAGAAAACGATGTTGTGATAGCTGCCATACTAGCAGCATCATGTGCTTTAAATATCTCAGATATACCATTTTACGGTCCAGTTGCTGCATGTAGGATAGGACTTAGAGGTAAAGAGTTTATACCATTGCCTACACAATCACAGCTGAAAGATTCATCGTTAAATTTAATCGTTGCTGGTACAAAAAATGCCATTAACATGATTGAATCTGGTTCAAATGAGATATCTACTCAAACTATGGTGGAATCTATTTCTTATGCACAGCAAGCTATTAATAAACTTATAGAACTGCAAGAAAAAATCATTAAACAAGCTGCCAAACCAAAAAGACAATACGAGCCTGTAGCTGTTAGCGATAAAATACTTGCATCATTGGAAGCCTTATGCATAGATGATCTCCAAGAGGCTCTTAATATTACAGATAAGAAAAAAAGACACGAAAAAATAGATGCAATTTTTACTAATGCATTCAATAAATTAGAAAGCGAGTTTAGCGAGGAAGAGAATTTAGAATCAAAATCAAAAACCGCGTTTGAAGATATTATAAAAAATTTAGTTCGAGATAAGATCGTTTCAACAGGTGTAAGGATAGATGGAAGAGGTCTTGATGATATAAGGACTATTACATGCGAAGTTGGCGTATTGCCAAGAACGCACGGTTCTGCAGTATTTACAAGGGGAGAAACGCAGGCTTTAGTTGTAACTACACTTGGGTCTAAAACGGATATGCAAATTATAGATAATATAGGCGGTGAAACGTTTGAACGCTTTATGCTCCATTATAATTTTCCACCATTTAGCGTAGGTGAGGTAAAACGTTTGGGTCCGCCAGGAAGACGAGAAATTGGTCATGGCGCTTTAGCAAAAAGGGCAATTGAACCAGTTATACCTGATGAATCAGATTTTCCTTATGCAATACGTATAGTTTCAGATATTTTGGAATCTAACGGTTCAAGCTCTATGGCTACTGTTTGTGGCGCAACTTTATCGTTAATGGATGCAGGCGTGCCTATTAAAAAACCCGTTTCTGGCGTGGCTATGGGATTAATAAAATCAGAAGACAATTATTATATTTTAACTGACATCATGGGAGATGAAGACCATTATGGAGATATGGATTTTAAGGTAGCTGGCACAAAAGATGGTATTAATGCTTTGCAAATGGATATAAAAATAGAAGGCGTTAATAAACAATTGCTTATGTATGCTTTAGAAAAAGCCGATAAAGCCAGACTTTTTATACTTGATAAAATGTTGCAAACACTTCCTACATACAGAGCGCGTTTGTCCGAATATGCGCCAAAGGTAGCTCAAATTAATATTAGCATTGATAAAATTAAAGACCTTATTGGTCCTGCTGGTAAAGTTATTAAATCTATAATAGAAGAAACCAACACAAAAATTGATATAGAACAAGATGGCAAAGTAAATATTTTTGCGAACAACGCTAAAGATTTAGATAGAGCCATTGAGATTATAAAAATATCAATTGGCGAGCTAGAAGAAGGTCAAATCGTGGAAGGCGTGGTAAGTCGTATTGAAGATTACGGAGCGTTTATAAAATTTTCGCCAAATCAAGAAGGCCTCATGCATATATCTCAGATTGATACGAAACGAGTAAAAAGTGTTTCTGATGTTTTAAGCGTTGGTGATAAGGTAACTACTAAAATTATAGGTATCGATAAATTTGGCAGAGTTTCTTTATCAATCAAAGCTTTGAAATTGGAAGAGAATCAACAAGAAGACCAAAATGAAACTTCAGACAATTAAGAAATCTGGCGTTGTAGGTGCAGTAGGGATATTTGTAAAGTCTGGCAGTGCCTTCGAAGATGATTCAATGCGCGGTTTATCTCATTTTGTTGAACATATGGTATTTAAAGGAACAAAAAAGCGCACCTATTATGATATAGCCAAAGAAATTGACCGCTTAGGTGGTATCATTAATGCTTTTACTTCAAAAGAGTACACATGTTTTTATGTTAAAGTTTTAAATGATTACATAGAAAAAGCATGGGATGTGTTGCTTGATATTGTAACAAACCCAACATTACATGAAGCAGAATTAGAAAAAGAAAAAGGCGTGATAATTGAAGAGATTAATTCATCTTATGATGATCCTCAATCGGCTGTATTTGATGCTTTTTTTGAAAGTGCTATACCAACAAATATAGGAAAGCCCATTTTAGGTACAAAAGAGCAAGTTGCCTCTTATACAAGAGAAGATTTGCTAAAGTTTATGGGTAAATTTTATAAACCAGAAAACATGCTTGTCTCTTATGTAGGTGAGGGTGCAAATCTTGATTCAAATAGCGAGTTTTCTTATAAAGAGTATTTTGTTGATGCTGACATTGTGGATTACGAGTTTAAGTTTGTGCCAGGTAAAAATATTATACAAAGGCAGTTAGAACAAACAAATGCCATTTTAGGTTGCGAACTGTTTAGCATATACGATGATAAAAGATACGCTGCCTATTTAGCAAATAATTTTTTTGGTGGAAATATGAGTTCAAGGCTTTTCCAATCGATTAGAGAAGAAAAGTCTTTGTGTTATAGTATATATTCCAGTATCATGTTTTTTAAAAAAGGCGGTATTTTTTACATTTCAAGCTCTACATCAAATGCAAAAACTCAAGATTTGATAGATGCATGCATAGAAGAGTTAAATAAATTCAAAAAAAATGGGATGACCATAAACGAGTTAGATGATGTAAAAACCAATTTCAAAGGCCAATATGGTTTATCACTTGAAAGCACAAACAGTTTAATGATAAAATTGGGCAGTGATTTTTTAACATACGGCGCTTATCAAGAGCCAAAAGATATTTTTCACAAAGTAGACAAAGTAAGTATTGATGATATCATGGAAGTCTTAGATTTAATAAGCGTAGATAAAATGCATTTAACATGTTTGGGAAATATTAGCGATGTTTCTTTTTAAAGGAGAAATATTATGAAAAAATATTTAATGACACCTGGCCCAACGCCCATACCAGAGCAAATTTTACTTGAAATGGCTAAACCTATTATCCATCATAGAACTAAAGAGTATATAGACATACATGAGCGTGTGCGTGAAAATTTGAAAAAGATCTTTCAAGCCAACAATGATATAGTAATTTTTTCATCAAGCGGTACAGGGGCTATGGAAGCTTCTGTATCTAATATACTATCGGATAACGACAAAGCGATTGTTGTTGAAGCTGGAAAATTTGGCGAACGATTTAGTCAGATTGTAGAAGCCTTTCGCGCTAAACCTGTCATTATAAAAAAAGCCTATGGAGAATCTGTTAGCGTTGAGGAAATTGAAGAGGCTGTTAAAACACATAACCCAAAAGCTATCTATATGCAGGCATGCGAGACATCAACAGGCGCTTACCATCCAATTGATGAGATTGGAAAACTATTAAAGACAAAATACCCAGATGTAGTATTTGTAGTCGATGGCATCACAGCTGTTGGTTGCATAGATATAAAAACGGATGAGTGGGGTATTGATATACTCATAACAGGCTCACAAAAAGCCTTTATGCTGCCGCCGGGTCTTGCAATGCTATCTATTAGCGAGAAAGCAAAAAAAATAGCCAAACAAAATAAAAATAAACGCTATTACTTTGATATACTAGGCGAGATAGATTCACAAGCTGGTCATTTTACGCCACCAGTGACGCTTGTATTAGGCTTAAATGCAGCAGTTGATATGATATTAACAGAAGGTTTAGAAAATGTCTTTAGAAGACATAGATTTTTGGCCAAAGCCACACAGGAAGCCATTAAGGCAATGGGTCTAGAGCTTTTTGCAAAAAATCCATCCGTTTCTTTAACTGCTGTTAAATCGCCAATTTCTCCTCACACAGGTCAAGTAATTGATTCAAAACAAATCATTGATAACATGAATGCCTTTGGTGTTAGTGTATCAAATGGGCAAGGTTCAATGAAGGGCAAAATATTTAGGATAGCCCATTTAGGCTACTTTTACCCACCAGATATTATGTTAACAATCGGTACGCTTGAGATAGCTCTTAAAAAACTTGGGATTGACAAGTTAGGTATAGGTACTAAAAAAGCTTTAGAGGTTTTTGTTGAGTATTAAACACAATATACCAAAAGGTGTATTGCAATTCTTTTACCCATACTCCAGAAAACGCCGCGAAATAGAAAACAAGATGATGGATTATCTTGATGCTAGAGGCTACAAGGAAATTGTAACGCCAACATTTATTTATGAAGACAACGTGTATCAGGATTTGTATGAACCTTTAAAATCAAAATTATTTAAATTTGTGGATAGAAATAGCGGTAAAACAATAATACTTAGGCCCGATGTTACGCTTCAAGTGGCGTTTGCGGTATTGCTTGCAGATATTGAGTTGCCTGCAAAATTTTCTTATGCCCACTACATATATAGAGATGAAAAACAGCATGCAAATCTTAAACGAGAATTTAAACAAATAGGTGCTGAAGTATTTGGTCAAAACTCAATAGAAACCGATATAGAGATTATTAATCTAGCGATTGATATATTAAGCCTTGTTAATATAGAAAATTTAATTGTAAGAATCTCAGACACTCAAATTATTGACAAACTGCTTGATGCTTATTTGGAACAACACAATATTGACAAAAAAAAAGCAATTTTGCGCTTAATTAATAAAAAAAATATATCATCTTTAAAGTCGATGTCTTTGGGGGCTTTGGAGACGTTAATTGATGCGCTTTTTGAAGGCAATGTTAAGTCATTATTAGAAGTCGAACCAATCAAGGATAATGTTAATAATTTAATTGAAATTTCAAACAAAATCAACAAAAAGTGTGAGGTTTTTGTAGATTTTTTTTACTATGAATATCCGACTTACCACAGTGGCATCTCGTTTGACATATTAAGTGATGACGCCATTTTATGCACAGGTGGCAGATATGGCAATTTAATGCAAGCTATAGGAAAATACATTCCAGCAACAGGTTTTGCAATAAATTTGGATAGATTGATGGACTATTTATACCAAGGAGATTTAGGATGAATACCTTAGTTTTAGGTTCTCAATGGGGCGATGAAGGCAAAGGGAAGGTTGTAGATATTTTAAGTGAGGGTGCAGATATTGTTGTACGCTACCAAGGTGGCAGCAATGCAGGCCATACTGTATGTGTAGATAGCAAAAAGTTTGTTTTGCATTTAATACCTTCTGGTATTTTGCATGATGGCAAGATATGTGTTATAGGTAATGGTGTAGTATTCGACCCAAAGAGTTTTTTCGAAGAAAAAAAACAGCTTGAAGATTTAGGCGTTACTTTAGATTCAAAATTACTTATTAGCGATAGATGCCATATTGTAATGCCTTATCATAAAAGTATGGATGTCAATAGTGAAAAAATTCTCGGAGATAGAAAAATAGGTACTACTGGCAGAGGCATTGGCCCTGCATATGTCGATAAATATGCGAGGGTTGGCATTAGAGCTGCAGATTTACTTGATCAAGCCACACTAAAAGATAAGATAAAAAACAATGTTAGGCATGCAAATAAAATATACAGTCTCTATGACATAGAACCCTTAAACGAAGAAGCAATTTATAAAGAGTATTTAGAGTATGGTCAAATACTCAAAACATACATAAAAGATAGTGTGTATTTTTTAAATGATGCTTATAAAAAAGGCAAAAATATACTATTTGAAAGTGCCCAAGGCTCTTTGCTTGATGTAGATTTTGGAACATATCCATATGTTACATCATCAAACCCAAGTTCAGGCGGAGCTTTTTGTGGGACTGGCTTACCATATAAATCATTAAACAAAGTTATAGGTATAATGAAAGCCTACACTACACGCGTAGGAAACGGTCATTTTCCAACCGAACTCCTAAATAGTGAAGGCGATTATCTAAGAAAAAATGGCAATGAATACGGAGCAACAACAGGTAGGCCAAGAAGGTGTGGCTGGCTTGATTTGGTAGTTGTAAAATACGCTATTATGGTCAGTGGTATAGATGAAATTGCAATGACAAAAATCGATGTACTAGATGGTTTGGATGAGATAAAAGTTTGTGTAGCATACGAATTGGATGGAAAAACAATAGATTACATACCTGCCCTAAATAGTGATTTTGAAAGGGTAAAGCCTATTTATAAGACATTTAAAGGCTTTAATGGCACAAAAGGCACAAATGATTATGCCAAATTGCCACAAGAAGCAAAAGCTTACATAGAAGAAATAGAAAAGATTATTGAAGCTAAGATTTCAATTATTGCAACAGGCACAGATAGGATTGAAACAATTTTTAGATAAGGAGGTTGCCATGTGTATTTTTTGTAAAATTGTTAATAAAGAGTTGCCATCGAAAATTGAGTACGAAGATGAAAACTACATGGCATTTTATGATATAAACCCAAAAGCACCAATCCATCTATTAATTATACCTAAAAAACATATCGGAAATCTAAACGATATGGACGAATCAAATGTTAAAATGATTGCCGATATGGCTATAATTGCAAAAAACTTAGCAAAAAAATTAAATATTGATAAATCTGGTTATAGAATTGTTATAAATAATGGGCCTGATTCGGGGCAAGAAGTGTACCATATACATATGCATCTTTTGGGTGGAAATTTTTTAGGCTCAAAATTATTTGCTTAAATATATGAAGTTTTTAATTGTAAATGGCCCAAACCTTAATATGCTTGGCAAAAGAGAGCCGCAGGTGTATGGGGCTATTTCGCTTTCTGAAATAGAAACAAGCGTAAAAAATTTAGCGGTTCAATTGAATGTAGATATAGAGTTTTTTCAATCAAATTACGAAGGTGCTATTGTTGAAAAAATTCAACACTCATTTGGTCAGTTTGATGGAATTATCATCAATGCGGGTGCTTTGACGCATACAAGCATAGCCATCAGAGATGCGCTTTTAAGTGTTAATATACCCTTTGTTGAAGTTCATATATCCAATGTTTTTAAAAGGGAACCATTTAGGCATAAAAGCTATTTGAGTGATATAGCGCAAGGCGTTATTGTTGGGCTTGGAAAGCAATCATACCTTTGCGCTTTAAATTTTTTGGTACACTCATTGCAAGATCACTAATGAGTGTGATTTAAGGTTTTTCTCTTTTGAGAGCTTAGCTCAGATTTTCTTAACCGAATTGAGAGCGGCGTGACTTCAACCATTTCATCGTCTTTTATAAAGTTT
>JABEBW010004511.1_pt1 | contig 10289 bp, 9 predicted proteins | sample 7245961 | NCBI WGS metagenome assembly JABEBW01 (sample SAMN14506364, study PRJNA622280) | hot springs metagenome | biome: hot spring [ENVO:00000051]|acidic hot spring [ENVO:00002120]; feature: spring [ENVO:00000027]|sediment [ENVO:00002007]; material: sediment environment [ENVO:01001048]...
TTGGATGGAAAAACAAAAGGCACCTAGGATAACTTACTAAGTGCCTGTTTTATTTGGTGGGTTGTGAGGGGATCGAACCCACGACCCGCTGATTAAGAGTAAGCTGCACTGAAGAACCATGGTGCACCATAGGTGTTCATTACTTTTCATTCAATCCATGTTTTTCATAAGGATACGGCGTTTCTTGTTATCTATCAGACTCATGCATATCATCAAGAAAGTTGCGCCGACTCTAGCCAGACTCTAGCCAGAGATCGTGCTCGTCATAAGGCTAACAGCAGCTGACTATCACTCAGCTGTACTTCAGGACGATGATGAAAAAGTCGGTGGTATAATGGGCAAACCGGTGCAGCGGAGGTTGGGAAGATGCGTGGAGCCAAGGTAGAGGCGCGGAGGCTTTTCAGCTACGTCTCTCCGAAGCAGCGGGTGCCTCATCACCTACCCGTGCCGAACGCTGCAGACACAGATCTTGGGTTACAGAAACTGCTTTTTTATAACGGCAAATTGCCGTACCCTGCACCAGAGGAGGGTAGGCTATGGCAAAACCGCGGACCACATCGTGTCTGGAAGCACGTATCAGCCCTGAGCTACACGCCATGCTCAAAAGGGCTGCGTATCTCCAAGGCAAAACCATGAAGGACTTTGTAGTCGCAACGGTTCAGGACGCCGCGCGCAGGGCCATTGGGGAGGCGGAGATTTTTCGCCTCACCGTATCGGATCAAGAAACTTTTGCCTGTGCTCTGCTGTCTCCACCTCCGCCGACTCCGGCTATGGAGCGTGCCTTTGCCCGTCGCCGTGCACTGCTCCACACGGAATGACCGCCCATCCGTTTCGGGTCATCTGGCTGGGACGCTCACACGATCGTGGTCGCTTCAACTCGGGTTCTGAGCCGCTCGACCGGTATTTTCGCGGGAAGGTGTTAATCAGCGTCATCGTTAGAACAATCGTCAGCGTCCTGTCATGAACACATTTCAGCGGGGCGATCGTCGACATACTGGCCTGATTCATAAAAAAAGGCCGCCGATCGTCCACCAAGTAAGGTGTTCAGTTGAATTGCTGATTTGGCACGCATCCTGTTCATTTTTCCGCGCTGACCGATACAACCCGGACCCCAGATCGAACCGCTACCGAAGGCGGGGGGACGTCGGGATGAGCGAAGTTTCTATTGGGAAATGACTCAGAACTTATAGGTGAACATCACCCGATTGTAGACAAAGGAATGCTGGCCAGAGCCCGGATACAATCCGGGCGCGCCACCATTCGCCACCTCGACTTGGTCCCGTAAGCAGAGGCCTTGGAACATCCCCTGCGGGAAATAACTCACATTGAAGTGAGTCCAGTTACTGTCCCCGGAAAAATAGGTGTCGAAGCGAGAGAATCCGGCTGTGAGCTGTAGCTGTTTGGGGATGGGCCAATACGCTGCGCGCACCCGCCAGCCATGACCCGGTCCCACGCCCACCAAGCCCTGAATCATGGCGTCTACGTAGAGGGGGTCTGCCGTGTAACCAACCGTGTAGGGCGAGATGATGGCGCCCCCGCCCAAGGCGTGGGCATGGAGCTCGGTGCTGTCGTAGGCGTACCAGAGGCTGCCGTGCGGAAAACGGATGCCCGCCTTGACTCCCCAACTGGTCGTATTGACACCCTGGCCTGGCTGTCCGAACAAGGTGGTGCCGGTGCTGGCGAAGGCCTCACCAGCGCCCCATTCCCGGGTAAACTGGGCAGCCACGAATGGCTGTGCTGAGGCTAAGACTGGCAAACGGTAACTGCCTTCCCAGTAGAACAGATTGGCAAACTGATCAAACTGGTAAAACCACGCCTGGGTCTTGGCGCTGTGCCAATGGTACTTGGCACCGAAGGCCAGGGCACCATTGCTTGGGTGCTTCTGTGAATAACCTTGCGGCAAGACGTTGGGACCACCATAGAGGTAATCGCCGTAGCTCGGCCCATAATAGTAGAGGTTAGTGCGGGTAAATTGGCCGTTGGTGCGATCTTTCCAGCGAAAAACGCGCAGCGCATCCAGCGTCAGACCGGCTAGCGGGTGTACGGCAAGGGTCACGCCCTGGTAGGTGACGGGAATGACCCGTCCACCGACCCGATTGAGCCAGGGGGTATTGATGATCTGATTGCCGACCTTGGCGGTCAGCCAGCGATCCTGGTATTCCAGGTAAGCCTGTCCCAGGGTGTTGATGGAGTTTTGGTCTCCCATCAGGGTCTTGTCTACGCGGTTGGGATTGGAGGCCAAAGTACCCATGGCATTGGCAGTGTAAAAGCTGACGCCAACCCGAAATCCCGTCAGGAAGGGGGCGGTCAGGATGTTGATCCGTCCCGCCAGGGAGTAGGCGTAGGCGTTGACGGTATTCGGAGTGCCATACAGCCGACTGAAGTAGTAGGAGCGAATCTGCCCGTCGATCTGACTTTTGGCAAAGAATTGACTCAGGGTCTCGGCCTGGGCACCGCCCGCGAGGGCGCAACTGGTCAGTATCATGGCGATGAGGGTTTTGCGTTTCATGAAGTTCTTCCTATGGTTATATATAAATAAATATATCCGTAATCAAAAAAACGATCTGCCATAAGCAACAGATCGTCCTTAGTGAGGATGTTTCCGGTCTGCCCTCAGTTCAACGGCGAACCCTTGGGGGCGCTATACCCATCGTCGTGGAACATTTTTTGACCCTCCGGACTTTGCAGGAACTTGATGAATTCCATACCGAGCTTGGGATTGGGCGCATCCTTGGGAACCGCTGCGTAGAACACCAAGGGTTGCGGAGTGACGGTTTTCTCCTTGCCATCGATATTGATCTTGAAGCCTGCCTTGTCGTACCAGGAGGCCTTGTAGGCAGGATCGCTCAGGTTGATTTCGACGGGCAGCTTGACATAGGGCAAATGCAGCGATTTGACCGCACTCAGGTAGCCCGAGGATGCCGCCAGTTCTCCGCTCTTTAAACGTGCCAGCAGAGACATTTCGGTGAAGATCTGCTGTGGATTCTCGATGGGGCCGAGAATCTTTTGTACCAAACCGGGCTGATGGTAGTAGCGCTCTGCCAACTGCATGGTAAAGATGATGTTTTGCCCTTGGGGGTCTGTCTTCGGATCGGTGCGGCCAAAGGTGACCCCAGGCATTTGCAATACCCGATACCAGGGTTTGCCGGCGGCGAAATCCTTGGCAAAGGGGCTATTTGGACTGTAAGCGATGACCATCTGGGTACTGGCAACGGGGTATGCCGTCTTGACCATTCCGGCTTTTTGCAACACCTCGATAGGTCCGGGGGTGATGGAAACGAAGACATCCGGACGGATCTGACGCCCGGCGATCAGGCGGGCTAGGGCATAGGCACCCTGACCCTCGCCGTGGTATTCGACGTGGTGGCTCTTCGCAAAGGCCGGGCCTAAATGTAGATCCATGACGTTACCCATGGACCCGGCAAAGGCGACGAGCAGGGTTTCGGCACTTGCGGCTATGGGCAAGGTGAGGCCTAGCGCCAGGGCAATGGCGAGTGGGGTTTTGCGTAGTAGAGGCATAGTTGGAGACTCCGTGTGAACGATGTATATAAACTAATATAGCGTGTCGTGCGGGATGCCAAATAGAATATAGCGATGACCCCATAGTTGGGCCTGACGGAGTGCCTTTGCCTGTGCCAGGCTGGTTTCCACCCAGAGTAGTCTTGACCCCAACGCCAACCCTACTCCCGACTCATCACCACGGTAGCCATCATCACGTTCCGATGCCTCGTATGCGAGAGCGAAGCTCAGGCCTCCAGCGCATCGAGGCGTAAAAGTAGATCGCTGATGTCATTATCTCACGCGGCCTACGGATCGTTGATCAGTGCATGGGCCGACGGGATGTCGGGGCTCACGTAGCGGCGAGTCACTTGCCATTCATCGGTCTGCTCGGCCGGCAGCGTGCCGACTAACCATACAATTGCGACAAGATGTCAAGCGACACAAAGAACTGAACGCCCGTGGGGTCAAATTACGGTGTCGGCTGACACAAAAGCAATAGCCAGCCTTGGAACCTATTCGCATAGGTCATGCCTGTCTCCAAGACAGGGAACGCAAATTTAAGAATCTCCGAAAACCGAAGAACTTAGCTATGCCTTGGCGATCTTACATATCCCAGCGCCTACCACCAATTTTTTTAATGTGGACATTATGCGCAAGACGAATCGTTGGGCGAATCAATAGCTGGGCGCTACCGATCACAAAGAGCCAAACACCAGCGTTTTCTGTCGATGCATAAAAGAAAAAGCAGCTTCCCACAAGAAACAATACACCGATCAGGAAATCATTGACGATGCTGAGAGTCTCGTAGCGTTGATTGATGATCAGTTCATCAACGTTTCCTAAATGCAGGTCCAATACGTTGTCTTCCGTCTTACCATTCGTAGTCATTTATCCGCGCCTCCCGGAAATCCGGAAAACATACAAGAAGAATCCTCATCAGCAACAATGTCTGACAGTCACGCCATCACCGTACTATACCCCAACGAAATTTGTCAAAATGACACCCTGAACCCTACCCCCGCGATTGAATAGGATCGAAAAAGGAGAATCGCCGTGATCAGCACGCCTTTTCGCGGGTCCTAGCGCGATCGGCCTTTCGCTGGCGACTGGATGATTCGGCTCCGGACGCCCTGGTCACCGGCACACGGTCACGCCTCGCTAGGGCGCAGGCGGCGCACTCGTCTCCCACTGACTCGACGGCCATCATGCGGCACTGCACGCGCCTACATTCCCAGCCTTTGGCGGTCGTTTCGGTGGATGCAGTGCACCGCTTGGCCTGCCTGGTCTACCAGATGAGGGCCTCCAACGATACCGGTCAAGGACGTCTGTTCTCGCGCGCGGCGACCAGCTCTGGGGCGGTGCTGCTTGCCGAGCGCCAAGAGAAAGCGGTAAATTTAACCCGATGCTCATGGTCGCAAAGAGATTGAAGGCGGATATAAGGAGAATCGCCGTGCTCATTTTGCCTTTTCGCGCGTCCTAGCGCGATCGGCCTTGTGTTGGCGATTGTATGCATGAGCCCAGGACGTCCTCGTCAACGTCGCACCGTCCCGCCTTCGTTGGGGCGCGGACGGCGCATTCTTCTCCCACTGACTCGTCGGCTATCATGCGGCACTGCTCGCGCCTACATTCCGAGCCTTTGGCGGTCGTTTCGGTGGATGCAGTGCACCGCGTGGCCTACCGGGGACTACGCTCCCTCGCTTCGCTCTCTAAGCGAGCAGCGATGGGTGGATTACCTGGGCTCTTGTGCATGCCCGGGCTAAAGGAGAGTCGCCGTGCTCAGCACGCCTTACCAGCGCGTGGACATCATCGTGCCAGAGGCCACCCGGCCATGCGTTTGTCGCTCGCGTGGAAAAGGTTTTCGGCACCTCGGCCAACCGCCCAGTAAGGGCAAGGTGAATGGTCATGATGCCCTTTAGGCGAAAGGGGTGCGCCTGATCGCCGCCAAACCAAGTGATGCCGACATTTCAATGTTGTTTGAAGCCAAGAAGTATTATGGGTCGATATCCTGCTGCATAGCGAGAAATATCAGCGTCTGCTTGAGGAGGCCGAACGATGATCACCAAACGCAAACACACGCTCCCCGGAAAGACAATTGGAAGTACGCCGCCAGGCCGTCGGTAAGACGCTGGAGAAAAGTGGCGCTTGGGACAGTACGCCGTCACCTGGAAAGATGGCAAGCCCGTCGTTCAGGGCGAGGATGCGCCGTGAGCGAATGAGAACGCCCATTGAAGGATAAGCCTATGAGCACCTACCAGCCGCCCTATACCATCACTCCCGAGATATTGAACCTGGTCGCCGCTATCAGCGAGGCTATCGGGCGGCTGACCGTGCTCACCGATCAGACGAGGGCCTTGTGCCTGCGGCGTATCAATCGCGTCCGCACCATCCATGGTTCGTTGGCCATTGAAGGCAATACCCTGAGCGAGGCGCAGATTACCGCGATTCTGGAGGGCAAGCGGGTGATTGCTCCGCCCCGTGAGGTGCAAGAAGTGAAAAACGCCCTGGTAGCCTACGACCGGTTCGACTCCTGGAAGCCCGAATCGGATAAGGACCTGCTGGAGGCGCATCGGATTCTGATGTCCGGCTTGATCGACGAGGCGGGCAGTTACCGGCACGGTGGAGTAGGGGTGATGGCGGGAAGCCAACTGATCCATATGGCCCCGCCCGCCGACCGGGTGCCGCATCTGATGAGTGACCTGTTCGGCTGGCTGGCCGCCACCGACGCCCATTCGCTCATCGCTAGCTCGGTTTTTCACTACGAATTCGAATTCATCCACCCCTTCGCTGATGGCAACGGTCGCATTGGGCGGCTATGGCAGAGCTTGATTCTGGCACGCTGGAATCCGCTGTTCGCCGATATCCCGGTGGAAAGCCTGATCTTCGAGCACCAGGCCGAGTATTACCAGGCCCTGCAGGAAAGCACCCAAAAGACCGATTCCGCGCCCTTCATCGCCTTCATGTTGCGGATGATACTGGATACCGTGACCACCTCGACCCCGGAAGTATCACTGGAAGTGTCCCCAGAAGTTCGACTAATCTCAGTTCTTGCCGGAGAGATGACCCGTCAACAGCTCAAAGAGGCGCTTGGGCTGAAAGACGATGAACATTTCCGCAAGTCCTATCTGCTCCCAGCTCTGGAGACCGGACTGATTGAAATGACCATCCCCGACAAGCCGCGCAGCAGCAAACAGAAATATCGGCTGACCGACAAGGGCCGTCAGATGATGGGCCAGTGTAGTGGTTGATAACTTGCGACAAATTTGCCTCGAGCAAATTTGGACAGCCGAAGGCTAGTCCCGAAGGGGCGGCCTCCAGGGCTGGAGGCCGCACAAACTCGCGACACGGCTTGCGACATCGAACCGTGACAACGCTATGACAAGGGCTGTGACACCTTGGCGGGGCAAAGTGAGGGAGCAGAAGGGTATCCTATGAAGCTGATGAAGCCGTTTACCGGAAAATGGCGTATCGTCGAGATGATGGTCTGGGATCAGGACTATGTCGACATGGAGGTACCAGGATTTATCAACATCGGCTCGAACGGCATTGAGCGGTTTCAGCTTGATCTGGTCTCCGGAGATATCGATGGCCGGGTGGAGCCATGTGGCAACACGCCCCGTTTCGAGTTCTCCTGGTCAGGTCAGGATGAAAACGATCCGATCTGCGGCCGAGGTTGGGCGGTCATTGAAAATGGCGAGCTGAACGGTCGCATTTATCTGCACCTGGCCGACGACTCGGCCTTGCGGGCCATCAAGAACAGATAGCAGGTCTCATGCAAAAATCGAGCAAGAAAAAACCGACTTGGACCGATCTCAAGCGGCACCTCGCCGATCTCGACGGTCCGTCGCTGCTGGCTCTGATTCAGAACCTGTACGCCGCCAGTAAGGACAATCAGGCTTTTCTCCATGCCCGATTCGCCCTAGGTGAGGATGTGCTCGAACCGTACAAGACCATCATCCACCGCTGGGTTTGCCCGGATGTCCTGCGCAATCAGGATATTTCTGTCGTCAAGGCCAAAAAGGCGATTTCCGATTACAAGAAAGCCGCAGGACGGCCGGAAGGTTTGGCGGAGTTGATGGTGTTCTATTGCGAATCCTGCATGAACCTGCTCGGCTACTGCGGCATGGATGACGAGGCCTATTTCAATGCCTTGGTACGGATGTTCGAGCAGGCGCTGAAGGCGGTTGTGGCGCTTGAGTCAAGCCAGCAGGATGCTTTTGTCGAGCGGCTTGAACGTGTCCGGCATGAAGGCCACAACTGGGGTTGGGGCGTTGGCGATGACATGGACGATTTGATGGCGGAATATGGCTTTGCCGAAGAGTGACAAGAGCCTGAATGAACAGGACGAACTGCAGCGTCTGTGTAAGGAGAACGCCCGTCTCAAGGAACTGCTGACCCAGCACGGTATCACTTGGGAAGAACCGCCCATCACTGAACCAGTCCCAACCGAATCCGCACCACCATCGACCCATTTCACCACCGACGACAAGATCGCCCTGTTCCGCCTTTTGTTCCGAGGGAGAGAGGATGTCTACCCAAAACGCTGGGAGTCGGCCAGGGGCGCTTCCGGCTATTCACCAGCCTGCGGCAATGAGTGGAAGCCCGGAATTTGTCACAAGCCCCGGGTGAAATGCGGTGACTGCAACCAACGACAGCTCCTGCCGGTGACCGATCGGGTGATCTACGACCATTTGACCGGGAAACAAACCATCGGCGTCTATTCACTCCTGAGCGATGACAGTTGCTACTTTCTGGCGGCTGACTTCGATGAGGCCGACTGGCAGGAGGATGCCAAAGCCTTCATACAATCCTGCCGGGAACTTGGCATTCCAGCGGCGCTGGAGATTTCCCGCTCCGGCAACGGCGCTCATGTCTGGATATTCTTTGCCGAGCCGGTTCCGGCTCGCGAGGCCCGGCAGCTCGGGGCAGCGTTGATCAGCTACACCTGTGACCGCACCCGGCAATTGTCTCTGGCCAGCTATGACCGATTGTTTCCCAACCAAGAGACTATGCCCAAGGGTGGCTTCGGCAATCTGATCGCGCTGCCCCTGCAGAAACAGCCGAGGGAATTGGACCGCAGTGTGTTCGTCGATGAACAGTTGCAATCTTATCCCGATCAATGGGCCTTTCTGGCGTCCATTCGTCCCATGTCCCGACGGGACCTGGAAGACGCCATTCTGCGGGCCAGCAGCGGCCGTCATCCCCTGGATGTGGCCTTTGCCACCGAGGAGGAAAACAGCAAGCCATGGCAACGTCCATCATCTGTGCCTGCACGAATTAGCGGTCCACTACCGGAATCGCTGACCCTGGTGCTGGCCAACCAGATTTTCATCATCAAGGCAGATCTGCCGCAGCCGCTGGCTAACCGCCTGATCCGCCTCGCCGCCTTCCAGAATCCCGAGTTCTACAAGGCCCAGGCCATGCGTCTGCCGGTGTGGAACAAACCGCGCATCATCGGCTGCGCCGAGAATTTCCCTCAGCATATCGGCCTGCCGCGAGGCTGCCTTGATGCGGTGCTCGACCTTTTACAGGAGAACGACATCCGCCCGGAGCTGCGGGACGAACGCTTGGCCGGACAGAAAGTGACGGCCAAGTTCACCGGCACCTTACGCAAGGACCAGAAAGCGGCGGTACGGGAGATGCTTAAACACGAGGTCGGCGTGCTCTGCGCCCCGACGGCCTTCGGCAAGACCGTTACCGCGGCCGCCCTGATCGCACGGCGCAAGGTCAGCACACTGGTGTTGGTACATCGCACCGCGTTGTTGCGCCAATGGCAGGAACGATTGGCCGGATTTCTTGAGTTCCCGAAAGGAAGCTTGGGCGTCATCGGTGGCGGCAAAAAGAAGCCATCCAGCAAGATTGATATTGCCGTCATGCAGTCACTGTCACGGCGGGAAGACCTGGGAGAATTGCTCGATCAGTACGGGCAGATCATTATCGATGAATGCCACCACCTGTCGGCCTTTTCCTTCGAGTCAATCCTCAAACAGGCCAAGGCGAAATTTGTGGTGGGACTGACTGCCACGCCCATACGCCGCGACGGGCATCAGCCGATCATCTTCATGCAGTGCGGGCCGATCCGACATAGCGCATCAAGGCCGGAAACCACCCCGGCGCAACTGGAGGTCTGGACGAAGGTGCTACCCGCATCCGCGATACCACCGGATTCACCTATTCAGAATGTGTTCCGTATCCTCGCGAGTGATGCAGCCCGCAACCGACGTATCGCCGGGGATGTGCTGGCCGCCTACCGCGAAGGGCGAAAGGTGCTGGTGCTTACCGAGCGAACGGATCATCTGCCGCTGTTGCAGGAGGCGCTGGGGGATGAGGTCGAGCACTGTTTTATCCTGCATGGCCGCTTGTCGAAGAAGCAGCGAGCGGCTGTGTTCGAGGAACTGGATGCTTTGGATGAATCGGCACCGAGGGTATTGCTCGCCACCGGCCGACTAATCGGCGAAGGCTTCGACCATCCGCCGCTCGACACGCTGGCGCTGGCCATGCCGATCTCCTGGAAAGGAACCTTGCAGCAATACGCTGGACGTTTGCACCGGGAGCATGCCGACAAGCAGGATGTACGCATCTACGACTATGCTGAGACCGATCATGTGCAGCTGGCTCGTATGTGGGACAAACGCCAACGCGGATACCGGGCCATGGGGTACGAGATCAAACCGATGGAGGCCATTATTTCAGGACATGCCTCTGAATCATTCTCAGCAATCAAGCTCTAACTCTCTGTGAGGCATAGAGAAAGGAGGTCTGAGATGAAAGCTGAAGCGACGAACCTCTTG
>JABEBW010003338.1_pt1 | contig 10271 bp, 13 predicted proteins | sample 7245961 | NCBI WGS metagenome assembly JABEBW01 (sample SAMN14506364, study PRJNA622280) | hot springs metagenome | biome: hot spring [ENVO:00000051]|acidic hot spring [ENVO:00002120]; feature: spring [ENVO:00000027]|sediment [ENVO:00002007]; material: sediment environment [ENVO:01001048]...
CAAGAGAGATTGACAGCTACAAGATCTAAAATAATTTTTTTTAATTCTGGTGATACATTTTGAATACAAGCGTTGAGGATTCAAGAAATTACTACGGCAGGGTACGCCAGTTCGATCTAATCCAGGTCAGCATTGATTCAGTGTCAAGGAGAAGGATAAAAGCGAGGATATCAGCGGATGATCTTTCATTTAACCTCTACTTCGACTATGACGAAGATGTACCGCTAGATGATCGCATCGCCGGTATGATCGTCTCACTTCCAGTGGTTAACTACGCATACTTCACACGGGAAATCAGGCTGAATTTTCCAGTACCCAAGAGTTTCCTCGATCAGCTGCGCGAGTTTGTAAGGATAAACAATATCGAGACGTTCATAAACAGCATAGTGAGGAGAAGGTATGAGTTCTTCAAGAGTGATTATCTCCCGAATGAAAGCGAAATAACACTGGAAAACGCGGAGGGTCATACGATTATAAGCGCCGAGTCCACATACAACGATGAACCATTCAGCCTTGCCGCCGAAAGAAACAGGGTCGCCGTGATGTCATCTGGCGGTAAGGAGAGCCTTACCACGTTTGGAATGCTGCGTGAGATCGGCGCTGACGTCTTTCCTGTGTTCTTCAATGAGTCCGGTGGTCACTGGAAGACGGCCAAGGTTGCCTACGATTACATGAAGAAAAATTACAGCAATGTGCACAAGGTATGGTCAAACGTAGACCGTTTCTATTCCTTCATGAACGGGCACATGCCCATGCTTGATCAGAGAGAGATAAAGAAAACCGCTGACAGCTATCCAGTGCAGATGTTCATCTTTCCAGTTTACGTTTTCTCGATGCTACCATATATCATAAAATACGGCATAGGGAATATAGCCCTTGGTGACGAGTTCGATGATCCGATCTATCAGGAGAATTACAAGGGAATAAAGCATTTCTACGGTGTATACGACCAGACGAACGAGTTCAATGATGCCGTCTCTGATCTGCTTTCCAAAATCGGGATGCCTGTCCGCGTATTTTCGGCCGTTTATCCAATATTCGGTACGCTTGTGGAGAAGATACTCGTGAAGAGATACCCAGAACTGCTCAGAATACAGAGATCCTGCCACCTCTGCCATTATGAAGGAGAGGAGGTCGTTCCTTGTGGCAGATGCACAAAGTGCCTTGGCGTACTTCTCTTCATAATCAATGCCGGTGGTGATCCGACGATCGCAGGCTACAAACCAGAGGCGGTCAAGAACCTGAAGAAGAATCTTGAAACGGCAAACATGCGCCTAGATCCTGTTGAATTGGATTACCTTACAAGATCGGTTTTCTTGGGCCAGAGAGATGAGAGCCATGTGGAAGGCATTCACCTATTGCCCGGAGAGGAAAGCTTATTTTCAAAGGTTCCGGATGAGTTCCGCGACGGAGTGCTGCGCATAATATCGGAATATGCAAACGGCGTATACAGAATAGACAATGGTAGATGGATACGGATCGGAACTGCATGATTCAGAAATAGGCGTTCTCGATCTCCGGAATTTTTTCAGGATCAGCTTCGGAGTATTCATCCAGTGGGTTTTTGTTAAGCTGCAGGAAATTATGGCCCCAGGTGTACTTAGACAGTATCGCTGAGGCATCGTCCTGGTGGCCCATTATATAAAGGGCAGCTGCAACGGCCTCTATGGATGATAGCTTTTCCAGTTTTCCGTAGTTGACCGGATTCGCTGCCAAAAGCTTTGGAAGCCTGCGGCCATGCGGAAAGCGAAGTGCTGCGAATGTATTCTCTTTGTTCCAAGATCCCTCAATAACGCAGATGCCTTCTCTCTCTGCGATGATCCTGTCATTCTTAGAGAGCACGGTATCAGCAGATCTGGTGAGCATTAGCTTATCCCTGGCAGCGCCAGGACTTATTCTCCTGGCCATCCCAAAACGTTCAAGCTTCCTCATGGTGGATTTCTTTGGATCGTCCTGCTTCAGGTATATGAAATAGATTGCCATCATATGACTATCAATTCCAGGGAATTTTCATCAGCGTATTTTTTCACCATATCCCTCACGTTTCCGCGCGTACCCTTCTTGTCCATCACGAAACCCTTGCATCCTGGTGTTCTCTTGACAGCCATATCTATCTCCCATGGCTCAAGGGCATCATGGTCATGCTTGGATATTATATGGCCTATGTTCACGCTGTTCTCCCTGAAATATTCCTTTATCTTCGGTGCATAGTGGCCGCCGCCGACGCCGACGAAGGCCTCATAATCGCGAACGTCTGGGTTCATGACGGAGTCAACGGTGGTACTCAGCGCTTCAGGATCGTTCCACTCGTTTTCTGTGGTACCTATTTCGACATAGTAGTTCGGTATATCGAAGATTGGCCCATGGTGTGTGGCTTCAAATGTGACTTCAAATCTGCCGCCGGAATAGGATTCCATCATTCTCCTCAGCGTACCGGACATGACCTTAGGGCATGATATGTTTACTGTTCTCGGTTTGCCACCAAGATCTGCCGAAGGACCGAAGTTACCCGTTGGATGTGCGGTGAGAGATTTCACATCTGCCGCGGATGAATGCCTAGAAAGAACCACAACATAGTCGTATTTTCCTGAAAGCGACATATCATGAAAGATGTGTCTGTCCTCTATGACCATGAGATCGAAGTCCCCATGGTTGAGAACTCCGTCTTTCTCCGAGAATGTGTACTTTTCGGTGAGATACTCCAGCATCTTGACGCTTGCTGGATCCGATCTGGAAGCCACTATAAGATGCATTGGAATGCATATTTTTGAATCTTATAAATGCGTTGATGACCAACGTCATCGATGATCTGGTTCCTCATTGTGATATGGCGGTTTTCAAAGCCTGGATCAGCAAGGCATTTTCAGATCTTGTCCTTACTGCAACCCTGTAGCAGTTCTCGCCGAAATCCGCATAGTCTGAGAGGCTCCTTATCAGTATTCCGGATTTCAGAAGCTGCTTCTTCAGATCGATATTGAACGGGGATCTGAAGGCTATGAAATTGGCATGCGGATCACCAAGTATCTCGAAACCTGCCCTCTCTAACGCTTCCATCAGGTAAGAACGCTCAGCGCTGATCCTCTTTAAACTAATATCCCTCAAGGCCCTTAGATCGGTCTTTCTCACGAATTCCAGCGCAGGCTCACAGACAGCCCACGGTTCCTCTTTATCTCTTATCATGCCGTACACCTGATCGCTAACCAATATGTATCCAAGCCTGAGAGATGGAATTGCCAGGATCTTCGTCAGAGATCGGCCTATTATCACGTTTCCCATCTCCTCAGCTATTCCTACAATTTCCTCTGCATGTTCTGGAACGAAATCGCCGAACGCCTGGTCCACAAATACTATTCCACCAATCCTATTCATCTCACTCGATAATTTACGGATCAGCTTTGCGTCAACGACATCCCCCGTCGGGTTAACAGGAGAGCATATGAAAATCGAATCTGGCCTGTAAGACCTCACGATCTCTGGATTCCTCTTCAGTAATTCAAGGCCAAGTGATGATGTTCTTGAACCATGGGCCAGCAAGGATGCTTCATATTCATTGAAGTTTGGTTCTATGATAAGCGATCGCTTTAAACGCATCCATACAGGGATTCTGTATATGAAATGTGTAAGTCCGGGCCCGATCATGGCATGCAGCGATTTTGAACCGGTGTACCGCAGTATAATCTTTTCAATATCGTCCAGAGATACCTCAGGATATCTCGAAAGTATCCCCGTGTCTATGAATGCATTTATGTTTGCGCTGAAATCTAGAATGTTTTCGTACTTATCGCGATATACATATACATCTCCACCATGTTTCCTCATACCTTGATGCCTCTATCCGTATTCGTATATACCAGCGCTGATCTTCAATCTTTGCTGCAGGCTGATTTTCATATGGAAACCATTAAGAGAGCAAAAGAGGAATTGTATTCTATTTCCGTTCCCAAGTTTTATTAAGGAATTAAAATTAGACCCTCAGATACCATGGAAATGATAGAGATTAAAAAGGGTGGAAAGTACACTGTTTTATCGAACAGTGGAAACGATAAGCCGATGATTACGAAGGGTGAATTTGTTGGATACACGATCATTGGAGAGGAGGGGGCTGTGTGCTTTAGAACCACTGGTGAGGATGGAAAACCAATATTAAGGCTAATACCTGTATCAAATCTGATATCTATAGAGTTCTCAGAGGATGAACTTGTCACAACAAAGAAAACAGAGAACAACGAACGAGATAAAACTACATATATAAGCTGAAGGATCTGAATACGGCCGCCTCTCTTCAAGAGATTCAGGTACTATCATTTTTATCTGTATTCTCTAGATGTTTGCAGCATATCTTGGTGTATATGGGCCCTGATGGCTTAAGTTCGCTTTTGAACAGGCATACCTCATCCACATTGTATTTTTCCTTCATGAACTCTATGTCAGGCATGGCGATCCTGTGCTTGACCCTTCCAATCGTTATGTGCGGGATGAAATCCTTCTCTATCGGCACGAATCTTCCAACCTCTGCTAAAAGGCTGTAGAGGCCATCAGATCTACATTCTACATATATAACTCTTGGCCTGGCCGTGGAAGGGAATGCCCCTAAACCTTCTGTTTCAAGATAGAAACTGCTGGCTTCGATGCCGCTGATACCCCTGCATATATCCGATGCTTTTGCATCATCTATGTCACCGAGAAACTTGATAGTGAGGTGGACATTGCCGTACTCCGTTACCTTTACGCCCTTCATGCTGCTGAATATTCTGAATACGTTTGCGAGATAGTCGCTTGGCTTTATCTGAACTGCTATGAAAGCACGCATGGTCAAACACCCGTTATGCTCTTCACTATGTATGCAAGGCCCGTGACCATGAAGTCTATCGCTATGGCTGCCAGAAGCAGACCCATTATCCTTGAAATGATGAGAGACCCTGTCTTACCCAGATACTTGAAGAGAACAGAGCTATAATGCAGTATAAAATACGAGATGGCAACCACAAGAGATACGGATATAACAACCGCTATCTTCTCAGGTATGTTCACGCTGTACGAATTGAAATATATGATTGCCGCAGTTATGGATCCGGGGCCGGCGAGCAGAGGTGTGCCTATCGGCGCTATGCCTATTGACGTCCTCTCTATGCTCTCCTCCTTCTCAGCAGGAGTTAGCTTGGTGGTTGATGTCCTGCCCTGAAGCATGTCGAACGCAACCTTAAACAGCAACACACCACCTGCAACCTTGAAATCGTTTATGTTTATTCCAAGAACCTCGAAGATGTAGATTCCTATAAGCATGAAGCTGAACAGCATCAGCGCCTCAGACATAGCGGCGTAACGTACCACCCTTTCGAAATCGTCCTTTGAATATCCCTCCGTCACGGATACCAGAACCGGCAAGGCGCCGATCGGATTTACCATCGCGAAGAGTGCGACGAATACCGTGACCAGGTAAAGTATGAGATTCATTCTTGCAGGTAGTGTATTTTTCCCACGGATAAAATTATATTGATCATATCGAACCTCTGCACACTAGGATGTATGAAGGATTTTTGAAAATATATATTGAAATAGTGTTAAATATCCGGTGGCAATAGGGAAAGAATGGTCAATTCTCACTTTCTGAAAAAGATAATATCCGTAGGTGAGAAGGATATACTGTCCCGATTAACAGATTATACCGAGCTCGCTTACAAAGAGAGCGATATACTCATAGACATGCTCTCCAACAGAAACTCCCTTGTTGAGAGGAATGAGGAGATAAGGGATATAGAAAAGGTTGGCGATGAACTTGATATTTCCATTAGGCAGGATATAACAAAGGGCGCAATAAGCCCAACCCTGATGAATAACCTCCTTCAGCTGGTGGAGAAGTGCGATGACATAGTCGATACAGGATACTTCATAAGCAGGGAGATAAAGAGGATGTTCCTAGACTACGCGGGAGGAATGGAGAAGTGCATAAACCTTGTGGCGAAGAGCTATTCAACATTCATATCCATGCTGGAGTACAACAAGGCTGCATTGAAGCACCTCAACCAGATGCTAACAGCGTCTGAGGATGACAAGATCAGGGATGAGAGGATCGCAATAGAGAAACTGGAGGAGAAGGTGGACGAACTGAAGGACGACACCTTCGATTACATATACAGGAATGCGGATGGTCTGCCTTATCTTGTGTTCTCGCATCTTACAGACCTGACGCACAAGATAGACGACATGCTTGATGACTGTGAGGATGCTGCGGATCTTATAATAACAATAACAAGGTCGATAACCAGCTGATGTTGGCAATACTCATTTTCTCATTCCTGCTCGTCATACTCGTGGCAGGCAACAATTCATCTGCGGTATCCGGCACGATAATCGGATCGAAGATGATGAGCAGGAGCGTTGCGCTGGGCATAACCGCAGGAGGATACATAGCCGGATACATTCTAGAGGGAAGGTTCCTTCAGCATGCCGTAAACGAACTCCTGCCATTTGAACCAGAATACGTGCTTTACGCCATAATAGCATCATTTATTATATTCGCGATTGCGTTTTTCGTGAAGGTTCCTATATCTCTTACCATGGCTCTTGTTGGTTCAGCAATAGGGCTTTCGCTGAAGCTAGGATACAGTGCTGATGTTAGGTTTCTAGCTGAGATAATAATTGCATGGATAGCTGCACCGCTGATATCCATAGGATCATCATACGTATTCAACGACAGGCTGTCCAAGATACGGCATGGTGACATATGGCGATACGCTTCAGCAATAAAGGCGATGCTTATAGTTACCGCAATTTTCACGGCCTTTACCCTAGGCGCGAACACCATTGGCTTCTTGGGCGATATATCTGGTACTGCTGTTTTCAATGAGATCCTCATATCCATAGGATCAGTCATAGGTACGTTTTTCTTCAGCTCCGGTATTATGAAAAGCGTATCCCAGAACATGTATATGATGAAGTACACCAATGCGTTCAGCTCCCAGCTCATTTCAGCACTTGTCGTTGAGATTTCCACGCTGTTTTCAATCCCCATGTCCAACACACAGACGTTAACCTCAGCCGTACTTGGATCGGGGCTCTCATACAAGGCGAAGGCGATATATTTGAAGCCGTTTCTATACATAGTGATTATGTGGGTTCTGTCACCATTGATAGGCATGGCGTTCACTTACGTTCTAGCTTGAAGTAGAAACTGATTCCGCATTAACCGGAATGGGAAAAATTGATAAATGGATAAACAATAAGCCTCAGCCAGTGATTCCGCCCGTACACTGACGGATAGTGACATACCGTAAGGATTGGGTTTGAAACCTGATCTTGGTGTGCATATTGGCAAGCGGAGGTTGTCGAGACTGGTCAAAGGCGCCAGATTGAGGGTCTGGTTCCGTAGGGATGCGAGGGTTCAAATCCCTCCCTCCGCATACTTTTTTGATAAGCATACAGCGATCTTCTGAACTACGTGAGATATTCATCAAAAGTATGATCTATAGGAGAATGGTATAGGACAGTTAATGTTAAGATGTATCAATATGTTTATGAAACATGGATGAGATGATAAGATACTTTGATGAAAATTCAATCAAATACGATAACTGGTATGAGTCTCACAGAAAGGAATATGGTGATCAGCTGGAATTCATTGGACGCAGATTGCCTCCTGGATCCGGAGTCGAGATAGGCGTTGGAACAGGCCGTTTTGCCTCAAAGCTTGGAATAAAGGTAGGAGTGGATGTTTCAGAGAGAATGCTTTCTATAGCGTCCAAAAGAGGAATTTTTCCCATAATGGCAAGTGCTGATCATCTCCCATTTATATCAAATTATTTTGATTTTTCTATTTTCATCGTCACAATATGTTTCCTAGACGATCCAGTATCATCGCTCAGAGAAGCAAGAAGAGTGTCGAGAGTTGTCATTTCGGTACTGATCGAGGCAGGCACTGAGTACAGCATGAAACTTCAGCGCGAGAAAAAAGGCTTCTACGCCTTCGCAAGATTCTACACAGAAGATGAAGTCGTAGGAATGTACGAAAAAGCAGGCATGAAGGTATTGAAGAGCGAATTCTCGGATCTCTATTCCGACGACATGCGTTATAGATTAAGGTACATGGAAGGCAGCTGATCATATGATCGATAAGTGTTTAATATCATTATAGATTATTCCATAAGGTGATTGGATCGATTCTGACGCGTTTGGATATTTTGAGATACTCGGTTCAACCGTTTTCTGGGGCCTCGTTCCGATAGTCTCGCTATTAGTGGGTTTGCAATCTCCGATCTTTGTCTTTTTCCGTGTGCTTATATCTCTGATCTTTCTTTATTCTCTATACGGAAGAAAGCTGAATATCAGGAATATTGGCAGATGGCCTGTTCTCGTTTCAGGCGTACTGGTTGGAATTAATTGGATATCGTTTTTCTATGCGTTGACGATGATGCCTGTCTCCGATGTTGTGGTCATCTATTACTCTGGCCCGGCCATAGCTATATATCTGAGTTTTCTAGTTGGAGAGAAGCCAAATCGCATGGCTGTTGCCGGCGGTTCTTTTTCATTTGCAGCAATAGCACTTATGTTTTTTCAGTCTCTCCATGTCAATTTAATAGGTTTTCTTGTAGCCCTGATATCAGGGATAAGCTACGCCATGATAGCTATAGTATCTAGAAAGGCCGTGGATCATGTGAGATCATCGGATCTTGTGATGTACCAGACGCTCATCGTGCTTATCATGACTGCTCCATTTTTATTATTAATGAGATTCAGCCTAAATTACGATAGGATACTGCTTCTGCTGTTTGCGGGCATAATGCAGACCGGCCTTGCCCTGGTACTCTGGTACGATTCCCAGAGGAGGATAGGCATTCAGACAGTTTCAGTCCTGAGCTACCTAGATCCGGTTTTTGCTGTACTCTTCGCCTTTCTGATACTTGGGCAAAAACCTGGAGATATAGCGATAGTCTCAATATCGATGATCCTTGCATCAGGATTCGCTGTATCCTTCAGTAGGATACGTGTATTGAAAAAAATGCGTGAGGATAAAGTTACTTGATAACTGTACCTGTTTCATCATACCATATGAACAGGTCCAGCACACCCGGTTCAATTCCAAACCCTGCCGATATATTCCTGAATATTTCCTCATTGTAAAGATAGTTTTTCCTGCTAGTATTCTTCTTGACAGGATAGTACTGGGCCATCCATCTCATTATGTGCTTGTCCAGTATCGCAAAATCAAATATTCCAACGTTTCTCAGGAAGTGTGAAGCTTCCTTGTATCCTATGCCGTAAACGTTTTCGACCAGATAATCCCTCGAACCCTCATGATCCGGTGATGCCACGAGTCCTGGAAGGTCATCCATGATGGACCTGGACTTAACTATAAAGTCAGATCTTACGTTGTAGAACCTGTACTTATTTTCCTTGAGCGCCTTCCGCAGATCATCCCTTGACAAGTAGAGGAAACCGTCCCCTATGCTTTCCTGCATCCTCAAGCTCATGGAGGCTGAGGTGTTGGCAGCCAGGATGCAGAATACTAGTTCCTTGAATAGAACTTCCTTTGAGGATTTTCCCATGGATCTGAATTCTTCAACTTTCTTGAAAATAGTGGATCTTACGTTCTCATCATTTAAAAAAGGTATGGATATGAGTGAATCCATAAAAAATTCAGGATTTGAAAGCTTCGTATGCCTTCTTTGCCCTGTTAAGCCTGTCGAGAACAACCGGCCAGTTTACATTCTTGAGGAATGCATCAAGGTAGGGTGCCCTCTTGGCTCCATAGTCCACATAGTAAGCGTGTTCGTAGACGTCCATGGTCAGTATGGCTATCGAGTTCCATATCAGTCCAACATTGTGCGCATCCGATCCTATGTTTCTCAGCTTGCCGTAGTTAAGATCGAAAACAAGTATTGCCCATCCTCTAAATGCGGTTCCAGTTGCCTTGAAATCCTCGAGCCACTTCTCATATGAACCAAAATCCTTTGCAACGGCATCCTTGAATTCCTTTGGAACCTCGGAATGTTTCGGTGTGAGACCCTCAAAGTACAGTTCATGTAGCAGAGAACCTCCATAGTTGAATGTCTCCTCAAGCTTTAGAGCACGAAATTCACTGTAATTCTGATTTGCCTTGCTCCTGTCAACATCAGGCAGCCTGCTCCATATCTCATTAAGCTTGTTGACATAACCCTTGTAGTGTACATCGAAGTGGTTATCTATTTGCACGTCTGATATTCCTTCGAGACCCCTTGGTTTCAGTTTTTCCTTTATTTCCCATGTCTCTGCCATTTTTACACCAATACTCTATG
>JABEBW010004398.1_pt1 | contig 10206 bp, 10 predicted proteins | sample 7245961 | NCBI WGS metagenome assembly JABEBW01 (sample SAMN14506364, study PRJNA622280) | hot springs metagenome | biome: hot spring [ENVO:00000051]|acidic hot spring [ENVO:00002120]; feature: spring [ENVO:00000027]|sediment [ENVO:00002007]; material: sediment environment [ENVO:01001048]...
CTTCCAACCAAGCTGAAATAAGGAAGGAAAGAATAGGAAGCAGGCAGTCTTTTTATTTATACGGGCTTGCGCTCTCATTTGCATTTATGCTTGCAGTTACTATAATCTCTACATATTTGTACTTGTCTGCAAGCGCTTCAGTTTCAAACCCCATGCCACTAATGCCTCCAATAATATATTATGTCAATTCAAGCTATTCTGGCAATTTAATTTATGTACCATTAAACCAAACCTTCTGCCCTGAAAACAGCACTATTCAAAGCGAAGCCGCAGCAATGTCATCATTTCCATATTTCTCACTTGCAGCTCTTGGTGAAGAATTCACATACAGCATTGTATACAATGGAACTCCATATGACATTTCAAGCATCTATGTTTCAAAGCCTTTCAGACTTGTAAGCTATTCAACTTATGCTGCAACATCCCAGCTTTGCGTTGGTTACCCAAATGCAAAAAATGTGCTGCGCATAACTATTGCTGCGCCTAATTATACATATGCAGGAAAGCTGCTTATACTAATCTATGGCAAGCGCTGATCATTGCGCTTTAATGCAGTATACCTGCATAAGCAAATGCAAAATAAAAAAAAGAAATGGACTTCGCGGGATTTTCATGCATTGCATTTTGAACCCGCAACCTCCTGCATGCCATGCAGGCGCGCTACCGTTGCGCCAGAAGCCCATTTATGCCAAGCTTGTGCGAGCACAAAAAAGCTAAAAGCTAAACAGGAGAGACAAAAATTATGTTGCCCCCTCTAAGCAGAATTGTACCAAGCTTTGCTTTAAGCTCATCACCATCAAGCTCCTCTGCATCCTCAAGCACTATGTTCATGTGGGCATCGAATGATGTCATTCTTCCTCGTATGTCCTTGCTTCCCTTAAGCCTTACGAACACTTTCTGCCCTATTACTTTGTTCAGCAAATCAAAAGGTCTCTCTTGTTGCATCTATAACACCTTTCCCCCTTTATCATTATATATTATGGCTTAAATACCTATGCCTAATCTTCGGCACTTTTTATTTTAACAAGGTCCTCTTTCTTAACCCCTATCTTTACTATGCCTGTTCCTACCCCTATCTGCTTGCCTATAAGTATGTTTTCGCTGACGCCCCTTAGCTTGTCAACCTCACCAAACATTGTTGCATCTATGAAATGCTTTACAGTTTCTTCATATGCGGCTTTTGCAAGCACAGACTTTTTGGTGCCTGCAATGCCGTGCCTTCCAACGCTTTTTATCTTTCCTGTATATGTCATTGCATCGGCAAGGAGCTTTATATGCCTTGCATTTATGCTTATGCCGTTTGATGCCATTGTATCCATAATCTCGTGGAATATTAGCCCTCTTGCAGCCTCTATGCCAAACACCTTTGCAACCTCAAATGGGTCGTTGCTGTATATCTTGTTTCTGTCAACTCCTTTAACTCCAAGAAGCCCTTCTAGGTTGCTGCCTATTGCAATAACGCTCACCTTGCCGTTTTCTTTTGGATTTATGCTTGCCATCCTTATCCCTTTTACCCCTGCAACTGTGTGTGCCATTATTGAAATAAATTTGCTTTTGACTCTTTTCATATCAGCTGCTGCCTTGCCTGTAAGCTTGGCTATTACTATGCTTCCATTCTGCTTTATTGCAATGCCCTCTATGCTTTCAAGCTTGTTCATAAGCTCTCTTTCACTTATATTATGGGCACCTAATGCATCCTTGCTTATTTTCATTACAAGCCTTCCCTTTTCAAAATCTTCTTTGTAGTTTTCAAGCAGGTCTTTAACAGTGACCTCCTCTATGCTTTTCTTTATTTCAAGCGCAGCCTCAGCGCTTTCAGCGCCGATCTCAACGAAAGGCTGCTTTGGAGCCCTCCTTGCATCTACAATCTCTATAAGCCTTGGCAACCCGCTGACGAGCATGCTTGATAGTATGCCTGCGCTGTGGAATGTCTTAAGTACTGTCTGGGTCTGCGGCTCACCTATTGACTCTGCCGCAACTGTACCTACCGGCTCTCCTTTTGCAACCCTGAAGTTGTTTTTCATATTATCCCTTTTCCTTTTCAAGATTTGCCAATACCTCCTTTGTAGGGTCTATTGCATCCCCACCATATATTGGCTGCAATATGGTTCCATCTGCGTCTTTTACAACTGCATTTTCATCAACATAGAAGTCCTGCATTGCATGTATTAGCCTTCTTTGCAGGTAGCCGCTTATTGCCGTTACCAATGGCTTGCCTAGCGATGAAGACCTGGATCCCATTGCATGCATGTAATAATCTATGAAGTCAAGCCCCTCAAGCATGTTTGAGGTAACAAAGCCCCTGCTCTTTGGATTCATATCATTCTTTTCAAAGTATGGTAATATCCTTCCATCATAGCCCCGTGCAGGCCTGCCGCCGCTTACCGCCTGCTGCCCAAGGAGCATGCTAGTTTGCACAAACGATACAATAGAACCTCTTGCCTTTATTACGCTCATCATCATGGCGTTGTTGTTTATCCCTATGTTTTTGTTTAGTATATCCTTTGCCTTGTCCCTTGCAGAGTCAAGGGTTGCAAACACTTCCATCTCATATGTCTGCTTTTTGGTATACCCTGGAAATGGCTCTATCTTGTTTTCTTTATACTCCTTGAGGAGCTCATCCGCCTTTTTTACCAGTTCGTTTATTGCCTCTTTCTTTTCCTCAATGACCTTGTCTTCCATGTAGTAATCTCTTATGCTTATCGTTACTCCTGCAATGTAAGCTGCCCTTAGCGCAAGCCTCATGCTGTTTTCTATGAAATTCATTGCCTCAGTGGAGCCATGCTTTGCAAATATCTGGAGTATCAGTTCTCCCTTTTCATCTACAAGCCCAGAGCTTATGTACCCTTTTATAAGCTTGCCATTCTTTATCTCTATCTTGTCCTTGTAGCTTATGTTTATATCGTTTGGGAGTATCATTGAGAATATGTCTTTACCTTTGTAGTAGCCATTGCTTGCAGGCTTTGGTAGCTCGCTTATGCCAACAGACCAAAGCATGCGCGCAGCCTCATCCTTTGTAAAGTATGCATCGTCATTAGTTAGCATATACAGCCCTGTTATTGCATCTTCTTCAAGGTGTATTACAGGCATGCCATCTCTTGGAGATAATATGCAGTCTTTTACATCCATAAGGTAGCGCGCCTCTGCCTGCGCCTCAAGGCTTTGCGGCACATGTATATTCATTTCGTCTCCATCAAAATCAGCATTGTATGGCCTTGTTGCAGGCTGGCATATTCTAAATGTCTTACCAGGCAATACCTTTACAAAATGCGCCATTATTGATATCCTATGCAATGTAGGCTGCCTGTTGAACAGCACCACATCCCCATCAATAAGCTGCCTTTCTACTATCATGCCAGGTTCTAGGCTTTCAACAAGCTCGCTTCTGTTTGCAGCTGTTATCCTCCTTCTTATGCCATCCTTTGTAATAATGTCAACAGCCATTGGATAGCTCTCTCTTTTTACATATTCTTTTACTTGCTCTATATTCCATTTTGTTACATAAAGAGGTATTGTCAGGTTTTCAGCAATCTTCTGTGGCATCCCTATCTCATTAAGATGAATGTTGTTGTCTGGCGACACAACCGTTCTTGCTGAGAAGTTGACCCTTTTGCCATTGAGGTTATACCTTAATATGCCCTCTTTTCCCTTAAGCCTTTGCGCTAATGTCTTTAGCGGCTTAGTGCTCCTATGCCTTGCCACAGGCACTCCAGGCGTTTCATTATTGAAATAGGTAGTTACATTGTATTGGAGCAGCTCCCATAGGTCATCTATCATTACCTGCGGCGCTCCAGAATCAATATCCTGCTCAAGCTTCTGGTTTGCCCTCAATATGTCAAGCAGCTTGTGCGTAAGGTCATCTTCGCTCCTTTCCCCGCTTTCAAGCGTTATTGAAGGGCGTATGTTTACTGGCGGAACGAGCAGGTTTGATATGACAAACCATTCAGGCCTTGTGACATTGCCGTCTATGCCAAACAGCGCCAAATCCTCTGTTGGTATCCTGGCAAGCCTGTCCCTTATCTCATCAGGCCTGAGCCTGTTGTTGTCGCTTGTGTAAAAGCTGGTGGGGCGCTCAAATTTAACCTTATGCTGCTCTGCATTGCAGTGCGGGCATTTGCTTACGCTTTTAAGCTTCCTTAAAAGCTTCTGCCCCTGCTCCTTGCTTGGATTCTCTTTTATGCTTTTAATCTCATCATCAGAAAGCAAGACTCTGCCGCAATGTTCACATGTGGCATTGAGAAGAAGGTAAATGTATTTTGCAAATTCAGGATGTATTACAGGCCTGACAAGCTCTATATGCCCAAAATGGCCGAAGCAGGTCTTTATGCTTCCATGGCAGGTTTTGCACCTTAAACCTGGGTCAACAACCCCAAGCCTCTGGTCAAGCAGCCCCCCTTCAATAGGGTAGCCTTCATCGTTGCACGTATCAGGCACTATTATCTTTGCAACACTCATTTTTCTTATCATTTCTGGCGAAATCGCCGTAAACCTTATACTATCAATAATTTCAGCCTGCATCATGAACACCTTATTCCTTAAGTTTTATTCTTGGCAGCATATGCATTGCCTTTATCTCATCAAGCAGCACCTTGAATGCATAGCTTATCTCAACCGGCTTAAGCGACTCGCTTCCACATGTCGGGCATACTGGCGTGTTTTTTACATAGTCAAAGTAGCCAATGTCCCCGCACTTTGTGCATACCCATACAGTGGTCTTGTCGCTTTGCTCAAGCATTCTGTCCTTAACAAGGAGGCTTGCCCCATGGCCTATTAGAGCATCGCGCTCCATCTCTCCAAATTTAAGCCCTCCTTTTCTTGGCTTTCCTTCTGTAGGCTGGTGCGTCAGTATCTGCACAGGTCCTCTGCCTCTTACCTGCAGCTTTGTGCTGACCATCTGCATAAGCTTGTTGTAATATACAACTCCAAAAAAGATTTTTGAGGCAAACCTTTTTCCTGTCCTGCCATCATATAGCCATTCATCGCCAAATTTATCAAAGCCGTTTTTCTCAAGTATGCTTCCGCAGTAATCAATCATGTCTCTGCCATTTGTTGAGAATGGGGTGCCATCAAAATATCTGCCCTCTATGCTGCCTGCTTTGCCAACAAGCATTTCTAACATATGCCCAACTGTCATCCTGCTAGGCAAGCTATGCGGGTTTAATAGCAGGTCTGGGACTATGCCATCTTTAGTAAACGGCATGTCTTCCTGGTTTACTATCATGCCAACTACCCCCTTTTGCGCTTGCCTGCTTGCAAATTTGTCCCCATGCTCTGGTATCATTATGCTTCTTACCCTTACCTTTATGATCTTTGTAGCGCTTGTGCTCTCTCCTAAAAGCACGCTGTCTACAACACCACTCTCGCCAGTTCTTAGCACAACCGAATTGTCCCTGACCTTTTCTTCTACTACCCCAAAGCTTGTCTGCTCTTCAAGGAACCTTGGTGGTGATACCTTTCCTATTAGCACATCTCCTTCATTTACCTCTGTTTCAGGCTCTATTATGCCATCATCACTCAATTTTGCATACGGCTGCTCGCCCATGTATCCTTCTGCTGATGGCGGAGGTATCCTAAATGTATCTGCTTGGCCTCCAGGATATTTCCTTTCTTCATCATTGTATGACCTGTAAAATATACTCCTCCCAAGCCCTCTGTCTATTGCAGCCTTGTTTATTACAACTGCATCAGACATGTTGTAACCATAATACGTCTGCAGCGCAACTACAAAATTCTGGCCCCCTGCATGCTTCTGCATATTAAGCTTTCTGTATGTTACGCTGTTTACTATCGGCATTTGCGGGTAATAAAGCAGGTAAGCCCTCGCATCATACCTGTTCTTGAAATTTAGCGCATAAAGCCCTTGGCTCTGCTTTATAAAATTTGAAACAAGCGAATGCTTTCCTATTGAATCATATTCTGGAAATACGCTTGAGTTTATAATGAGGCTAAGGTTTGAGGCAGGGTCTATTTCAAGGTGCGTTGTCTTTTCATTTATATCTTCAGGGGTAAGCGCAACCAGGGCATTTTCCTCTTCCTCTGCATCAAGGTATTCTATTATGCCCCTCCTTATAAGGTAATTGAAGTCAATCTCCTTGTTTTTTAATTTTTCTTTTATCTCATCAGTAAGCTTGCTTTTTCCGTTTTCAACTATTATATAGGGCTTCCTCACTCTTCCTCTGTCTATTATTACTTGCACTTCATTCAGCTTGCTATAATATGCAACGTTGACCTCTCCAGATATAACCCCATTGCGCCTGTTTTCCCTTATCTCCTTTGCAAATGCCTCTCCATCTTCAACATTTCCTATATATTTGCCATTAAGGTACACTTTGCACTGCTTCAAAGTGCCCTTTTTTTCATCACTTCTATTGCCTTCCATAAAAATCACTCCTGCTTGCCATCCTTATGCATTAGCTCCGTTACCTTTTTCATGGTCATATTTTCATCTGCGCCTACTGTTACCTTTGCCATAAGCGCAAGGTATTTTGTTAATCCTACCTCAACGCCCTCTGGGCTTTCTGATGGGCATATCTTGCCTATATGGGAGCCATGCACCTCTCTTGCCTTAAGATTTGTCCTTTTCTTTGCTATAGGTGATTTTACTATCCTTAGATTTGACAAGGTATAAAACATGCTTGTCCTCTGCAGTACCTGTGACACACCAGTCTGCCCACTTGGCCACGCCCCTGTGCCCATTGAATAAAGGATCTTTTCTGTAAGCGATTCCGGGTTTATGTTTGCCTTTACACTTATCTTTTTGCCCCTTGCGGTTGTCTTTTCAAGGTGATACTTAATGTCTTTTGCAAATGCATTGAATGCATTTGAAAATAGGATCTCAAGCAGGTCTCCTGCAAGCCTTACCCTCTTATTTGCATAGCTGTCTCTGTCACTTGCCTTAACTTTGTTGTAATATACCTTTGTAGTTCTTTCAGCCATTTCTATAAGCATCGCTGCTTTTTTCTTCCTGCTCTCTTTTGTATTGCCTATATGCGGGAGCACATATGAATCAAGTGCTATATCTACCCTTCTTGTCTGATACACCTTTGCCTGGTTTGGTGCAATTGTTCTGCCTAGTTCATCAAATGCCTCATCTGGCTTCATGCCTTTTGCGATGCTGCTGTTTATGCTTATTAAGAAGTCATTTCTTGCATGCTCATTGTCTAAATTCTGAAGTATCTCTTCTTCAGTCATGCCAAGAGCCTTAAGGACAAGCACAAGATCTACGCTTTTTGACAATGTTGGAAATGTAACTGAATATATGCCATATTGGTCTCGCGATACGCTGCATTTACCTCTAAAGCCAAGCTGTGCTGTGGAAAACATCTTGCATACCGTTTCGTTGCCATCTTTAGTGCATATCATTTTGTTAGGTGCAAGGTCTTCTACCCCAATAAGCACACGCTCAGTGCCTTTTACAATGAAGTAGCCACCAGGGTCATCGGGGTCTTCACCTGCACTTATGAGCTGCTGTTCAGTCATGTATTTTGTGTAGCACAAGTCACTTTTTACCATTACTGGCATGTCGCCTATATAAACCTCGCCTGTGCTTATCTCCTTTGCTATATCGCTTATTATAGGTGTATAAGTTAGGAACATTGGCGCAGAGTAAGTTAAGTTTCTCATCAATGCCTCATGGGGCAGTATGCTTTTTGTTGAGCCGTCTGCCTCAATTATCTTGGGCTTTTCCAGCCTTATGCTGTCAAGCCTTATGGCAAAGTTTGCAATATCTGGCTCAATCCTGTTTTGGCTTGCTATTATGCTCTGCAATCCTATCCTTATGAACCTGTTATAGCTGTCTATCTGCTGCTGCACCGGTGATGCAGAGGAAAGAAATGACTCTAATACAACATGGTCGGCTTCTTTCATTATATCACAAAAAAGGCATCAAATCCTTTATCGGCTATTCGCTTACAACGCATCTGTAATATACACTGCCGTCTTCCCTTGATATTTCGATAACCTGGCCAACCTTAGCCTTCAGCGCAACTGCCTGCGCATCTGTTTCAAGTATTGCAGGCAGCTTGGATTTGTCTACTCCAAATTTTTTCAATACTTTACTTGTTTCCTCTTCAGAAAGTATTCTATGCTTTGGGACAAAAATATAGCTTGAGGGCAATGGCTCACCTTGTAATATTTTGACAAGCAAAAAACTAAATATGTTGCTGTTTCGCTGATGCATAAAGCAAGCTAACCTTGCCCTGCACGCCTTTTTTGCTTTTGCCTTTCATCTCTTTTATATTATCATATCAATTATTAAAGCCTATGCATATTTGAAAAGTAAAATACTGCATGAAGCATTGTATGGCAACTCACTGCGGCATCAACAAATTTTGCCATTTGCATCTATTGCTTATTAATAATGCTATGAACCTTTCAAGTTGTTCAAACGGCTTACAGCTATAGCAAAGGTCAAGCTACAACTTATATGGTATAAGCCACTGCAAAACATAAGAAAAGGTATATATGTGTTGGCAGACAAATAAACATAAGCCAAGTACTCCATTAAGCCTTAACTTCATTTATTAAATGGCATTCCTTACTAAAATACATATTTTATTGGTTGATTTTATGGTCAATTTAAAGATTAAACGGGTTTACGAACCCATTGATGTTACTGATGGCGAAAGGATACTTGTAGACCGTTTATGGCCCAGAGGGATAAGAAGGAGCACCCAAAAGATAGACTTATGGATAAAGGATGTGGCGCCAAGCAATGAGCTTAGGAAGTGGTTTGCCCACGATCCTGCAAAATGGGAAGAATTCAAGGGCAAGTATAGGCAAGAGCTGGAAACAACAAGCAAAGCAGGATTATCAAAGCTTCTGGACCGCATAAAGTCAAACAGTGCGGTAACATTGCTATATTCTGCAAAGGATGCAGTACATAACAATGCAGCAGTGCTATTAGATGTAATTAAAGAAAAGCTTGCACAGGAAAAATCAGATGATGCATAGCATGCAGGCTGTTATGGATACCAGTGCAATCATCTTTGGCATAGAAAATAAAATAGACCCCATAAAAGCTGCTGAATTTAAATTCAAGCGCATAATAATACCGGAATGTGTGATTGATGAATTGGAAAAGATAAGCAAAAGGCCATCAAAAAAGGGCGCGTATGCTAAATTTGCTTTGGAACTTATAAGAAAGCACGATATAAAAGTCGCAAAATCTGGAAGAATGCCTGCTGATGCATATATGCTGGCACATGCCCCCAAAGGCAGCATCATAATTACAAACGATGCAAAACTTATTAAAATGTTAAAGAGAAAAAACATTATGGCAGTCAGGCTTGCTAGAAGCGGCAGCATTGGGTGACCTTATGTATAATTTGTATACTGTAGAAGACACATTTGCACTCCCTCCAGAATCTTTCGGCAGAGATATAAAAGCCGTAGCAGAAGAGGTTTTGCAGAAAAAATATGAAGGTGTTGTAGACAAAGATATGGGGCTTATTATTACAATATTTAACGTAAGGAACATAAGCGATGGCATTATCTATCCCGGTGACCCATCTACGCACCATAATGCAGAGTTTGATGTATTGACATTTATGCCAAAAGTTGATGAGGTATTGTGTGGAGACATAAGAGAGTTTATGGAATTTGGCGCATTCGTGCGCATAGGCCCAATGGAAGGGCTCGTGCATGTATCTCAGATGGCAAATGACTTTCTATATTATGACAAAAAGACGCAGACATTTACCTCAAAGCAGGGTGGCATTTCATTAAAGAAGGGCGACATAGTATATGCAAAGGTTTCAACCGTTAGCCTTAAAAATACAATAAAGGATTCAAAGATCGCACTTACAATGCGCCCAGAAGGGCTTGGAAAGCCGGGTACAAAGGCTCAGAAACCAAAGGCAGATAAAAAGGGAAAGAAGCAGCAGGCTACATAGCAAGCTTTAAAAATAAAAAATAAAAAAGAAAAATGTGAGCTGCATGGCAGAAGAAAAAGCATGTAGGAGATGTGGTTTCATAATAACTAACGGCACAGTGTGCCCAATATGCAATTCAAAAGACCTCACTGACAAGTGGGACAATTATGTCATAATACTAAATGCCGAAAAATCAGAGATAGCTGCAAGCCATGGCATTTCAATCAATGGCAGGTTTGCGCTTAACCTCCACTGAATTTATTTCTCTTTTTTATTATATTTTTTATTAATAAAAATTCAAAAATTCAAAATGGCAAAAGTAACCAAGCATTAG
>JABEBW010004521.1_pt1 | contig 10204 bp, 12 predicted proteins | sample 7245961 | NCBI WGS metagenome assembly JABEBW01 (sample SAMN14506364, study PRJNA622280) | hot springs metagenome | biome: hot spring [ENVO:00000051]|acidic hot spring [ENVO:00002120]; feature: spring [ENVO:00000027]|sediment [ENVO:00002007]; material: sediment environment [ENVO:01001048]...
CAACGCCGAGCGCCCTCACCATACCCTCGGCCAGCGCCCTCCGTTACAATTCCTCCTCCAACACCAACCCGAGTGCCAAAGGTGGTGGACGCATACAGCCTCGTGCATCAGCGGACTCAAGAGGGCAAACTGGTAGCGTCCCGCGCGCAGGTCGCGCACATAATCCGTCTCGCTGGGCGGAATGACCACCACCACCGACTCACCGGTGGCCTTGCGCAAGGCCTGAACCAGGGGGGCGAAGAGGCGCGCTGCCGTCACTGGAGAAAAGGCCGGTGGAATGCCAAGCACCAAGTGCTTGCTGCGATATTTGGGATCCAGGCGCTTACCGTATAGATCACGGTAGAGGGCGCGCAAGGGAGCATAGGCACCCTCTTCCAGAGGGTGGAAGCCGTAGGCAAGACCGCCCAGGGCGCGCAAGGCAGCAGGATCGGCGTGCGCAGTCTCGAGGAGGGCGGCGCGAAGTTTGTCGCGCAGCGCCGGCGGCACCTCGGCACTGGCAGCAATGAGATCGCCGGGGCCGACATCCATGCGCGCCACCACCCGGAGCGTGCCGTTGCGAAGGTAGGGCATGGCCACATTTTCGGCTACCGCCGTGGCGTCGTAGAAGCGGGCTGCCACGTCCATCAGGGCACTCTGATCCGAGCCGCTCTGGCGCAGGGTGCTGAAATCCTTGGTGCCGATTCCGACGCTGCTGAGTAGGGACAAGGGCAGCAGGGCAGAGGCAGCACAGGCGGGGTCCCCCATGACAAAACTTTTGCCGCGCAGCTGCAACACACTATGGACCGGGGAGTCGGCGCGGACGAGGATCACGCTGTGGTTGCTACCGGGACCGCCGTCGATGCCGACGAGGGGCAGATACGGGCTTTCGTGGGCAACGCGCAAATACGAGATGGGGCAGAACAGGGCGATCTGTGCCACGGGCTTGTTGGCCTCGAGATAAAAGCTCTGCAGATTGCCGCTGAAGCTGAGGTGCACCGTCTCGCCACTGACGCGGCTGAGGTACTGGGCCAAGGGCGTGAAGGCTGCGTACATGACCGCGGGGCTGCTCACCGGCGGCAGCAGAAAGCGCAGATCCCCTTGTGCCGAGAGGCAGAACAGGCTCAGAATCCAAGCGATGAGAGTTTTCTTCAGCACCGACATCTCCACAAGCGCGCCCTCGGGTTTGCGTGATTCAAGCAAAAGGAGTGCCAGATTTCATGTCCCAGAAGCCAGGCCCGGACTCGTTCCTGACCCATTTCAATGCCCGCGGTGAAGCGCACATGGTGGCCATCACGGACAAGCCCGTAAGCGACCGCCGCGCTCGGGCCGAAGGCAGCATTCGCATGCACAGGAGCACTCTGGAGCGGCTGCGCCAGAGTACCGTCGGCAAAGGGGACGTCCTTGCCGTCGCCCGCATCGCGGCCATCCAGGCGGCCAAAAAGACGGCCGACCTGATCCCTTTGGCACACCCTCTGGCCCTCACTGCCGTAGAGGTGGAGTTTGTGGACCAGGATGAGCCGCCCCAATTGCTCTGTCGCGCGGATCTGCGCTGTAGCGGCCAGACGGGCGTGGAAATGGAGGCGCTCACCGCGGTGAGCGTCGCCTTGCTGACGGTCTACGACATGTGCAAGGCCATCGACCGAGGCATGGAGATCACCGCCGTGCGCCTGTTAGAGAAAAGCGGCGGGCGTAGTGGTCACTGGCGCCGGGAAGCCTAGCGGGTACCCCGCTCGGTGAGCGGGGCGATGTCTGCAGGGTTACTTGCCGCGGTGGGGCGAGGAGCTGTAGCGCATCATCACGTCCCGGTCCTTCCAGTTGGCCTCTTTGAGGACCTCTTCCGGGATCAGGTAACGATCCTGGGGGGCGACTTCCTTGGCCTTGACGATGCGCAGTACGTCGGCGTAAGGGAGTTTGCGCAGGAGGCCATCCTTGTCCGTGGCACGCACGATCATGGCGTCCTTCAGGAGGGCGTAGACGTAGAAGTTACCTGGGCGCAGCTTGCCCTCCTTGTCCCGCCAGGTGACGGTGATGCGCGAGTGTTCTTTGAAATCGTTTCGGTTCATCGCTGATTCTCCGTGGAATGGGCTGAGTGAAAGTACCTGTGCCCTGGGCGCCAAAGCAAATAAGGGCTGCTTATTACAAAATCAAAAACGCTGAGTTGCTTTATCACCCACCCTCGGCGACCATCCGATACAACTTAGAGCGGCCCGCCCGGTCGCTTTCCACGAGCGAGGTAGACGATGGCTACGGTCATGGAATTCGAGGATCACGGTAAGCAGGAGATCAAGTACACCACCTGCTATATGTGCGCCTGCCGTTGTGGCATCAAGGTAACGGTCGAGAACAATCAGGTGCGCTTCATCCAGGGTAACCGCAATCACCCCATCAACCAAGGCGTGCTCTGCGCCAAGGGCTCGGCGGGGATCATGAAGCAGCAGTCCCCGGCCAAGCTGCGCAACCCCCTGCGGCGCAAGCCGGGGACGGAGCGTGGCGCCGGCGAGTTCGAGGAGATCTCCTGGGACGAGGCCCTCGACATCCTCACCCAGCGCCTGCAGCACATCCGCGCCACGGATCCCAACAAGCTGGCGTACTTTACTGGCCGCGACCAGATGCAGGCACTCACCGGCCTGTGGGCGCAACAGTTCGGTACCCTCAACTGGTCGGCGCACGGCGGTTTCTGCTCCGTCAACATGGCTACCGCTGGCCTGTACATGCTCGGCCACGCGTTCTGGGAGTTCGGTGATCCGGATTGGGATCGCACCAAGTACTTCATGCTCTGGGGAGTTGCCGAGGACCATTCCTCCAACCCCATGAAGATCGGGCTCGAAAAGCTCAAGCGCAACGGCGGCAAGTTCGTGGGCATCAATCCCGCGCGCACGGGATATCAGGCCATTGCCGACGAGTGGGTCCCCATCCGTCCCGGCACCGATGGCATGCTGGCTCTGTCCATGGTGCACGTCCTGCTTCAGAACGAGCAGTTCGATTGGGAGTTCCTGCTCCGTTACACCAACGCCCCGTTCCTCGTGGTGCAGACCCCGGGACAGAAGGGCGATGGACTCATCTATCGCGACGAGGCTGGACACCCTCTGGTCTGGGATCTCGAGAAAGAGGCCTTCGTCAATGGCATGGAGCCCGGCGTCAAGGCCGCCCTCTTTGGTGACTTCCAGAGCCCCGATGGTCGCCCCCTGCGCACGATCATGAGCATCCTCGCCGATCGCTATCTGGATGAGCGTTTCAGCCCGGCCAATGCCGCGCGTCTCACCGGCGTGCCCGCCGAGACCATCGAGCGTTTGGCCCTGGAAATGGCCCACGTTGCCTTCAAGGAGAGTATCGAGGTCGAGGTGGAATGGACCGACTGGGCGGGACGCAAGCACGACCGTTTCATCGGTCGACCCGTATCCATGCACGCCATGCGCGGCATCTCCGCACACTCCAACGGCATGCAGGCCGCGCGCGCCATCCACCTGCTCCAGGTGCTGCTGGGAACCATCGACTGCCCCGGCGGCTTCCGCGCCAAGGCGCCCTACCCGAAGCCCGTGCCGCCGCCCGTCAAGCCGGCTCAGCACAGCGCCCCCAATACGCCTCTGAAGTCGTCGCCCCTGGGTTTCCCCACGGCACCCGAGGATCTCGTCATCGATGAGGAGGGCCGTCCCAAGCGTATCGACAAGGCCTACTCCTGGGAGGCGCCCATCGCCAACCATGGCCTCATGCACATGGTCATCACCAATGCCGTCAACAAGGATCCCTACGGCATCGATACCCTGATCTTCTTCATGGCCAACATGAGCTGGAACTCCACCATGAACACGGCCAACGTGCAGGAGATGCTGAAGGCCAAGGACGATGACGGCGAGTACAAGATCCCCTTCCTGGTGGTCATCGACGCCTACCACTCGGAGATGGTCAACTTTGGCGACCTCATCCTGCCCGATACCACCTATCTCGAGCGCCACGACTGTATCTCGCTCCTGGATCGGCCCATCTCGGAGCCCGATGCCATCTGCGACTCCATCCGGCACCCCATCCTCAAGCCCGACCGCAATGTCCGACCTTGGCAGGATGTGATGGTGGAGTTGGCCACGCGCCTCAAATTCCCCGCGTTCACGCGCGAGAACGGTGAGCCGCGCTTCAAGGACTATAAGGACTTCATCGTCAATTTTGAACGCGCCCCGGGGATCGGTTTCCTGGCCGGCTGGCGGGGCAAGGATGGCAAGTCTCATCTGCGCGGTGAGCCCAATCCCGAGCAGTGGGAGCGCTATATCGAGAATCAGGGTTTCTTCCAGTACCACTTGCCCAAGTCGGCGGCCTTCTACCGCTTCGCCAACCGGGAATACCTCGATCTGGCCCAGAAAATCGGCTTCAATCCCAGTGCCGATCCCATCACCATCGAGCTCTATTCCGAGACCTTTCAGCGCTTTCGCCTGGCGGGACTCGGGCTCTACGACGGCCCGCAGCCCAAGGACCCCGTGGACCGCGAGCGTCTGGCCACCTATTTCGACCCGTTGCCGGACTGGTACGAGCCTCTGGAACAGCAGCGCATCGACAAGAAGGAGTACCCCTTCTTTGCGGTCAATCAGCGGCCGATGATGATGTATCACTCCTGGGACAGTCAGAACGCCTGGCTGCGCCAGATCATCGCCCAGAATTACCTCTACATGAACCGCAAGCGCGGGGAGCAGATGGGCATCAAAGACAAGTCCTGGGTCTGGGTGGAGAGCCACAACGGCAAGATCCGGGTCCAGGTCAAGCTCATCGAGGGTTGCCAGGAAGATACGGTATGGACCTGGAATGCCATCGGCAAGCAGTCCGGGGCGTGGGGACTCAAGCCCGACGCCGCCGAAGCAACCCGTGGCTTCCTCATGAACCATCTCATTTCCGAACTGTTACCAGCCAAGCGAGGAGAGCGTCGGTTGACCAACTCCGATCCCATCACCGGTCAGGCGGCTTGGTATGACCTCATGGTCAAGATCACGCCGGCGGCGCCGGGCGAGGAGGGGGTGTGGCCGACCTTCGAAACCATCAAGCCGCTGCCCGGTATGGCGCCGTCACCGGATCAGCTGCGCTACCACACCCACGAACCCGTCAACCTCAGGTCCTGACCCAGGGGTGAAGAAATTCCATCACCCAGACTGGGACCGGATTGCAGCAAGGAGTTCAGCATGAGACTTGGATTGGTTATCGATCTGGACACCTGCGTGGGCTGTCACGCCTGCGCGGTGGCCTGCAAGGAATGGAATACCAGTGGCACCACGGGGGCGCTCACGGACTACCAGCCCTACGGGGCCAAGCCCTCGGGCGTGTGGTTCAACCGCATTCGCCACTACGAAATCGGCGATTATCCGCACAACAAGACCGTCAACTTCCCCATGTCCTGCATGCATTGCGAGAACGCGGAGTGTGTCACGGTGTGCCCGACGGGGGCGAGCTACAAGCGCGCCGAGGACGGCATCGTGCTGGTGGACCAGAGCAAATGCATGGGCTGCAATTACTGCTCCTGGGCTTGCCCCTACGGCGCCCGCGAGCTGGATCGCGCCTCCGGCACCATGAAAAAGTGCACCCTGTGTATCGATCGCATCTACGACATGGAGATCCCGGAAGAAGAGCGACAGCCAGCCTGTGTGCTGACCTGCCCGGCGCACGCCCGTATGTTCGGCGATTTTGACGATCCCGAAAGCCCGGTGAGCCGAGCCGTGCGCGAGCGCGGCGGCTATCAGCTCATGCCCGAACTGAACTACAACCCCAGCAATCATTACCTACCGCCGCGGGTGCACGCGCCGATCCCCACGGAGGGGATGCGCAAGAAGGCCGCAGCGAAGGTCAAAGCCTGGGTCAACCGCGTCGTCGAGCGCTGAGGAGGGTTCCCATGCATCCGGCATTGGCAGTCATTTTTCTTACCCTGTTCTCGGGCGGCGGTTTTGGCCTCATGGCTTTGGTCGCCATCGTCAACGACTTTCACATCGACGGTGGTCTCAACCCCCTGCAGACCCTCATCGCCGTCCTGATCGCCCTGGTCTTCGTGACCATCGGCATGCTCTCCTCCACCGCGCATTTGGCCAATCCCAAGAATGCCTGGCGCGCCTTCACCCGCTGGCGTACGTCCTGGCTTGCCCGGGAGGGAATCTTTGCGGTGCTCTTCTACCCCTTCGCTGGTCTGTATTTGCTCTGGGTGTACTTCACCCAGGCGCCGGCGGACGTCGTGGGTCTCGTGCTCGCCAACCTTGCCGGTCTCATCGGACTGATCACCATTTTCTGTCAGGGCATGATCTACGCCGTTCTGCGGACCATCCGGCAGTGGAATACGCCTCTGGTGCCGGCCAATTTTTACTTCATGGGACTCGGCATCGGCGCCACCATCCTGGCCGCTGAGCGCATCGTCCTGGGAGCGCCGGCAACGGCCTTCGTTGCCCTGGCCGTTGCCCTGTTGGTGGCGGCGGCCGTGCTCAAGGGGATCTACTATTTCTGGATCGCTCGCCCCGGCGGGCCGAGCATCCGTACCGCTACGGGTTTCAACCGCCTGACGGTGCGGATTCTCGACCAAGGACATACCTTTGGCACCTTTCTGACGGAGGAGTTTGGCCACACCCTGCCGACGGCGCAGGCGCGGAACATCAAGGTGCTCATGTATGGCATCGCCTTTGTGGTTCCCATCGCCGCCCTGGCCCTGGCCCTGGACACGGGCTCGGCGCTTGCGGCGCTCATTGCGGCGGTGGCAGTGGTCATTGGCATTGGCATCGAGCGCTGGCTGTTCTTCGTCGAGGCGCAACACGTGGTCAACCTATATCACGGGCGTCCCTCCTGTTGATACAGCCTGCAGGGCGAGCTAGCATGCAGCAGGTGTGCTTTCCCCTGCCGGTTCACTGGCGCCTGGAGGAATGGCAGCAGATGGGTGATGGGTGGTGATGCGACCTGGGCCTCGGACCAGTGCGGAGATAGGTCCGCCCCGTGACGGGCTACAGGACCGTTTTGGTCGGCGGATTACCTACCTGCGGGTCTCCCTCACGGAGCACTGTAATTTTCGCTGTCAGTACTGCACCCCCGAAGACGGTACGCCATACTTCGATCGTGCCGAGCACCTGCAGCGGGCGGAACTGGTGCGATTGCTGCAGCTTTTCGTGGGCATGGGGCTTCAGCACCTGCGTCTGACCGGTGGTGAACCCCTCATTCATCCCCACGTCGTCGACTACGTTCGTGCGGCTAAGGCCATGGGCATCGGCAAGATCAGCATCAGCAGCAACGGTCTGCTGTTGGCAAGGCTCGCGCCCGCCCTGCGCGAAGCCGGTCTCAACAACCTCAACATCAGCCTGGATGCCCTCGATCCCGAGATTTTCCGGTCCATAACCCGTGGTGGCGACCTTGCGCGAGTGCTGCGGGGTATCGCAGCGGCGCAAGAGGCGGGTATTCCCCGTATCAAGCTGAATACGGTGTTGCTCGGCAAAGACAATCGCAGTGAGATCCTGCCGTTGACGGAGTACGCCCTACGTCATGGGTTGGACCTGCGCTTCATCGAAACCATGCCCCTGGGCAGCGCCGGTAGCGCGGCGCGCGATGCGCAGTACCTGCCCGCCGCAGAGGCGCGGGCCATCATCGAGGCCCACTACGGGCCACTGCACCCCGTCGCCGCCGCGCGCGATCACGGGCCGGCGCGGCTCTTCCAGGTGGGCCAGGCCTCCACGCGTATCGGCTTCATCACGCCCATCAGCGAGAACTTCTGTGCCAACTGCAATCGGGTTCGGCTGACGGCCCACGGTCGTCTGGTGTATTGCCTTGGCCAGGAGGCGGGGCTCGACCTGCGCGAGCTTTTGCGCGACGGCAGTTCCGATGACGACCTCCGTGCGCGAATCCGCGCCGGTATCTGGCACGACAAGCCAGAACGACACGAATTCCTGGACAATCGGGAGCGCTCGTCACGGGTGTTCATGATGCGCCTTGGCGGTTGATCCGCCGTGGTGAGGCGCCGGCAGCCAGTGATATACTGTTTGCCTGTTTGCTTATACAGGTGATACCTCATGTATGGTTTCAAAGAAATCACCGCGGATCAGCTGAAGAGTCTGCTGGATTCCGGGCAGAATTTTCACCTCATCGACGTGCGCTCGCCGGCGGAAGTGGCGCGCGGTGTCATCGCCGGTGCCCGTCACATCCCGCTGCATTTGCTGCCCATGTCGATTCAGGATCTGGAGCGGGATCGTCCCTTCGTGTTCTATTGTCTGAGCGGAGGCCGCTCGGCCCAGGCAGCGGCCTTTGCGGCGGCCCAGGGGGCGGGCGAGGTACTGAACCTGCGTGGCGGCATCTCGGCCTGGGCCGGACGGGGATTCCCCATTGTGGCCCCAGACTGAGTATTAGTAAAATCTAAAATATGGGGGCTTAATCAACAAATCAAAAATTTTGCCTTGCTCCCTATAGGGTTCCTGCTAGAGTGGACGCTCAGCGGTTTGTCAGTCAATTTTAGGAGAACGAGAGATGGTACAAGAAGATAAGGTCCTGGATGCCCGTGGTCTCAACTGCCCCTTGCCCATCCTGCGCACCAAGAAGGCCCTGGGAGAGCTGAGCTCGGGTCAGGTCCTGAAAGTCGTTGCCACCGATCCGGGCGCGGTGAAGGATTTCGAAGCTTTCTCCAAGCAGACCAAGAACCCGCTTCTGGATCAGGCGGAAGCCGGCGGCGAGTTCGTCTTTTTCATTCAGAAGGCCTGAATCCCGACAGCCCACAGCGAGGCCGTGCAGGCCAAGCCTGCAGCCTCGGGAGATTTGACATGGACGAGAAAAAACTGGCGATCATCGCAACCAAGGGCACCCTCGACTGGGGTTACCCGCCTTTCATCCTGGCGTCGACGGCGGCGGCCCTGGGCTACTCGGTGGAGATTTTCTTCACCTTTTACGGACTGCAGTTACTGAAGAACATGCCTGTTAACCTTTCTCAGCAACAAGCCGGACCGGGATATGTTCCATACAGGCATTGAGCAACCTCAGGGGCAGTTCTGGCTCCCAGAAACGGGTGGACCTCTTCGAGTTCGATACGGCCGACTTCATCGATGGTATCGAGCTTGGCGGTGCCGCGGCCTTCTTCGAGTTCGCCGGCGAAGCGGACATCACCCTTTTCATTTGAACCCAACCGCGGTACTGTGGTCGTAATCAGTATCCGCTAATGAATTGACGAGCGAGGAGCGAGTGAATGGCTACGTATGCTGAAATGAAGGAGATGTTCGACGAGATCCGGGCGGATTTTCGTTACGACCACGAACTCAACGGCTGTCTCAACTGCGGTATCTGTACCGCCACCTGTCCCTCGGCGCAGTTCTACGACTACAGCCCGCGGGAGATCGTCCAGCTGCTCTGGACGGAAAACGTCGAGCAGATCTACGACGCCATGCAGGAAAAGATTTGGGCCTGTGCGCAGTGCATGACCTGCGCCGCGCGCTGCCCCTTCAAGAATTCTCCGGGCGGTTTGGTGATGATCATGCGCGAAGTGTCCATCCGCCACGGCATGCAGTCGGCCAAGGATGTGCTCCGGCCTTTCGGGCGCGTGATGCTCAAGCTCATCACCACCGGCAACCAGTTGTCCCCGGATATGATCCAGCCCGACCACTTCCCGGACTGGGGTCCAAACATTCAGAAGGTAGAGGGCGATCTGCGTGTCCTGCGCAAGGCCATCCCCGTCCGCACGCTGCAGACCGTGGAAACGGCGTGGGAGGTGTCGCTGAAGACGTCCGTAGAGATGTACACCATCTGGGAAATGACGGGTGTGCTGAAGTCGCTGGAAACCATGGATGAGAACCTTTTCGACGTGATCGAGGATTTCATCGATGAGAAGCGGGAAGACTACGAAGACTGGCTGGAGAAGCAGGGCGAGTAGTTTTCGGGCGCTCCCGGTTACGGACAAGGTTTTGAAGGAGTGACGGATATGAGTGAGAACACGACGCAGCAAGGGGTGGCTGGGCACGGTGCCTTTTTTCAGGACACGAATCTGAAGGCCGAGGAGGCCGAGGCGGCGACGGCCTGGGTGCGCAGTCACGTGGACCGGCGCACGGTAGACTTGGGTGATCGCATGGACGACATCCGTGAGCACATGTGGGAGTTGGAGAAAGAGGGCGAGATCATCGTCCACCGCATTACCGACGACCACAAGCCCATCGAGGTGGAGACCCTTTTCGGCTGGAAGAAGCGCATTCCCACCAACCAGCTCTGGCACCACAAGAGCTGTGGGCAGTGCGGTAACATCCCGGGCTACCCC
>JABEBW010003001.1_pt1 | contig 10173 bp, 7 predicted proteins | sample 7245961 | NCBI WGS metagenome assembly JABEBW01 (sample SAMN14506364, study PRJNA622280) | hot springs metagenome | biome: hot spring [ENVO:00000051]|acidic hot spring [ENVO:00002120]; feature: spring [ENVO:00000027]|sediment [ENVO:00002007]; material: sediment environment [ENVO:01001048]...
CCCCATCCTTTCACCAAATGTTTTGAGAGCCCAAAACTTCATGTTTTTGTTGCACCATGCACAAGGATTGGGAGTTATGCCAGATCTGTATCCATCGAGAAACGGTTTTATTATTCTTTCTCTAAATTCTTTTTTAAGATCGACTATTTCTAAGTGTATGCCCAATTTTTTTGATATCTTTAGAGCATCCATTGTATCATCGGGGCTACAACATACTTTTCTTTTTAACTCGTAATTTGAAAAAAACAGATCATCTTCCATTTTAAAATGAATCCCCACGACATCATATCCTGCTTCTTTTAGCAAAAATGCACTCACCGCACTATCTACTCCGCCACTCATCGCAACTAAAACTTTCAATTTGCACCACCAATCAGATCATGATCTTGAATTTGCATTCTTAATGATGATATAATAATCAAGAAAAAGATTTTTAACTATACGACTTCATTGTAAACAATTCTTCTCAATGTCTAATTCAATTTTACAACATTTTTGTGGGCGGAGATCAAAGATGAATAACTTCATTTTTCAAAAGCTCAAATTGAAGAACACGCTTTTTTTAAGCAACAAGATGTTGCTATCTTTGAAGTTGTTGAGCACAAATACTTTGGATCTCGAAGAGGAAATAAATAAAATAGTCGAAGAGAATCCATTTCTTGAGGCAGAAATACTTGCGATGCCAAACGATTACAGAAGTGCTAAAAAGAATGATAGCGAAGAAGATTACATTGAAAATTATGAGGTTGAAAATCGGTCTTTGAAACCATACTTAATGGATCAATTTTACGCTTTAGAATATGATGAATCAAAAGAAAGAATTTTTCTCTATTTGCTTGATCTCGTTGATCAACACGGCTTCATAAGATCGGAAATTGAAGAAATTGCAAAAGACATAAAGGCCCGTCCAGAAGAGGTTAAGAAAGTTCTAAAGATATTGAAATCTCTTGATCCACCAGGAATAGGAAGTAAAAACATAGAAGAAGCGCTTAAATGTCAAACTGATGATCAAGACGCCAGAATTTTGATCGATTTGCTTGACATGATTTACAAGGATCCACAAGAAGCGTTGAAGAGATCTGAAATGTCAAAAGAAAGATTCGAAAGGGCACTTTCAAAGATCAAAAGTCTCAACCCTTATCCAGCAAATGGCTTTTATGAATTTTCATACACTCAATACGTTGAACCAGATATCTTTGTGATAAAGAAAGACAATGGGCATGAGGTGTTCATTAACGATCGCATCGATGTAAAATTCTCATCTCTCGAATTCTACAACGAATTGATTAACTCTGGAAACCCATCTTACATTGAATTTGCAAAGTTAAAATACAATCAAGCAAAAAATTTAGTTGAAGCATTTTTGAAAAGAAAAGAAACTCTGTTGAAATTTGGAAAGTTAATAGCCGAAAAGGAAGCGGACTTCTTTAACGGTGGTAAATTAGTTCCACTCAAAGTATCATTGGTTGCCTCAGAACTTGAGATAAATCCTTCAACTGTTACAAGGATAATTTCTTCAAAATATATAAAAACTCCAAGAGGCATATACCCTTTAAAATTCTTCTTTGAAAGATTTCTATACAAGAGTAGCCATAAAAGCCTCTCGAGAAACGAAATAAAAGAAAGAATTTCTGATTACATATCAAAAGAGGATAAAAAAGCCCCTCTGTCAGATTCAAAAATAGAAGAAATGTTGATGTCAGAAGGGATAAAAGTGAGTAGAAGGGTTATAGCCAAATACAGAGAAGAACTCATGATACCTTCCTCTTCAAAAAGGAAGATGAAATGAAGACAGTCATCTTTGCCGGAGGAGATTACAAGGAATACGATTTTTATAGATCGGTTATACCCTTTTTTGATGTCAAGATAGCGGCAGATTCAGGTGCGAATTTCTTGAAGTTAGTGAATGTTGTTCCAGACATTTTAATAGGAGATATGGATTCAATCAACGAAGAGACGTTGCAATTTTGTGAGAAGAATGGATCTAAGATCATTCGCTTTCCAACTCAAAAAGATGAGATAGACACAGAACTTGCAATGATAGAGGCCAGTAAAATTGGATCTGAAATCATCTTTATCGCCGGTGCTTTTGGTACAAGACTTGATCAGACTTTGGGAGTTTTTAGATTGATGGAGCGTTTTAAGAAAAGCGTAATTTTCAACGAGGATGTTTACGCTTTTATCATAGATCATCCGTTAGATCTTGAAAGCATAATCGGAGAAACTTGGTCGATCATACCACTTCAAAAAGACGCGAACAACGTTTCTCTTAAAGGATTTAAGTACGATCTGGACCGTAAAAAAATGGAATATCTCAGGCCCTATGGGATAAGTAATGAATCGTGTGAAAGAAATGTTTTCATAGATCCTGGAGACGGTAAGTTGCTCGTTTTCAGGTATCATTCAAGATCTTTTGGATGGATAGAGGAACTTTCGTTCAAATTAAGATAGAGGTGATGAAGATGATGAAGGAGGAAAAAACGATCCGTCAGTTGAAAAAAGAGGCTATGTTGTTAAAGATCAAAGGATATTACAACATGACCAAGTCCGAACTGGCCGAAGTTATTTCGAGAAGAAGGATGGAACTTTCAAAAAAAATTCGCGAACTTGACAAGATGGAACTTGACGAATTAAGAAAATTATCAAGGGAATTTGATTTGAAAATTCCATGGAAATCCACCAGGAATACCTTTATAAAAAAGGTAAGAGAATTTTTAGAAAATCTTAAGTTGAGTGGCGAAGCAGAAGAACAAAGATCCGAAAGTCCTAATTTATCGCGTCAAAATGTTTCTTCCTTTGAAACAGAAGTATCTCAAAGTATTGAAAAACCATCTCAAAAAATATCGCCTCTTTCTTCAACTTATTTCAAAGACAAGTTCTTTGGTTTTGAAGTAAATCCAAATTGGATTTACTTTTACTGGGACTTTTCAAATAAAACGCTTGATCTCATAAAAAATCATTTAACCCTTACCTTACGCGTTTACGACGTTACCTACATAGAGTTCAATGGCACGAATGCTCACAGGACATTCGAAATGGAAATAGACAAGAATACCAGAAAATATTACATCTTTGTCCCTCAATCTGGAGCAGATTACATCGCTGAGATAGGCTACAAAGAAAACAACAGATTTATGCCTCTTTTAAGATCGAATCTCGTTTCAACACCTCCTTCTTCAGCCAAGATAGCGCAGATGGAACTTTGGATGGATCTTAAAACAAGAAGAAAATTCACTGAGATGAGCCCTTCAAGAAGAGTTTTAAGGATAGAAAAACTCACGGGGCTTTCTTCGATGCCAACGAGTCAATTCAAATCTGGCGGAGCATTTTTTGTACTTAGCGGGAGGCGAGGATCTTGAAGGGAAAAATACTTTTGATGCTTCATGCGCATCTTCCATACGTTAATCACCCAGATCATGCATATTTTTTAGAAGAAAATTGGTTATTTGAAGCGATAACGGAAACTTACATTCCTTTACTTATGGCCTTTAAGAGACTTGAAGATGACAATGTACCTTTTGGAATAACGATTTCTTTGAGCCCACCTTTGATCGAAATGTTGGCTGAGCATACGCTCGTTGATAAGTACAAAAGACATCTTGAATCGCTCATGGAACTTGCAAAAAAAGAGGTTGATTTTACAAAAAAAGAGCCTCTGAAGCATGAAATGGCGTTGAAATATCTTAAAGATTTTAAAGAAGAATATGAATTTTTTAACAAATACAACGGAAACCTTTTAGAGGCATTTAAAGATGCCAAAAAAAGTGGTAACGTTCAGTTGATAACGTGCAATGCCACTCATGGATTTCTGCCAATGATGAAGATAAATCCAAAAGCGGTTCATGCTCAAATCGCGATAGGCGTTAAGGCATTCGAGACAAGAATGGAAGACCATCCAAACGGAATGTGGCTTGCCGAATCTGGATATTATCCAGGTCTTGACAAAGAACTCGCCATGCAGGACATAAATTTCTTTTTTGTAGATTCTCACGGTTTATGGTATGCCGATGTTCCACCTCATTACGATGTTTACAGACCAGTTATGACTCCGTCGGGAGTTTTTGTGTTCGCAAGAGATCCTGAATCAAGCGAACAAATTTGGTCTGCCCAACTTGGATACCCAGGCGATTGGAATTACAGAGAATTTTACCGAGATGTCGGATTTGACAGGCCTTTTGATTACATAAGGCCATACATCGATCCGTCAGGAGTCAGGATAAATACAGGCATAAAATACCATAAAATAACTGGCAACGTTCCCTTGGGAGAGAAGGCTCTTTATGATCCGCAAATGGGCCTTCAAACGGCCTTAACGCATGCCAAAGATTTTGTGCAGAAAAAATCTTCCCAAGTACGCAGGCTTAAAGAACAAATGGACATCGATCCGATCATAGTTGCCCCATTTGATGCCGAACTCTTTGGGCATTGGTGGTACGAAGGTCCAAAGTTTTTAGAATTCTTTTTAAGAGAAGCCTCAAAATCGGACGTTCTTGAATCTTCAACTCCAGATAAGGTCTTGGATTCGCTCGATGACGTCCAAATTTTAACCCCTGCCGCATCAAGTTGGGGGGCAAATGGATACAATGAAACATGGGTGAATGGATCCAATGATTGGATATATCCCCATCTTCACGAAGCAGAAGAAAGAATGCACGAACTCGCAAGTCAATATTTGAATGCCTCCGACTCTCTTTACATACGTGCACTTAACATGTGTGCGAGAGAATTGTTGCTTGCCGAATCGAGTGATTGGGCTTTCATAATGACCACTGGTACCTCTGTTGAATATGCGGTTAACAGAACTAACACACATTTATCACGTTTTCTTGAAATATATGATGCAATAAAGTCGCATAATATAGATGAGAAAAAGATAGAACTTTACGAGTGGCTCGATCCGATCTTTCCATACATCGACTACAGAGTCTACGCATGATTTTGATGAGATAAGTTAAGTTTACCAAATGAATGTTGTACCTTTTAGAAGGGTATCTTTTTTGTTGGTTCACAATTAACGAAAGATTTCTTGGATTTGCAAATAAAATAGTAGGAGGTAAAAATGGCAAGAAAAATGAGTACTATGGATGGAAATACGGCTGCGGCTCACGTTGCTTACGCTTTCACCGAGGTAGCCACGATATACCCCATAACTCCATCTTCTCCGATGGCCGAACTCACAGATCTGTGGTCTGCTCAAGGAAGAAAAAACATATTTGGTCAAAGGGTAAATGTGGTAGAAATGCAATCTGAAGGCGGAGCTGCCGGCGCAATGCACGGAGCTTTAGCTGCAGGCTCTTTGGCGACGACTTATACCGCTTCCCAAGGATTACTTTTGATGATTCCAAATATCTACAAAATAGCGGGTGAACTTTTGCCAGGCGTTTTCCACGTTGCGGCAAGAACAGTGGCAGCCCATGCTCTTTCGATATTTGGAGATCATTCAGACGTTATGGCTGTAAGGCAAACAGGAGTGGCCTTGCTTGCATCTAACAGTGTTCAAGAAGTCATGGACCTTGGAAGTATTGCGCATTTATCGGCAATAAAGTCAAGAATACCATTTTTGCACTTCTTCGATGGCTTTAGAACATCTCACGAAATCCAAAAGATAGAAGTATTCGAATACGATGAACTTGCAAAATTGCTCGATTGGGATGCCCTGAAAGCCTTCAAAGACAGGGCCCTTAATCCAGAACATCCAAAAACCATGGGAACGGCCCAAAACCCCGATATCTTCTTTCAGGCTAAAGAATCTTCCAACAGATTTTACATGGCAGTTCCAGATATCGTCGCGGATTACATGGAAAAGATATCAAAACTCACCGGCAGAGAATACAAACCTTTCAATTATTATGGAGACCCAGATGCCGATCGCATCATAATCGCCATGGGATCTGTCAATGAGGCAGCATCAGAAGTGGTTGATTATTTGAATTCCAAGGGTGAAAGAGTTGGATTGATCAAGGTTCACCTTTACAGACCTTTTTCAGAGAAGTACTTCTTCGATGTTTTACCAAAGACGGTTAAAAAAATTGCTGTACTCGATAGAACTAAAGAATCCGGTGCTCTTGGGGAACCACTTTACGAAGACGTAAGAACGTTATTTTATGGAAAATCAAATGCCCCTCTTGTGGTTGGAGGACGTTATGGATTAAGTTCAAAGGACACAACCCCTTCTCAAATAAAGGCGGTATTTGACAACTTGAAAAGTTCAAGTCCAAAGAATTGGTTTACAATTGGAATTGTAGACGATGTCACAAATACCTCTTTGCCAATTAATGAGAAATTGAACACCTCCGCAGAGGGAACTATAAGGTGCAAATTCTGGGGATTTGGATCAGATGGCACGGTTGGGGCAAATAAGGATGCCATAAAGATCATAGGCGATAACACCAAAATGTACGCGCAAGGCTATTTTGCATATGATTCGCACAAATCCGGAGGCGTCACGATATCTCACTTAAGATTTGGAAATAGTCCAATAAGATCAACTTATCTCATAGAAGAAGCAGATTATATCGCATGCCATAAGCAATCTTACGTTTACCAGTACGATGTGTTGGACGGACTTAAAAAAGGTGGAACCTTTGTCCTTAACACGATCTGGAAAGAGTCAGATCTCGACAAAAAACTTCCAGGAAAGATGAAGAAGTATCTGGCGGAAAATGACATAAACTTTTACATAATAGATGCCACACACATAGCGATGAACATAGGACTTGGTGCAAGAATAAACATGATAATGCAAGCGGCGTTCTTCAAACTTACAAATGTGATACCAATAGATGATGCCGTTAAATACCTAAAAGAGGCCATAGTTCATTCCTACGGATCAAAGGGAGAAAAGGTTGTTCAGATGAATTATGAGGCCGTTGATCAAGGAATAAATGCACTTGTAAAGGTCAAAATCCCTGCTTCATGGAAGAATGCAAAAGAAAATGAGAATATGCCAATTATTCCAGAAAGACCTGATTTCGTGAAGAATATTGCAGATGTCATGAACAGGCAGGAGGGCGACAAACTTCCAGTGTCTGCCTTTGTTGGCCGCGAAAATGGCGAATTTCCTCAAGGAACGGCTGCCTATGAGAAAAGAGGCATAGCAGTTGAAGTTCCTGAGTGGCAACCAGATAGTTGTATCCAGTGCAACCAGTGCGCATTCGCATGTCCCCATGCCGTCATAAGACCTTTCTTACTCGATGAGGATGAAATGAAGAAGGCTCCCAGTGGGTTTGTGACTAAAAAGGCAACTGGAAAGGGTCTTGAGGGTTTACAGTATAGGATCCAAATTTCTCCTCTTGATTGCACTGGGTGTGGAGTTTGCGTTGACGTATGTCCAACGCCGAAAAAATCTCTTGTCATGAAACCTTTGGAAGATCAAGAAAAGGAGATTCCAAATTGGGATTTTGCGATAAAAGAAATAAGTGATAAGTCAGATAGGGTACCACTCGACAGTGTGAAGGGCAGTCAATTTGCACGACCACTCTTAGAATTTTCAGGGGCATGCCCTGGTTGCGGTGAAACGCCTTACGCAAAACTTGTCACACAACTCTTTGGAGACAGGATGATAATAGCAAATGCCACGGGCTGTTCATCAATTTGGGGCGCATCAGCACCATCAACGCCATACACTACAAACAGCGAAGGTAGAGGACCGGCATGGGCCAATTCTCTTTTCGAAGATAATGCCGAGTATGCCCTTGGCATGGAACTTGCCGTAAAATACGCTCGAAATAGGCTTGCCGATCTCATGAATGAACTCATAAAATTGAATATACCTCAGGAAATAAAGGCACCTTTCATGGAATGGCTTGAAGGCAAAGACGATGCAAGATCTTCCAAGGCTGCGACGTTGAAAATATTAAAGGTCCTTGATACGAAATTAACGGACAAAAGGGCAATGGAGATTCTAAAGGAAATAAAAGATAGAAGGGATCTTTTGATAAAGAAATCCATCTGGGCCTTCGGAGGAGATGGGTGGGCATATGACATAGATTATGGTGGCCTTGATCACGTGCTTGCATCCAATGAAGACGTCAACGTGCTTGTCTTTGACACAGAAGTCTATTCAAATACGGGTGGTCAAGCATCAAAATCAACTCCAGAGGCTGCCGTTGCACAATTTGCCGCTTCTGGTAAGAAAACGACTAAAAAGGATCTCGGCCGCATGGCAATGACTTACGGATATGTTTATGTGGCTCAGGTGGCCATGGGAGCAAATATGTATCAAACTCTTAAGGCATTCTTAGAAGCAGAAAGCTATCCTGGCCCATCTTTGATAATAGCCTATTCTCCTTGTATAAATCACGGAATAAAGGCTGGAATGGGTAAAATGGCAGAACAAGAAAAGCGTGCCGTTGAAGCCGGATATTGGCATCTTTACAGGTACAACCCATTACTTCGAAAAGAGGGGAAAAATCCGTTCGTGCTCGATTCGAAGGAACCAAAGGCCTCCTTTGAAGATTTTCTCATGAGCGAAGTAAGATACTCATCCCTGAAAATCACTTTCCCAGAAATAGCCGATCAACTCTTCAAAGTTGCCGCAGAAGATGCCAAACAAAGATACGAAATTTACAAAAAATTAAGTGAGGGGTGATCTCGATGAATGCCATAGATTACGCACTGAAGATGGAAATCGATGGAAAAGCTTTTTATGAAAAAATATCGAAAGAAACTACTGAGCCACGCGTTAAACAGATTTTTGATATGCTGGCAAAAGACGAACAAAGGCATTACGATATAATAAATGGTTTCAAAAAGACTTTTTACAATTACAAAGGCACTGATACCTTCAAGACGACGAAAAATATCTTTTCGGAAGCGCTCAAGAAAAAACAAACTTTCAACGTCAACGTGAATGTCTTTGAAGTTTATCAGCAAGCCATAGAGATGGAAAAGAAAAGCGTCGAACTTTACTCTGATGAGGCTGTCAAATCGAAAAACAAGGATGAAAAGAACATACTTCTAAAGCTTGCAGAAGAAGAAAAAAAGCATCAAACCATCCTTGAAAACTTAATGGAATTCATCCGTAAGGGAGACGAATGGGTAGAATCACCAGAGTTCAGTCATCTTGATGAATTTGACAAATTTTCTAACAAAGACAAGTATTAAAAATGATAAAATAGAACGGGTTTTCCCGTTCTATTTTTTTAACATAAGGAAGGGATATGTCTTGGAAAACACATTGGTACTCATAAAGCCAGATGGAGTTAAAAGAGGATTGATCGGTGAAATCATATCACGCTTCGAAAAAAAGGGATTTAAAATCGTAAATATGAAGATGTTGCAAATGACAAAAGCACTTGCAGAAGATCATTATGCTGAACACAAGGGAAGGCCATACTACGACCGACTCATAGAATATATAACAAGTGGTCCAATAGTCGCAATGGTCTTAGAAGGCGACGATGCTGTTAACATAGCCAGAATAATGATAGGCAAGACCTCTCCATCTGAATCTCTTCCAGGAACGATAAGGGGAGATTTTTCGATGAATGTAACCGTTAACGTCATCCATGCGTCTGATTCGATAGAAAGCGCTGAAAAAGAGATAAAAAGATTTTTCCCGTGATTTACCCAAAAACCAATCAAAGATGACACATAGCCAAATACAGTGACGCGTTGAGGAAGCCTTCGCAGCGTAGCGAGTACAGCTTCCGAATGGGCACATGTCGGAGCCGATGCAACATGGCATATAGCATATGGCGTATGGCCTATGGCAAATACAGGTATTAGGGATTAGAGATTAGAGATTAGACATTAGACATTAGAGATTAGACATTAGAGATTAGGGATTAGTGAAAGGTACTTGGCGAAGGGCAGTGAGATGCGCTCGAAAGGGCATGCGCAGGGCAGCGAGAACAGTTTCCGACGGTATACCTGCTGGAACTGCAAGATAAATGGACATTCGAATTTTAAATTTGAATCAGTATATATAGGGGGTATAAAATGAAAGATGGCGCTATTTTATTAGAATCTCTCGTTTTTTTGATACTTTCTTTCATCTTATTTTCAATCGTGATTTCGGCCACTTCAAAATTGATTGCAAATCAACAATTCATAGAAAAGGGGGCAAAGGAACTTTCGGAAATAATTTCGATGTCCACAATGAGTGCAAGCGATATTTCACAATCTTTGATTGAAAATCTTAAAATCGTCGACAAAGTAGGGGGGAAGATC
>JABEBW010003339.1_pt1 | contig 10159 bp, 12 predicted proteins | sample 7245961 | NCBI WGS metagenome assembly JABEBW01 (sample SAMN14506364, study PRJNA622280) | hot springs metagenome | biome: hot spring [ENVO:00000051]|acidic hot spring [ENVO:00002120]; feature: spring [ENVO:00000027]|sediment [ENVO:00002007]; material: sediment environment [ENVO:01001048]...
AGCCGGTTATATAACGAGATATGCGGTCAAGAAGAAGGAAAAGGCGAAGAGAGAAATAGAGGAGAATTCTCTCAACTGAAATTTTCGTTCATTTGAGGCATCACTCAATACAAGAATAGGATAGATGGACAAGCAGAAGGCTATAGAATTTCTAGAAAGGAATGCAGCTTTATTCGATGTACGCGACCTGAAGAATTTTATGGAGAATTACTTCGGTGGCAATTTCTATACAGACATATCAAATATAAATTCCGATGGCGAATATTCATTCATATCTGAGGTCACCGGCATTATAGGGGAAAAGTCCGTACAGAAAGATGAAAGGGTAATAAGATATCGAAAATTCTGGATAGGTGGAAGAATTATTTTCACGCTGTGGAACGAGGAAATTGACAGATACGCAGGCCTCATGCAGGAATCAGCAAAACTCATATTCGTGTTCTGCCGGATACGTATCACGCAGTTCGGAATAGAAGGGAGCCTGGGGCTTAGAGGTTTCATAGATAGATATCAAAAGGATTCGATGCAATAGGCTGTTTTTCCTGTATTTAATTCCAATGGCCAGGTTATTCTTCAAAGGAATTCTGGTATGCTATGCAGCATTGCGGCACCAGGAAGAGTTAAATTTTTAAGATAGTTCATAATGCTTGCGTGAATGGTGAACTGGATAAGGGGAATTTCAGCGGCGTTGCTATTCATAGGCCTGGCGTTCTATTTGGCATGGTCCATTATGTATGATACATGGTTCGATATTGGCCTGTATTCGTTTACCATAGTGCTTGTGGTTTTCGGCATTCTCGGTATAATGCTGACAACAGTTAAGGATGAAAGCGAAACTGCGACATGATAGACTACTCAATCTTCAAGATAAAGTGGTATCGACGTCTGTAATGAGAATTTTCACGTATCGTCCACCATAGGAATAATAGCATTCGGAAAGGTTGTGGTTCTTTCCTCCGATGAGCTTGCTGAGATCATTGGTGCCCGGAATATACCTTTGAAAGTCGTCCTCTGGCGATGCTGTTCTGAAGAAGAATCTGTGAACGCTGTTCTCCTCTATGGTATTTCCAAACATTATATCGCTTATGCTCTGTGTTATTATGAATACAGAAGTTTCGAAATGCCTGGAATGCCTCACGGTGTTCTCAACCAATCTGAGGGCATCTTCGTTCTTCAACACCATGTTCGCTTCATCTATGATCATGGTCTTGCGCCCGTCGATCTTTGACATGAATTGAGATAGCGCTTCTGCTATCATTAGGCCGGATGTTGCCTCCTTTTCCGCACTGATCAGATCATACTTTATTATAATCGCCCGATACAACGAAACATCGGTGATCGCTCTCCTTATCAAATCAAGAAAACCAATGAGATCCGTCTCCATGCACGAACGCCCAAGTTCAGTACAATGGTATTCGTTCAGCGGATCGAGTATCAGCAGTTTTGAATATTCAGCTCTGAACACCCTACTTGAGAATACCTTCGCAAAATACGATTTCCCAGATCCAGTTTCCCCGGTCACTATGGAATTGTAGGATGTGTGCGAAAAATAGTCCAGATAGATCGGTTTCCCTGTGTATTCATTTATGCCAATAAGTATTCCGGACGTCTCCTCCCTGGAGAAGTAAGCTGGGAAGAATGATGCAGCAGAGGAGGCATCCATGGGGTAAGGCGTATTTTCGCGTGTGAAGTCAAAGAAGCCCTGGACAGAGCGTGATGCCCTGTAACTCAGATTCCTCGCTCTCATTCCAGCTATTCTGAGGCCTCTGTCAAGTTTTGAAATCTCACGCTTTAGCCCGTAGGGAGTTCTGCTCATAACCATGAAATCCAGGCTGCAAAGGAAAGCTTCAGGAGTATCCTTTCTCGACTCATTCGATAGTATCTCAGCAGAATTCAGTACAGATTTGAGATAATCAGTGTTTTCCTTCCTGCTATTTCTCTGCTTCAATTCAAAGGTTATGTCAGCGATCTTTGTTGAAGCTGTCTTTGCAAGTTTTTTTCTGTCGACATGCTTAGCGCTGAACTTCACGGCGGCGTTCAGATCGCTGATCTCAAGAGCTTCACAGTAGGACGGAAAGATAGCTTTTTCGGCGTCAACAAGGCTGAATATTGATATATTCCTGCTTCCGGAAATATAGTTCTTTCTGGCACGCATGCGGAAATCAGAGAATAGGATCCGCATCCGGCTGATGTCCATATCATTTAATTCGATCCTCAGGCCAGCCCTCTCATTTCCGAGTGGAACTGCATTTATTGATTGGACCAGTTCATGCTCGCTTCTTCCCTGTGACCATAGCAAAACGTATGTGGAGAAATACACCTTACCATTCAGTTCTGCAATATTCTTAGCTTCTTCCGCAGCATGCGGAATAGAATATGCTGTGACGTCTATTCCAGAAGCGAGGAGGTCGGTTATGAAGGAGGCGATCTCAAGGAAGCTCTCGGCATGATTGTCATATGCAGATACCGTCTTTGCCACAATCGCTGGGATGTTGTGCATCTTTATCAACGTGTATTCTCCATATTTCATTATATCCGGCGTTTGCAGCTGGATACGGAAGATACTGTTCAGCCTTGCTATTAAAACATGCCTGATCCTTGGATGAACAATAGCCACTGAGATTGGAATCGCCAGAATCGCGTAAATGCCAAAGAACCTTGCAAGGATGAGAAATGACGATGCGCTGGCAATCAAAATAATAACAAGGGAGACGGGAAGGCCATAGTATTCTGGGGTGTAAGCTAGCACATTCCTGAGGACGTTATCCTGCCAGGATCTCAACCTGAATTCCCCCTCCCGTATAAGGTATCTTTTGAATACACCTCACTCCAGTCTATTCTTCGGTCTTTTGAGGTCGATATCATCTCATCGATCTGACCCCCTATGAAACCGCCGATCATTCCCATCGGTATTCTGATAGGCTGCATCCTGAAGCTTACATTCCTCATCCAAACGAAAATCAAGGAAGGTATGGCAGGAGCCAGAATAAAAAATCCAAGTTCCAGTATTGGGTCGGCAGAGAATATGTGGGCCAGAATGAGATCCATCATTATCGGTATGGGAAGAAAGGCAAGTTCCACAAACGTAGCCATTGCACGGATCAGGTACTCCTGGGTCTTCCTTATGAAGGCTATGGACGAAAACACAGGTATAATGATCATCAGAAGAAGCTCTGCAGCTTCCCTGAATATGAGCTCCGCCAGCAACGATGTTATTGCGAAAAAGTAGCTTGTGAGATAGATAAAGGCAAGGACGATCGATGAGCTGGCTCCGTTCGAAGTGAAGCTTGATATCTGCGTAACGCTAAATATAGAGTACCAGTCTATTCCACCATATTTCCAAAAATATCCGAAGAGATCTTCGAAGATCATGGTTAAGTATACCAGTATTCTGAAGGCAAAGGCCATGGCTAGGAACGGTATGAGGAGATTGAGGAGCGCCCGGGTAGCCCTGAAACTTGAAATTAACGATCTAATCGCTATGAAGAGTGAAAATACGATCAGCGTAACCGGTATTATTGTGCCATAGACAAGGTCCGTGATCGATCGATATAACGAATAATAGGCGGATCCAGGATCGAGAATCAACCCATAGGAATAAACCGGGTTAAGACCGTAGTATACCACAAGGTGCCAGATCGGATCCAAAATGGCTAGGTATATGGCTACAATAGCCCTGAGAACATCGTATAACAGTGTTGGAATACCTATCATGATCCTGTTATGATGTAATTGAACACGGCGTAAAGAAGCCCGCTCACCGCAAGAATGTATATGAATGTTCCAATGGCAGCGTTCTTGAGTCTTGTTCTGGCGATCATTCTCTTGCTCTCGTCGGAGCTGAAAAATTCGATTGCTATTGGTATCCAGAGAAGCGATATGATGACAGCCGAGACGGATATGGCTATGGTATCTATCCTAGTCAAAACGGCGGAAATGCTACTTCCACCGCCAGACAGAAAAGGGATAATGGAAATAAATGCCATACGCTTCAATAATCAAACAATATATAAAGTTATACTTAATGAATGAAATGCAATTGTTTTAATTATTTAGATATTGGTCATAATTGTATTCCGGTAAATTTATCCTCTCCTAGCAAGGCCTTTGCTTTCCTGATCTTTGATTGAATGAAATCCGATCGGCCTATATCCCTTCTGACGTAATAGCTTCCCTTAACGTGTGCCAGTGAGGAATCTACAAGTTCAGATGCTTCTGGTATGCTGTTTCCCTTGGCTATTATGGCCAGCGATCTGGATGTGCTCTGCTTCAATCTGAGCATATCACCGCTGACGGAAGCGTACAGAACGTCAACACCGCTGTCAAATATTGCCTTGTCCAGTTCTATTTCGCCGGGTTTTGGATCGGAACCGTAGCCTATAGGCACTATATACTTCAGCACACTAGCCTTTCTCTCGAATATCTTGTCTCCCTGAAGGTTTCCATCATATATCTGGTGCAGTGTTTCAACAAAATCGCTTTTGAGGAGCGTCAGAACATTTATTCCCTCGGGATCCGCAAATCTAGCATTGATCTCTATGACCTTAACGCCATGTGGCGTATCCATGAACTGGCCATACATGATCCCCTTGAAGGGAGTGTTTTCCGAGTTCATCGCCCGGATAATGTCTACGAGTATGTGTTTTGCCTCCTCGGGAGCACGATCGCTGATGAATGGCAATGTGAAGCTTGAATCGGAGATGGAACCCATACCCCCGGTGTTCGGCCCTGCATCACCCTCATACGCTCTCTTGTAATCCTGAACGATCGGCATAAACGAGGCGTTCTTGCCGTCGACAAATGCCTGAAGGCTGAATTCCTCGCCCACCATCTTTTCTTCTATGAGCACGACACCATCCCTTCTTAGGATCTCGATGGCATATCGCCTGGCGTCTTCAACCGTTTCAAGCTGTTCACCCACCACCTTCACGCCTTTTCCACCGGTCAGGCCTATTGGCTTCACAGCCACTTCAGGACCCAGATCTCTGAGTGCGCTTTCCAAATCTTCTTCGCTGAAACATTCTCTGAAATTCACGTTTCCCGGTATGTTATGCCTCTTCATCAGTTCCCTCATGAACATCTTCGAAGTCTCAATTCTTGCTGCTTCCATCGTAGGAGACGCCACGGGGATTCCACGCCTTAGCAGATTATTGACAAGCGGCGTATCCAGCACTGGATCAGGGCCTATGAAGACCATATCAACCAAATTATCAGCGGCAAAATCCTCGATCTTCCTGTAATCTAATTCGTTAACAACCAGATACTTTGATGAGAGTGATTTGATCGACGGATTCTCATGGCCTATGGCGGAGAACAGGATGGCTCCTGATCTCTTTATGGCCATTGCTATTGCATCTTCTCTTCCGCCGCTACCAACGATCATAACCTTCTCTGTCATATGGTTCCACCATAATCCACATATTGAATTATCTAATGATCAGATCCTCAATCCTTATTTTCGTATATTATTCATTCGCTTCTATCTGGTATTAACCATGTGCACGAAACGATTAGATCAAAGGATCTTGTTAATTCTTTGCCTCGCCTTCAGTTTCGCCCGTTTTACCGGTCATCTCTGATTTTATCTTTTTTGCGAATTCCTCCTTGGAGATGCCAAAGTAGCTTTCAAATTTCCTCCCAAGGGTGTATATCTTCGAATTTCCCTTATTGATGAGCTTTACAAGCCCCATGTCCTCCAGATGGGATAATATCTGATCCGTCCGCTGGTGTGCTATCTTCTTTATTGCAGTGGCGCTCAGCCCCACATCGCTTATGGCTATATTCGCTATCACCTTCATCTCTGATCTTGAAATATCTGGAGGCGAAACGGCATAAGCCTCTGAAAAGTACTGCGATTTCAGCTGTATCCTGTACTTGTAGCCGTATGATGCTACCTCCAATGCCCCATCCCTTTTCTCGTAGTTCTTCTTCAGGTTTATTACAGCTTTTCTTACAGACAAAGGATCGGCTGACAGTATTTGCGAAATTAGTTTTATGCTTACCGGTGACCTGCTGGAATACAGTATCGCCTCAACTTTTCTTGTGAGTTCCTTATTTGCATCATCCACCATAATTTATCCTCCGCCACCACTCATCTATCCATTGCGGGGCAGTTCGCTATGCGAATGCTGAGCCAGATATTTTTTTCTTAAATTATCAGATACATCATAGGTATGGGTAGTATTTTATTTTAATCTTGGATCCTGCGGCTGCCTAAACGGAGATAGATGCAATTACCTCGTTGATGCAGAATTGCAAAAATACAGTTAGGAGCCGAGGGCTTTTAAAACTGTGCCTCAGGGAATAAAATGTAATTGATGCATCCGATCTCATCAAGGATCGCTGGATCAAGCCGATTTGAACTATATACGTGTAAAACGAAATGGAGTTAAAGGATTCTATCCTCATTGAAGTGATATGCGGGAATGGACGCTCACATTCGATAATAATAAAATTTAATAATATTGACGCATTCTACCGATATGAGCACCGAACATGAGTTCGGATATGATATCGATAAATACAGCAAAGCAAACAAGGAAATAGACATCGAAAACGACAAGCACCCATCATCCATGTTCTACATATGGTTTGCTTCTAACCTGACCGTTGGAGACTTTGCGGTTGGTTTTATTCCTGTGTATCTTGGGTTGCCTATACTTTACTCCATCGTTGCAATAGCGGTTGGGACCATTGCAGGTGGCATAATGCTTGCTTATATGAGCCAGCTGGGCGCAGTCTACAGGGTACCACAGATGTACATGGGGCGTGCCCCATTTGGTACAGTAGGGGGGTCTCTATTATCCATCCTGCAATGGGGAAATACCGCAGGCTGGTTGACCGTGAACGTGATTCTGGCATCACTGGCCATTTATCAAATGGTGAAAATACCGTATTATGCCATAGTGCTTCTCATTGTTGCTATAGTCGCGCTAACTGCTCTTGTTGGGTACAGAGCTATAAGGATCCTTGAGAGATCCATGTCATATGTCCTTGGATTGCTATTTGTTTTTCTTGTCCTGTTTCTTATCCATTCCCATGCATCTATATCGTACCAGTATGTGGATTCGTTTAGCATTCCCGCAGCCTTCGGTATAACATTCGCTTCAGCATTCTCCTATATAATGTCTTGGGGACCTTATGCAGCGGACTATTCCAGGCATGTATCATCAAGCAAGCCTTCAAAATCGATCTTCTATTACACACTCCTGGGTTCAGTGATTGCCTCTGTATTTGCGGAGATTGTGGGACTCATGGTTTCGGCAGCCTCAGGAAATCCTTCCGGGTCTCCGGCAGCAGATCTGGCAAATGTCATGAACAAATATGCGGTTATAGGGCTAATAGCCCTGTTTCTGGGTGGGATATCGGCAAATGCAATAAACCTCTATTCTAATTCTCTTGCTTTCCTCTCAATAGGCTTTAAGGCCCATAGATGGGTTGCAATAGCGGTGGCTTCAGTTTTTTCGCTTTTACTTGGCATAATAGGCTTCTTCCGGTTTTATGGCTTCTATGAGACATTCCTATTCATACTTGATTATTGGATTACGCCATGGATAGGCATAATGATAGCACACTTCTTCATATTGAAGAGATTGAGACATCAGGAGTTCGAAGATCTGCCAAAGATAGTGAAACCGGGAATATATGCATACATCATTTCCATTGCCGTATCGATACCGTTTATGTCCCCTGCGGGAATAATAAATATGCCACTAGCTTCAATGCTGCATGGAGTCGATATAAGCTATTTCGTTTCGTTTTTCTCAGCGATGATAATTTACCTCTATCTGTCCCGAAAATTGGATGACCGCAATCATGGAGAAAAGACTCGCAAAGAGATCAGCTGATATTGGCTTTCAATTCATTGCAATGTGGCGAAAACAGAATTAGATTTATTTATAAATGATGCGATTTACCGCGGAATGATACTTAACGATTCAACCATAATGAGGATGGTAAGCGATGGCCTTCTCATCTCAGAAAATTTTGATAGAGGCTGCCTTACGCCAAACGGATACGACCTGCGAGTAGACGCCATTGATGTAGAGGGAAGACAGTATTCGGAGTTTGAAATAGGAAAGAACGTGCACTTTCTCGTATCCACCATTGAAATACTGAAGATACCAGACGACGTTGTCGGCATGATATGGACAAGGTCAAGCTTCGCTCGCAAGGGTATCTTTGGATCCTTCGGTGCCATAGATGCCGGTTATCATGGCAATCTCACCCTATCCTTCTTCAACGCCGGATCCGCGGTTAACCTTAGGAGAGGTGAAAGAATAGCACAGATAGTCTTCGTTAAGATGATTGGCAGCGCTGAGAAGCCATATCATATAAGATCCGGTAATTACCAGAATTCGCGGGGAATTGTGAAGGATCCGGTTGCAGGAAGCCAGATCGCATCAGAGGCAAAGAAAAATTAGCCATTGCAATGCTTCGCTTTCAAAGCGGATTCGATATTGGTGTATTCATTTCAAATGTAACCGGATTCAGTGTGTTTTCTAATTTTTCTTTGAAGTCTGTGCCCTTAATTTTAGTTCAAAATTGCATGGATAAAAATATAAATCATGTAATGATGGCGAGGTATGGAAACCAAGAAACCATCGGAATCTGAGACATATGTAGAGAGGATGGTTCTGCCGGAAGACATGGATATATATGAATATCTATACGGTGGCAGGCTGATGGAATGGATAGACAACTGCGCATCCATCGTTGCGACAAAGCACTGCAGAAAAAGGACTGTAACTGGCAGTATTGATTCACTATTCTTCCTTCTTCCGATTCACCTTGGGGATATGGTCATCCTGCATGGATACATAAACTACACAACGAAATCTACCATGGAGATAGAAATCGATGTCATTAAGGAGGAGGGCCTAACCGGTATAAGGAGATACGCAACTAAGGCTTATCTAACATATGTTGCCATAGACTCAGATGGCAGGCCGACAGAGATACCGCAGATAGTGCCGGAAACGGATGAAGAGAAGAGAAGATACCAGGATGCTGAGAAGAGGGCGGAGGAGAGGAGAAAACGCCTGGAATCGATAAAGCAGCAGCTTGCATCGATGGTTCCTTGATAAGTTCTGACAGATTTTCTCATCCCTGATTTTTATCTCAGGGTGATCAGAATCTTGAAAAACGTTGACCTGAGACGCTCAGATTAAGAAGTTTTATATTTTTTCATGGCATTCGCCACTTATACCCACCTCATGATGAAATGGTGCTTGGTCATATCGGATCACAGTGGGTGGGTAATGGAGAAATGAGGGGTGGTAAGGGTGGATCAGAACCTTTTCAATGAAGTAATGTACCTCCTGGATGAACTGTCTCAGGACATAACGGTACCGAAGAATGTCAGAAAAGTTGCCCAGGATTCAAAAGCAAAACTGTCTCAGGAAAATGAGAGCCTTGATCTTAGATGCGCCACTGTCCTTTCCATGCTGGACGAGATGGCAAACGATCCAAACGTTCCTGCTCATGGAAGAACGGATCTTTATACAATTATAAGCAAGTTGGAGGCTCTGTCCAAGAGCTGAATTTTTTATGAAATTTGATGTGTTTGTTCATTAAATAATCTGCAGCCAATATGAATATATGTCAAGCTGTAGCATACGATCATAAAGGCTTTCTGCCTATGGATTCGATAATGTTAATTTCTGTAGCGATGATGGTATAAAAGAATTTTTCAGGCTAGCGATCAAAAAGTATATATACATCATTATTTAAAAAAGCTAAATATTTATAGAAATATAATATTATGGTACGATGAATATGGTTCTGAGCGAAGATGCTGAGAAACTAGCGAAATATCTGATGATTGCGGATATCCCAAGGAGTGTAGCATACACCCTAGTATACATGAGGGTTAAGGATGAAGTTACTAGCGTAGAGATAGAGAGAGAAACCGGCCTGAGGCAGCCAGAGGTATCCATTGCGATGCAATGGTTGCGCAGGAAGGGCTGGATCACCAAACGAAATATGAAAAAGGAGGGAAAGGGAAGGCCCATACATGGATACAGGCTGTCCAAGTCCTTCAACGAGATCCTTGAGGAGATAATTCAGGATCTCAGCAAGAAGATCAACGAGATCAATTACAACATCGAGCAGTTAAAAAATTATAGAAAATGAATTCTATAATTGGTATTCTTAATAT
>JABEBW010004399.1_pt1 | contig 10128 bp, 10 predicted proteins | sample 7245961 | NCBI WGS metagenome assembly JABEBW01 (sample SAMN14506364, study PRJNA622280) | hot springs metagenome | biome: hot spring [ENVO:00000051]|acidic hot spring [ENVO:00002120]; feature: spring [ENVO:00000027]|sediment [ENVO:00002007]; material: sediment environment [ENVO:01001048]...
GTCTTTTTGGCAGCAGTAGCAAGCCTATTTGTAGCCTCAACCTTTTCTGCATATGCATCAAATTCAATTACCTTTACTACTCCTGAAGGCACAACTATTACCACTACGGACAGCACAACTATTACTACTACTTCGTCAACAACGATTTCTACAACCTCAACAGTTCCATTCAAGGTATGGGTTGCGTATGTTAGTCCGTATGTTAGTCCGGTATCCGCGACTATTGCATGGACAGCAGTAAATACCTCCCAATGCCCTTCATTTGAAGGTACATATGTTGTAGACCTTTTCCAAGGTTCATCAGAGCTGCAGAATAATTATGTAAGCTCTAGCACCTCTTACACTTATCTTAATCTATCTAGAGATCAAACATACAATGCCTTGGTATATGCGTGGTGCGGTGATGGCGTGCCATCATGCGCATCAAATTCAACTACCTTTACTACTCCTGAAGGCACAACTATTACTACTACGTCGTCAACAACAATTTTTACAACCTCAACAGTTCCATTCAAGGTATGGGTTGTGTCAACTAATTCAACATCAGCGACTATTGCATGGACAGCAGTAAATACCTCTCAATGCCCTTCATTTGAAGGCACATATACTGCAGACCTTTTCAATTCTTCAGGAGAGATACAAAATAATAATGCATTTGGTACTTCTTATACATATATTGGCTTGGCTTCAGGCCAAACATACAATGCCTTGGTATATGCGTGGTGCGGCCATGGCGTGCCATCATGCGCATCAAATTCAATCAAATTTACTCTTCCATCAGCTAAAGCAGCTATTGCATCTGAAAGTATGCACACTCTATCAGCTTCAGAGTATTTAATGATTATTTTAGGTTTAATAATTGCAATAGTAATTATAACGGCAATAATATTGTGGGTATGGTTTAGAAATAAAGGCAATGTTAATGGCAACGGTGGCAAAGGTAAAACCTCAAACACAACGCAGCAACTAGGCACAGAAAATACCTAAAACCTAAAATGTCTGATGTGAAGCTGGATGGAAGCCAAGCTGGCAGCAGCCAGTTGGCAGCCTGGCGTGAAAGGCAAATAGGTCCTTTATGGCTTTATGCTCAAAAGCTGTAGCTTGCTAGCAAGCATTGTAAAACATGCAAGCTTATTGTTCAAAGGAACTTGAGAAGGTCGCTACCAGTATTTTCTATAAGTATGCGCGCCACATCCTGCTTTTTCCTGAAGTCAGGAAGCACTGCATCAGAAAAGCGCATGCCTGCGGTTGCATCATAAATCTCCTTCATTAGCTTAAGGTATTCCATTGCGCTTTTAGTATCCTTGCTTATAAGCGATGCCTGCGCCTCCCTCTTCAGCTCGCCAACAACATCCATCAGGCCAAGTATATATGGCTCAGTCTCTTTCATACCAATCTCATTCTTTGCAGGTATCCTTTTGTGCCTTTTTATTTCAAGGAATATCTTTGCCTCACTTAGCTCCTGTTTGGCCTGCACTGACAGATATTCAAACTTTTTGCATCTCTTCATTATTTCATTTATCTTCTCGCTTGCTTCATCAACAAGCTTTTCTGCATTGCTGTAATCATTCTTGTGCATTAGCACTACCGCCTTTCCACATTTCTGTATTGCTTCTCTTGAAAGCCTTGTCACTAAGTCATAGGCTTCCTGCGCCTTTTCCAGCTCATTTTCCATTGCCTTTATCCTTGCCTCAAAATTCATTTAATCATCTTTGCCGTGCATACCTGAATATGTATTGCTGTGCATATCCTGCCAATCCTTTCCATTTATCATATGCAAAGTCGTGTATTGCATCTATGCTTTTCTTTTCTCCGTTGAAATATTCTGCTTCCATTGCCCTTTTTATCCATCTGTCTACAGGAAAAGCCATAGTGTTTCCAAAGCCCATAAGGATAACGCAATCAGCAACCTTCTCTCCAACCCCTTTCATTTCCATAAGCGCCTCTTTTATGTAATAATAGTCCTTGCCGCGCATTCTTATTAGGTCTACATTTTCGCTGCAGTATTCTGCAGCATTTTTTATGTATTCTGCCCGAAAACCAAGCCCAGCACGCCTTAGAGTGCTTATGTCTGCCTTTTTCAATGCCTCTGCATCTGGCATATTGCCATTTCCAAGCATGTGCATGAGGTTTTTTGTATCCATTCTTATCTTTTTGATATTGCTTGCCTGCGATATAATGAATACAACAAGGGTTTCCCACGGGTCATTGAGCGTAAGCCTCATCCCCTTACTGTGCATTATTGAATTCTCAATGAATGTATCTGTAGCTATTTTTTTGTAAATGTCATCAAGAGAATCATAAAGCCTGAATCTTTCTGTTACCTCTTTTTTTGCCCATTCTTTTATGTCTTTGCTATCTCCATCATAGCTTGCCAGAAGCTTTCCATTGCGCCTTTCTATTTTTATTCTGCCTCCTTTAAATGAATATGCCAATGAGTTTTCTTCATTGTTGTAATCCCCAAAAAAATTGAGAGGCTGGCCGCTGTCATATGTTGCATTGATATCAAACAGCTTTTCATGAAGTTCGAATGCATTGGCAGGCATTATACCCTTCTTCCGCGCTTGCCCCCTGGCCTTCTTGTTGTATCCGTTGGTATAGGAGTTACATCTTCTATCCTGTTCACCTTGAGCCCGCTCCTTGCAAGTACTCTAACGACAGCCTGTGCGCCAGGCCCAGGAACCTTGATGTTGTGCCCTCCAGGTGCCCTTATTTCAATGTTTATATTTGTTATCCCTTTATCTTTGCTTTCTGCAGCTATTTTGTATGCAGCCTGCATTGCGGCATAGGCGCTTCCTTCCTGAGAGTCTGCAGTAACCATCATGCCTCCGCTGCTTACTGCTATTGTTTCTGAATTGCTTGCATCTGTAAGCGTTATTATTGTGTCATTTTTTGAAGAATAAACATGTACGACTCCCCAACGTTCTGCTTTGGTCTTTGCCTTTGGCTCTTCAAGTGCCTTTGCTTCATAAGATACAATCTCTTTTTTCTTTCCCTCTTGCTGCTTGCTTTCTGCTTTGCCTTGCCCCTTTCCTTTTTCCTTTGCCATTTACGCACCTTCAGCATTTTCAGCTGCCTTTTCAACTGCCTTGCCTGCTTCTACTACTTTTTGCGCAGGTGGCGTTATATCTATAGGCTTATAGTAACCAACCATATTTTCCTCTTCCTTGCTTACAATATAAGAAGGCCTTGTAAGCTTCTTTCCATTTATAGCTATAAAGCCATGCGTTATAAGCTGCCTTGCCTGCTTTATCGTCCTTGCAAGCCCGTGCCTGAATACAATTGTCTGCAGCCTCCTTTCAAGCACATCCTTTTCTGTCATGTCAAGTATGCTTTCCAAGCTAGGGCTTTCAGAAGTTAGCATTCCTTTCCTTGATAAATATGCAATTATATTTTTTTCTACTTTGCTGCTGCTAGCATCTGCCGCGCCAGAAAGCAGAAGCCTTACATTGCCCCTTGTCCTGCTAAGGAAAGACTGGACCTTCCACAGCTCCTTCATATTTTTAAGCCCGTAAGCTTTTATAAGCGCGCGGTCCTTTTTGATCCTATTTAAGTCCCATATCCTTTTGGGCTTTTCAAATTTCCTTCTGTTTTTCCTAGGCGCTCCCAATCAATCACTTCTTTTCTTTCTCCTTTGGCTGTGCCTTCTGCGGCATACTACTCTTCTTGCTTACTCCTACCGTAGCTCCTGTCCTTCCTGTTGACCTTGTATGCTGACCACGCACCTTCTGGCCCCACTGGTGCCTTAGCCCTCTCCATGCCCTTAGTGATATGTCCCTGTTTACGTCCTGCCTTACATTGAATACAGTGTCATTTCCTATTGTATGAATGTCCTTTCCTGTATCAAAATCCTTCCTTCTATTAAGCATAAATGAAGGTATTCCATACTTAAGCGGGTCTTTAATGACATCCTCAACCTTGGCAAACTGCTCTTCGCTAAGCTCGCTTAGCTTTGTAGATGGGGGTATGCCAAGCTTGCTCTCTATTGCATATGCCATGGCATATGAAATATTGCCTCCTAAGCCTTTGACCTGCGAAAGTGCCCTCCTTATCGGAAGCATTCCGTTTATGTCCCTTCCTGCAAGCCTTATAATAGACTGCGCCTCCTTGCCTGCCTTCTTCTCAGTTTTTGCTTTATCTGTAGCCATATGAAAACCAAAGCATTTAGATTTAGACAAAGTATTTTTGGCAGAAAAGATTTATATTAATTGCTTTACTCTGCTCTTTTTAGGCTGTGCAGCATGCTGCACAGCACAATCGGTTCAACAATCACATCTGACAAACGGCCCGTTTACAAAGAGTTCATATCGGATATCTAAACTTTTTTGGTTGTAAATATGTTCCGCACCAACAGGGTTTTATAGCAATTTTTGCTTGCGTTCCTATCAGAATTCACGACAACTCTTCATTTCTTGTATCTGAATAAGGCATAGTTTTTGCCATTGTTCCTGCACCAACAGCACCGCAGTGGTTGCAGAACTTGGATGTATGTCACCACCAACTAAAATCTTTACAAAAGCATATGTTTTGCCAAGGTAAGATATTCGTCGTAATTTGCGCTATTTGCTTATGCCTTATGCCGGCGAGCGGAAAACAAATTTCTGTTTAGTACAAGCATTGATTCAAACTGATATAAAATAAAAATTTTACTGCTAATTGCTTTCCTGCAGCTAAGGCGGCGTGTATCCATTTTCCCAATTTGAGGTATATATAACGTTGTATACTTGCCCGTTGTTTCCATTGCCTGAATAATCATTTGCATCTCCATTTAGGGGCCACCATCCAACAAGATTTTGCAGGTCTATGGGTGCACCGCCTATGCCTTCGAGATAAAGAGCTTGTATTTCGTTTGCTAAAAGGGAGGTGTTGTAGATCTGGACGTTGGCGAGCAAGCCATTATAGTTCCCACAGCACATGTGTATACCTATCACAAAGTTGTAGTTGTTACTCCAGAGTGGGATGTAATTGCCGCCAGAACTGCTTGCGGCAAGATTGGAATTAACGTAGACCTTTGTAGCGCTACCATTGTATGTACACACCAAGAAGTACCAGCTAGTAGTCGCTGCTGCACCGCTCCATCCAGAGGTTGGATACGGCGTCACGCATTGCAGGTGACCGATTCCACCATAAAGATAAAATTCGGAAGGAACCTGCCCTGGCTGTGGGCCCTTACCTATGAAACCCTCGCTAGAGGTCTGTGAACTCTTGGCCCAGAATGTCACGGTTATGCTTGCCGGGTTCAGCATCGGATTGTTTGTTATATTGATGTAAGATATGTACCCACCCGCGAACTGCGCCACATACTGTGGCAGCTCGCCATTGCACACGCCCATCAAATTAATATCAAAGTTGCTTCCAGGCCCGTTTGGCCTGAAAACTTGGCATGAACCTGGCTGCGCTTTTGGCGCAAATGAACTGCCATTAAAAACCCCAAGTGAAAACAATGCGCCTAAAACAACTGCAATGATAAGTATTGCCCAGCCATATGTCATGAGGTACTCCATGGCTGATTGAGACTTGAATCCAAGATTAAGAGGATTACGCTCCTCAAGCCTCCTGATGAAACTCTTTGAAAAAGAGTTTCTGCGTGCTGTTTTCCTTTCCTCCATGCTGTTCATCATGCTTAAGTATTTTATAAAAAAATTAAATAGGTATTGCTAAGGATTTTTCGGTTGTTGAATTTTATATTAAGAGCACTTTATTATCTCTCTTGATTTCCTGACTTGTTTCGCCGCTGTTATTTTGCAGAGTATTGGCTAGGTAGCAAAGAAGAGGAACCTGCCACCTTTGCAGGCTTTTTATTTGTGTAGAAAAAGGAGTTTAATATTTCTTCCTATACTTTTGAATGCTACTTCGGCCCATAAATAAGAATGTAAGCCAAAACCATTATGGATATGCCAAAAAATAACGGAGGTATTGCCGGGAGTGCCCTCTTATACTTTCTTAGTATAAACATAGTTGCTATCAAGCCAAGTATGCCCCCTATTATGACAAAGAAGCTCAGCGTAAAATTGAGTGTTGCTGAATAGGCAGATACTGCAAGCATAAGCGGCATCGCAAGGTCGCCAGTGCCAAGCCCTACCCTTGCCGCTACAGGCATTAGCTTTTTGCTGAATACCTTTTTGAAAGCGCTTGAATCCTTATACTTCTTTTTTACTTCATTTGCATAAGATTTGCTTACCTCATTTTCAGGCACGCCCTTTATTTCGTCTACCTCTACCATAAACGCAAGGTTGTTTTCTTGTGCCGCATTTGCAAGCGAAATCATATGCTTTGTTATGAATACAGCTATGAAGTCATATATGCCAAGCGCTGCCATGAATAGATATGAAAAAAGAAAGCTGAACGAGCTTCCAAGTATTACCCCAACGCCAATGCTTGCAATTATTGCTGCTGTATTTTTCAGGAACGGCCATTTGTTTTTTGCATATACAATAATTGCGCCAAATGCCAGTGCCAATGCAGTTGCATATATCGAATTGCCAAATGCAGTTACAAGCAAAATATAAAAAATAGCAAATGAAGAAACCAAAATAACCAGTGCCTCCATTGCCTTAAAAAGCAGTGAAGACTTTATGAATTTGAAAAGAAGCACAAGCAAAAGGCTAAACATTGCAATATATGCAATGTAAAATACAACATTTAATACAGAGTTTGACAATGTCTCTGCCCTTATCTGCTGTATTGTCACGCCGCTGAACATAAGCGTTGCAACAAGAAGCCCAAAGAATTGTACTATCATGAACATTGCAAGTATGTGCACCATCTGCCTGTATTCCACTACTTTTTCCATAAATTTACCTATGCAAAAATTCCAGTAATCTGTTTAGTGGCAATGTATTTATTACCTTGTACTTCTCAAGCCAGCCCCTTCTTGCCATGCCTATGCCATACCTAAGGAAATGCATATGCTGCCTCTGGTGCGCATCGCTTCCTATTGCAAACATTACCTTGTGTTCTTTAAGCGCAAGTATGCTATCGCCATTAAGGTCAAGCCTGTTTATAAACGCATTTATCTCCAATGCAACGTTATTGGCTTCGGCTGCATCAGCAATTTTTTCAAGGTCAACCTGACAGGCATTCCTTTCATTTATTATCCTCCCTGTGGGATGCCCTATGATATTTACAAGCCCGCTATCTATTGCCTTTATGATCCTTGCTGTCATTTCCTTTTCATTCATTGAGAAATTTGAATGTATTGATGCAATGACGCAGTCCATGCTTTCAAGCGTTTTCCTCTCAAGGTCAAGCCTTCCATCCTTAAGTATGTCAACCTCTGCCCCCTTGAGTATGTAAGGGTATTTATGCATTTCATTGAGCCTGTCAACCTGCTTGAAGAATTCGGCAAACTGCCTGTCATCCATGCCATGCGCAACCTTAAGGCTTTTTGTGTGGTTTGTAGTTGCAAAATATTCATGGCCTAGCAGCCTTGCCTCCTCAGCCATCTCCTCAAGCGTGTTCATGCCATCGGTTTCCTTTGTGTGCGTGTGCATGTCTCCATGCAGATCGCTATAGCTTATAAGGCTCGGTATTTCATTATTTTTTGCAAGCTCTATTTCGCCTTTGTTTTCCCGCATTTCAGGTGGTACAAGCTGCATTCCTATTTTTCTATATACCTCTTCTTCATTATCCCCTGCAATGCTTTTGCTGCCTTGGAAGAGCCCGTATTCATTTAGCTTGTAGCCCTTTTTTATTGCAATCTTCCTTACCTCAACATTGTGCTCCTTGCTCCCTGTGAAATACTGCATTGCAGCGCCGAAGCTTTCCGGCTTTACTATCCTTAAATCGCAAGTAGTGCCTATCTTAAGCCATACAGTCTCTTTTGTGGGCCCTCTCAGCATGACCTTGCCTACTTCATCTAAGCTAGAGAAGAAATCCATTGCCTTTTCGCCATCTGTTGAAGTGGCAAGTATGTCTATGTCACCAACTGTTTCCTTCATTCTTCTAGTTGAGCCAGCAATTGCAGCAGTATCAACAAACCCGCTTTCAAGCAGCTTTTTTACTATGCCCTCTGCAACAGGCAATGCCTCACCAAGCAGTATCCTTCCCTTGCTCTCTTCAAGCATGCTTATGCTTTCTTCTATCTCCTGCTCGCTTTTTGCCCCAAAGCCGCTGAGCTCACGCACCTTATGGCTTTCTACTGCTTCCTTAAGCGTTTTTAAATCTGTTACCTTTAATGCTGAATAAAGGGCAGCAATCTTCTTTGGGCCCAAGCCATTGATGCTTGTAAGCTCCTTGAAGTTTATAGGATACGCCTTCTTAAGCATTTCATATTTCTTGATATGCCCTGTTTTTATGTATTCCTCAATCTTCTCTGCTATGCCCTTGCCTATTCCAGGCAATTCCATAAGCGCTTTAATGCCTCCCTTGGCATAAACTGCACTTGCATCTTCTTGCATAGAGCCTATAGTAAGCGCTGCATTTCTATATGCATTGACCTCAAACCTTGATGCATTAGCATCAAGGGACAGCATATCTGCTATCTCCTCAAAAATCTCCTCTAGCTGCTTATTGATCCCTTCCATTACCTTTTCCTATTTGTTGCAACTTTGCCTCTTGCTGCTCTCCTTGGCATATTGCCTGATGCTTCTTTGCTGTTTTCATGTTCTGCAATTTTTTGGAATTCAATAACAAATTCCCTAGAGGCAGCGAAAAGCATCATGCTTCCTATTATGCCAAATACTGCAACTGTCATTATTAGCCCTACGCTGAATGCATATGCAGTATTGCTTCTTGCTGGAGCTGAATTGCCTGAAAGAAGGATTATTGCAAAAAGCAGCCATGTTATTGTTGCGCCAAATGCAAGCTCATTGTAATAGTTTTCAAATACAAATGCGCTTGCAAGGTAAAGCACCCACAGTACGCCGCCAACCATGAACAGCAATGCAATTGCCTCTGTGCTTCCTGTAAGCAAGGCAAGGGGCGCAAAGAACGCGAGTAAACCTATTACAAGCAGCGAGAACCAGATAATGCTTCTTTTGCTATGCAGCTTTCTTTCTTTGCTGTTCATGTACTTTATTGCCGTAAAGTGTGCATTTGCAAAATTAAACACTATAACAAGCACAGTCAATACTGCAAGTATTCCAATAACAACTGCAAACATGCTGCTTGAAACAACAGGAAATATTGTAGAAAGCATTACGCCTATTGCAGCAGCAATCGCCACTGTAAGGATTGATGCGCCTATCGCCCTGCGGTAAGCAAAAGAATAATACCTTTTTATGTGTTCTCTCGGTGCTTCCATTTATTCACCATTCCATATTTGCATTAAACAATAAAAAGGTTTCTGTTTTTTTGCTTTTATGCCAATTATGCTATTCTATGCTTATTGTTTATGCACATTGATTTTTGCTACCCTTTTGCTACTCATGCCAAATGCATAAGCTTTTCTTCCTCACTTTTTATGATCTCCTCTTCATGCCTTGCAAACTTCATTATGTTTGCCCTTTCATAGAAAGCTATGAAAATAGGCAAGAATGCAGTTATGCCTATAAGATGCACAACAGCGCTTGAATTTGTAAAATATGCAATGCTTATCAGGAAAACAAGCATAAGCACTAGTGCAGTTATTATTGTAAAAAGGAACCTGCTGTATATATGCCTTATTTCTTCCTTTTCAGCAAACATTTCAAGGCTTATTACAAAAACAGCAATGAATGACAATGTGACAACTGATGTGCCAAGAGGCACAGCCCCATAATAAAGAAGGCCGAAAAACGCTTCAATGTAGCTTGCGATGAAGCTTATTATGAATACTGCGCGGAATGAGCACTTCTTTATGAACTGCCTGTTGTAATTCTTAAGGTAAAAGCCAACAGCAAATATCAGCACTGCAGGTATATACATATTATAAAGCGGGTGCTGCTCAACCGTTATGTTGAACGGCGATGAAATAAACACAAGCCACAGCCTTTTTGGCTTAAGCATATAGCTTACAAAGTATGTTGCTGCAAGGAAAAGCAGCGCTGCAAGCAAAGGCTTTGCAATCTTTATGCCCTTATTATTTTTCTTCAAGCCTTCCATCTAACTCATTTATGGCATTATACTTCTTTTTGTTTTATTTTTGTTTTATATTTCAGATTTATATTAATGTATAATGTATTATAACATGCACGTATAACATGCACG
>JABEBW010004306.1_pt1 | contig 10104 bp, 15 predicted proteins | sample 7245961 | NCBI WGS metagenome assembly JABEBW01 (sample SAMN14506364, study PRJNA622280) | hot springs metagenome | biome: hot spring [ENVO:00000051]|acidic hot spring [ENVO:00002120]; feature: spring [ENVO:00000027]|sediment [ENVO:00002007]; material: sediment environment [ENVO:01001048]...
GGCTGAACGCTTGTGAACCTATTAGGCACTCCTAGTAGGTCAAGAAACCCGGGTTCGAATCCCGGCCAAGGCGTATTATTCTATACGATTAAGTTTTATGCTCGCTCTATTTTTACAGTAGATACACTGTTTTGTTCATCTACCAAAAAGATTTACAAAACTAGTAAAAAAGTAAGCTTTGTTCGAAAAAGAATATTTAAGATTTTGGCTTCTACTGGGTAGTATGGCTACTAATACAAATTCTTATCTAATAAACAGGGAAGAGCTGAGCCTTTTCGTAGACTACTACGAACTCACTTCCGGCAATGTCGAGTTTAGCAATGGCAACAAGGACATAATAACAAATACATACTTCATAAGAAGGATTCCTGAGGCTCTCGGTTCGTACATAGTCGTTGCAGGTCTAGAGCAGGTATTTGACTTCATAATGCACTATAAGCTTGGTGCTTCGGATGCCAAATGGCTTGAACGTACATCTGGCCTTAGCAAGGATTTCATCCGCTATCTTTCCAACTTCAAGTTCAGGGGCAGCATCTATGCAATGGAAGAAGGTACAGTAGCCTTCCCAAACGAGCCAATAATAAGCATAACTGGGAACAGCATAGATGTGCAACTCTTTGAGACTTATCTTCTCAACATGATGAACTTCCAGAGTCTTATCGCTACAAAGGCTTCAAGGATAGTAAATGCTGCAAGAGGCAGGAGCATAATGGAGTTCGGAGCAAGGAGAGCCCATGGTCGAGACGCTGCAATACTTGGCGTCAGGGCAGCATACATCGGTGGGGTAGATAGCACTTCGCTAGTTATAGCTGGAAAGAAATTCGACATACCATATGTGGGTACAATGCCTCACAAGTTCGTGCAAGAGCACTCTGATGAAGCTGAGGCGTTTGCAGAGTATTTTAAGGCATTTCCTCATAGCACCACACTCCTGATCGATACATATAATGTCAAATCGGGAGCTAAGAACGCATGCAAGATAGGAAGGATAATGAAGGAAAAGGGTTACAAGCTTGACGCGGTGAGAATAGATAGTGGAGACTTGCTTGTCTTAAGCAAGTTTGTTAGAAAAATGCTTGACAAGAATGGACTCAATGAAACAAAAATTATTGTTAGTGGGAATCTTGACGAGTATACGATAGACAAACTGCTGAAAAACGGTGCACCTATAGATTCATTTGGTGTGGGGACAAGGCTAATAACTGGAGCGAATTATGATTCAATTACAGGTAAGGGAGGAGTATCAGCTCTTGGTGGAGTCTACAAACTGGTTGAAGTAGAACGCGATGGTAAAGCAATACCTGTCGCAAAGATCAGCGAAGACATTAGCAAAGCAACTCTGCCAGGCAAGAAGCAGGTATACAGGAAGATTGAAAAAGGAAAATTCGCAGGAGATATAATAACAACTTGGGATGAAGTTGTAGCTGGCAGCGAGAAACTCCTAAAGTCAATAGTATTAGATGGCAAAGTCGTATACAGATTTCCAAAGCTTGATGTCATACGGTCGAAATGCAGAAAGCGGATTAGCATGCTCCCTGATCAATTCAAAAGCATAAGGGGTCAGCGAGTCTATCTTGTAAAGATTAGTCGCAAGCTTGCAGCACTAAAAAGAAAAACCTACGCAACTATCAGGAATAAATCTAATTAGTGTGAGGCATAAGGGCACCGATGCAATGGTTAGGTAGAGGTTTAAAATGAGTTTCCTAGAATTTTTATTTCTGTCAACCTCTTTAATGGACAAATTTAAAGTTTTAACAACTGCATCTTTTATTGAGGGTTATGTACTCCAACACTCGCTCGCTAATAGTCAATGATGTGATGAGCTTTCCAGTAATAACAGGTAAAGAAAGGGATAACATAAGGAGCGTAGCTACCAAAATGAAGAAATATAACATAAGCGCAGTAGTCATAGTAGATGACGAAAACAAACCTATAGGCATAGTCACCGAAGGCGACATAGTGCAGAGGCTCGTTTCTAAGAAAAGAGGGCTTCTATTTACTAAGGCAAGAGATGCAATGACAAAGCCAGTGATAACAGTCAAGAAAGACATGTCGGTAGATGATGCAGCTAAGCTTATGGTAAGCAAAAAAGTCAAAAAGCTCTGCGTTGTAGATGATGAGAGCAAGCTAATAGGCATAGTCACAGAAGGTGATATAGTAAAGAATGCAAGCTACTTGATAGATGTGCTTAAAGAGATGATAGAGACAGGCTATGTTAGTGAAAGGGGAGGACCAGGCTAAACTAAACCACATCTATAATGTCTTCGCTGTATCCAAGCGAGATAAGTGCTTTCTTTACCGTTTCTTTGTCGCCCCCTTGAAGCTCGATGACGCCATTCTTGTATGTGCCACCACAAGCAAGGATTCGCTTTAACTCTTTTGCTGTTTTCTCAAGTTCGTCTCCTGAAAGCCCTTCAACGACTACCATGTATTTCTTGAACTTTTTCTTTTCGGTGCTTATCTTTATTCTCCTTGCAGTTTCCTTATCTAGAACGTCGCAAACACAGAGTTCCTTAGGAAGGCCGCACTTCGGGCAAATTTCAGACATTAGTTTTTCACACCTCTCTCTCTTAGGATTGTATAGATTTGAGCAATAGTGCGCCGCATCTCTCTAAGCTTTATCTTTTTGCTTGCAACGCCAGTTGAGGCTACCTTCCTCTTCTCTATGTTAAGATCAAGTGTGAGCTCATTAAGCTTATTCTTAAGAGCTGCATCTGGTAGCGCTCGCAAATCTTTAATCTTCATAAACATCATCTTTATAAGCAAACTGATATTTATAACTTATCTCGCAGCCGCTATGTTCCTTGGAAGCTCTATTTCTTTTATTTCTCGATCAGGGAATTTTGTGCCTGGAGGGACTATCCTCACTGTAACTCCTATGGCACCATACTTTGGATATGCTGTAACTTTTGCTTCATCGACAAGCTTTGTCAGGTCGCCAGCCTTTGGCAAGTAGCCTAGCCTCAGCTTTATGGCTCTTGCCTTTGCACCCTTAGCAGCAAGCTTTCCTGACGCAATAATCTCTGCGCCAAGGGCACCATTCATCATAATGTCCTTAATAACAGAATGAAGCAAGCGCCTTGCGTTTGTGCCTCTTTCTAGTGATTCTGCAATGTATTTTGCCACAAGCCTTGGCTCAAGCTTTGGGTTCTCTACTTCTGAAACGCTTATTTGAGGGTTTTCTATATGGAACTTGTTCTTCAGGGTTTCTGTAAGCTCGTTTATTGTTTGGCCACCTCTCCCTATAACCCTTCCAGGATTAGTTACATAAACAACTATCCTTGTTATCATTGGGGTTCTCTGTATTATTACTCTAGAAAAGCCTGCCTTGCTCAGCGCTTTCTCAAGGTATTTTGAAATCCTAAGCTTAATCGTTGCGTCTTCTATGAATTTTCTCTCGCTTACCATTTTATCATGCCTTTACCTTTTCCTTTCCCTTCCCTTTTGATTTTTCTTCTTTTGGCTTCTGCTCCTTCGATACTTTCTTTTCTTTTTTCTCTTTGCTAGCTTCTTGCTCATTCTTCTTTATAAAGTATTTCATGTTTTTCGTCAGCTCTCTCTCTGTGCCTTCCCCAAGCCCAATCTCGATCTTTGCATACTCTAGATCGCTATGCATAAGCGCTGCCCTCCCGTACATACCCCTTCCCCAAGCCAGTGAGCCTTTTGATGGATACCTCCTTTCAATGTGGGTCTTGTTTGCTGCTGCATGTATTATGTACATGTCTATCCCAGATTTGCCTTTGTTGTCTGCATTTGCTATTGCATTTATAAGTACATCCCTTACCTCTTTTGCTGCCTCGACCGGATACGCACCCTTCTTGCCACCTAGTTCATGCCTTGCACCCATGCGCTTGTTGTGCCTCCTATAATGTATTGGTATCTCCATTGAAATGATCTTGTCTATTGCTTCTAGGGCATCAGAAGCCTTCTTGTACCTGATGAAGTCGCACACTGCTGACAAATCCTTGTAGCTAGCATTTATCTCTGCTTTCTGCGCAAAGACAAATGGCGTTCTGTCAAGGTTGAAAGAATATCTCATCACTTCACCGATAGGAACTTACTTCCCCTTGTAGCCCTTATCCCTGGAGCAGAGTGGAGAACTCTCTTTGTAGTAAGCACGAATTCGCCAAGCCTATGCCCAACCATTTCAGGCGTTATGTAGATTTCTTTGAACTCTTTGCCATCATGCACTGCGAATTTCATGCCAATCCAGGAAGGCAAGATGACTGCCTCCCGCACATGCGTCCTTACCACCTGCTTTCCTGCCTTTTTAGCTTTTTCGACCTTGGCTATTAGGCTCCTGTACAATATACTCATTTTCTTTATTGAGCGCCTTTGCCTTGATTTCAGGAGCTTTGCAAAATCCTCAAGGCTAAGGGATTGGAGCTCTTCAAGTGTTTTTCCTCTAAACGTAAAGACTCTTGCCATGCATCATCCCCTCTTCTTCCTTCCAGTGCGCCTTGCTGCGATGTGCCCAACCTTTGCTCCAGGCGGAGCGTTTCTGGATACAGTGCTTGGTGCACCCTTGTGGTGCTGCTTGCCTCCAAATGGATGGTCTACAGGGTTCATTTTTACTCCTCTGTTGCGTGGCCACAATGCGTTTATGGCGTGCTTGATATAATAATTCTTGCCAGCTTTAAGAATTGGCTTCATCTCCATGCCTCCTCCTGCTACTACTCCAATTTCTGCCCTGCATTCTGGATTTAGGTCAACAGCCATCTTGGAAGGCATAAGCACTGTTATATATGAATCAGAATGCGAAACTACAGTAGCATAGCTTCCTGCTGCTTTTGCATACTTGCCACCATCTCCAGGCGTAGCTTCTACATTGTAAACAAACAACCCATCTGGTATATTTTTAAGCGATAATATGTTTCCAAGTCCAACTTCAGCATTTGTACCTTTTTGTATCTTATCGCCAACTTTTATTCCTTCAGGGGCAAGCAAGATTGCTTCTGACTTATCATCATACCTTATTCTCATAAGAGGTGCAGAGTGCCCAGGGTCATCTATGAATTCCATTACCTCCCCATAGACTTTCTCAGCCTTTTCCGTTGGGCCGAAAGTTACATCTGCCTTAAATGTGTTTGGAGGCTTTCTATATGCATTGCTTCCCTTTCCACGTCTCTGTTGCTTTAGCTTCTTTCCCAAGCAATCACACCAACTTTAGCTTTAAGGCTATATCGCTAGCCTTGAAAGACTTGTCCAATTTTATGAACGCCTTCTTTACATTCTTAGGTGAATTTTCTGTAGAGACTTTCGCTACTTTAACATTGAACATTTTCTCAAACACTTCTTTTATTTCTTTTTTGTTAGCACGCATGTCTACTACATAAGTTATTACATTATCTCTTTCTACCATGTTTATTGCTTTTTCTGTCGCTACTGGATAAAGCAAAACATTCATATAATCACACTGGCTTTATGCTGTTTATCGCATTGCTAAGCTTGCTTATTGCTGATGCAGTCCAAACTACAACTCTTGGCATGGCGCCAGGAGCAAGCAAGCCAACACGCAAATCATTAACTTTGCAAACATCTACACCTGCTATGTTCCTGCTAGAATTTTCTAATTGTGAAGGATTGCCAACAACTATCAATAGGTTCTTCTTGTAATGGCGTCTCACTGCATACCTCGCGTGGCCTGTCTTTTTCCTTACTTTTTCCTTAGCATCTTCAATGACCTTATCCAACCCAAGGTTTTTCAATATCTTGATGAGCTCTTTTGTCTTTGAAATTTTTTCTATGCTGTCTTCCACCACTATTGGCACATTGGCTTTTATTTCTTGGAGCCTTTGCTTGAGCTCTTTTTCGCTTGCTGTGCCTCCTATTGCAGAAGCAATTGCCTTTCTGTATTCTTTTTCATTTATTTCTTCCCTTAGTACCTTTTCAATCTTGTGTGGATGGGCTCTCCTTCCTTTTGTAGCAGAAGGTATCCTCCTCACATCACCCATTGCTCCTCCTGCCAGCTTTTGTCTTGGCCTTATTGCTATTCCCATGTGCCTTCCTGTTCTATAAACTCCATAAGCACCAACGTAAACTGCTGTAGTATTCAGCCCAGCCGTGACTGAATGGCCTTGCGGCTGTTTTGTAGCAGACTGCTCTGATAAGATGGCTCTCCTTACAAGGTCTATCCTAAAAGGCTCCTCAAACTCCTTTGGCAGAGTAATCTTGCTCACTTCCTTTCCCTCTAGATTATATACGCTTGCTTCCATTTTATGCACCCTGCCTAGACTTTAGTGAGATGTAATTTAGAGTTGGTTTCTTTGGCTCTTTTGTAGGTCTTAGAGCCTTCCTGATTCTAACAAGCCTTTTTGCTGGACCAGGCACAGAACCCTCAACTATGATATAATCGTTCTTTACATTTCCATAATGCAAAAATCCTCCTTTTGGATTAACATGCTTTACATCTTCTGCTGCTCCGACTTTAAGCACCCTCTTGTTAAGCTCTGTCCTATAATTGTAGCCCATGTGGCCTGCATGCGGCACTGTAAACATGACTTTTGCTGGATGCCAAGGGCCAAGCACGCCAACATGCCTGACCTTGCCTGTAGCCTTCCTCATAAGCCTTGCAACTCCAAATCTCTTTATCACGCCTGCCCAGCCTTTGCCTTTTGTTATCGCTGTAACGTCTATGTAGTCTCCTTCTTTGATTATATCTGAGAGCTTAACCTCTTTTCCAAGCCATTTTGCAATGAATTCTACCTTTTCAGAAATGCTTTTCCCACCAACTGGAACCTCAAATCTCATGATTGATTTGTTCCCGAAATCAAGGTTTGAAGGATCCAAGAACATGAGCGATGTTACATCAATAACCTCTGGGTCGTCCTTAAATTTTGCTATGTCATCAATGCTATACTTAGCGTTCTTTATGCCGAGCTTCTTAGCATATTCTGGGAAGTAAATCTCAGCTACTGGCTCTTTGTAGGTATCTTTCTTATAGAAGCGTATGCCATAAACAAAGACTTTTGGCGCTTCGAGAACAGTGGCGGGCCTTGCAACTTCAGAGCCTTTTGAAGAAGATTCTGAATCGTCAATCATATTCACGTGGGTCATGCCGACCTTGAAGAAGGCAAGCCCAAGGAACGAAGGCTCTGCTAAGTTAGGCCAGCTTCTGATCCTTGGCAATTTCCTTTTGGCCCTTCTGTGGGGCCAAAACTCCATAGAACCTCGTCTCATTTTTACATACCGCTTTAAGCTTAGAACTCAAAAGAGCATTATCATTTTAACAGAGCTTATTTATATTACTTACGTTTCTGCGTAAAACAATACTGCCCTTGAGCCTCGCTAAAATATTAATTACGACAGAAATTTAAAATTACCTTTGGGTTTATATTTTAAGCTGTTGGTTTTATTCAGTAGCACATATAATATTTTGCCATTTCTTTTCGCCTATCAGAATTTGAAATAGATAAGCTCGCTCCTAGAGACTTATAATTCTATTCGAAAGGAGTTTAAGATTTTGACTTCTATTCTTGCTTGATAATGCTTCTAACATTGCTGACAACTGTAAGCTGCTTTACTATGCTGCTCAATGTGGCTGCCAGGGCAACAGCATCTTTGGACTTTATCTTGAAGATTATTTTGCCATTTTGCTTCTTTGTAATGACGTTGCTTCTCTTATACTTCGGCAAATCAAGCACTTTCAGAATCTTTGAATTCCCTACATTTATCTCGAGCACTGCGCTGTACATCTACTCTGCCTTGCTATAGTCTATGACAAAATCATTATAGTAATCCTTCCAAGGCTTCTTGAAATTTGCCTCTCCTTCTTTGAAAACTTCAATGCTACTTACAACTGCATTCGATGAAGAGTCCTTGTTTGAAATTTCATCTACAAAACGCTTAAGGTGTTCTTCTGAATTGCATTCTGCAAAAATCTCAACAGAGCCATCGCTTTTGTTCCTGACTATGCCTTTTATGCCGAGCTTCTTTGCCTTAGTCCTTACAAAATACCTATAGCCAACGCCTTGGACTTTGCCTCTTACCAGCAAGCTGGCATACATGCATTTCACATGACCTTCAGTACACGCTTCCCAGAACGAACGCTAGGCCTATTTTTCTCTGTGCCAAAGCCCTTCTGCAATAGACCTCTATGCTTTTTGCCTGCTGAAGTTAAGCCTCTGAATGCCCTGCCGTGCTGTGCAACTATTTTGCTATAGATCTTGTCATTTTTGATCGAAGGGTGGTCCCTATCGAGAAGTATGACTTCAAAGAATTTGTAATTGTTCCCTTCGCCTACATAATAAGAATTTAGCACCTCGCAGTTTGAAAACTTCCTTGCTGCGCGCTCTTCAGCTATGCTCTGCAACGATTTGGCATACGCAAAGAACTGACCACTTTTGGAAGGCTTGCGGCCTCCAGCAACAGTCCTTCTCCTCCTCAAGCCACCTCTAACTTTAACCCTTGCTACGATTACTCCCTGCTTGTCCTTGTAGCCAAGCTCTCTAGCCCTGGCGATGTTTGTTGGCTTCTCAACCCTAACTACAGTAGGACCTTTTGACCACTCAGAAATTCTGCTCCTAAGCTGAGGGCTCCTCTCTTTGTAACCGTTTTGGAATGTCTCAGTCATGTATTTGTACAATCCCATAAAGCACACCGAAATCAGCTAAAATTTTGCAAAAAAGCAAAAGCTTCTGCAATATGGAGTATTTAATGACGCAAGAATAAAAAGCTTGTGGAATTGGCTTTGCTACTTCGCATTACTTGGCACTTTCGCAAGCCCTTTGAGGATCAGGTATACTGCAGCATAGGTAGGCAGCTCAACTTTCTGGTGCGCGTAAGGGCCGAAAGTCGTGCCGTTCATCCCAAATTCCCTTACAGTTTCTGTCTCAACAGTTATTTCGCCATCCCTAAATGCTATCGCCTCTTTCATAGGGTCAAACTTCTCCAATTCTGCCAATGAGCCTACCTTCTTTGCAATAAGCCCTGTTTCACCATGCAATGTACCTGGAAGCCTTATGAGGTGGGTTATGTCTCCAGTGACATTCTTGTCTATCGCATCGCTCTGCATTATTGCTTCTTTATCGATAATTCCCTTCCAGAAATCTGCTTTCTTTTTAATGTAGACCATATCCCAATTTCCGTTTTTGATTCCCATCTCTATTAAGGCGCGCTTCTCGTAAAGTCTCTTTGCTGCATGGCTGTCTATGCCAAGCGAAACAAGCTGCTCGGTTCCTTTTTCCAATGCAACAAGGAATTTCTTTGCAATCTTTCCGCCCCAGCCTGGATCGCTTGGCTTTGGACCTATGAGCTTAGCGCCACGCAGCCCTATGGTAGGGAAAAACTCTGAAATCTCCAAGCCTATGCCAGCTATGTAGTTGCTTATTTCTTTCCTGGCATCGGAGCTCAACTTAAGCACAGAAGGCTTAGTTATGTGAATGTGGTAGCCTCTATTGCCACTAAAATTTATTGATATTTCTTGTTCAGAGAAGCCAAAATCAGGTATTAGGAAATCTTCGATGAGCTTTATTGTTTCTTCTTTTATTCCTTCCAAGCAATTCTTGCAAACCCAGTTAGTGCCGTGCTCCTTTTGGCATGGGAGGTGGAGGTCCGTAGCATCCAAGTCAAAAATCAGCTCTGCACCAATCAACTCTTTCTTTTCCATCGGCCTTGCATCTGGATATTTGTAGAAAGCTGCAGAATACGAAACATATGGCGGGGCATTCTTCACCAAATACTCTTTAAGCTCCTGCTCATCCTTAAATGCAAAGTGCCTCTGTGCAATTTTCTTTTCGTAAGTCCCGAAGCCAAATTCTCTTTGCTCAATTGCAGGCGGGGCTATGTTTGCCACATTTTTGTAGTATTCCCGAATAAGCTCTGTTATAAATGAAGGCACTTCCACGGCTCTCCCTTAATATTTCATATCAAATCTTATACATATCATCTTGTAAAGCGATTTCTTTTAATTCTTCTTTGCATGCTTTGCTGAGTGACATTTAAACGCTATCAGTATTTTTGTTATAAATTTACGAGTAAAGAGATTTTTAATGCCACTTAATACTACTAATTAAGTGTCAATAATCTTCCATGTAAACAACCCTAGCTCCAAATGGCTCCAAATGGAAGTTTTCAATCCTATATTCATTCAATTCGCTTATTAGT